>FLNX01005019.1_pt1 | contig 77125 bp, 67 predicted proteins | sample 1140341 | NCBI WGS metagenome assembly FLNX01 (sample SAMEA3878208, study PRJEB12797) | bioreactor metagenome | biome: Moose rumen | place: Sweden | collected 2011-10
TTGTTCCTGAAAGACTCGTTATCTCCACAGCAACCTCCCCGATGTTCTGTGAGAAAGAGACTGTCAGATTGTGGCCATTAATATAGGTATTAACAGCAAGTCCCTTGTCTTGGCTATTGTTACTAACGGAACTTATAATTTCAACCGGGGTGCCGTCTCCATTTTCGTTTGGAGCGGTTAAATCGGCATAACAAAATGTTGTCGTGGATAACAGGACAAGCATCAAAATAAGTGTTTTTAATTTTGCCATAATAATATTTTTAAACATTTCCGCAACAAAATTACAATTTTCTACATTTTATTTCGGTTTTAGGTGCTTGCAATTTGCTTGCATTTTCACGGGGGGTATATTACTGATTATCAATGATATACAATACAATAATACCATTGTACGCCTATAAGAACAATAAAATTTTAGATGAAATTATGTTTAATCAAGTGCTAATTTTTTGATAAAATTCGGCAAATCTTCACATCCTGTAAATGATTTTTTCAATCTGTTTGCCTGACGGCAAACAGTGGCAAAATTGCACTGACGAAGCAAAGCTATTTGTGAATTGTTTAATCCGAGCAAATATAAATAGCATAATAATAAGTCGCCTTTTTTCAACTTAATGTCGTTGGATAATAGCCGCGTTTTTAAATTCGGGAAATGTTTAGTTACAGCTTCGCCAAGTTCCACGATTGTTACCTCATCAAGTTCAAGATATGTGTAATCGGAATATTTGCTTCTGGCAGAAACAGGTATGTCGCGAATTGTGTCGTTTATCCTACGACAAACCGGTTCGTTCAAGAAACATTCAATTCGTAGTTCGGATTCTGAACGTTTGCGGATAATCTCTTTTTTAAAATTGTCAACTTTTGTCTTTTCTCTATCATATTTTGTGTTTATATCCTTCATCTTTCTGTTTTTTATATGAATTAAAACACTGATAATAGAAGTAATTATTACTGAAATGGCAATGATAAAATGAATGGTTTTCTTTTTGTCGTGATATTGCTGTTTATATTTTAACTGCTCCAAATAATCGTCAAATAACTTATTGAGAATAGAAACTTCCATCATATCACTATATTTGGTTGTGATAAGTGTGGCGAGGTATTTTGAATATTTATCAGCTTCTTCATAATTATCAGTGCTTTGATAGATGTTTTGCAAGTATTCGGCGGCTTTCAACTTCATAACATCGGTGGAGGTAATATCGAATACATGTTTAAGATAAACAGTCGCTGAATCATAGATGCCTTCATTGTAATAAATATAGCCGATACCAATATATCGAGATAGTATTTCTTCGTCACTTCTTGTTTGTTTCAAAATCTTTTCAAAGTCATTTATGGATTTCTCTGCATTGCAATCCAATTCATAAGATAGTAATGCCATATTTGAAACAATATCACGATATATGCGGTTATTAGTGTCCGGCAAATGTTTTAAAGCTTTGTTATAATATTGATAAGCGCAGTCTTTTTTACCTAACATATCATAGTATTTGCCAAGTTTAAATATCGTATTCGATAAACCATATTTTGAAGTAGGTTCAATCATGCAAAAATACAGGGCTTTTTTACCGCAATAAACCGCTGGCTCCATCATGAATTGGTTTGAGAACAAATCTACCAATCTGTTGTACGTCAACGCCATGAATTTCGCCTTGTACCCCACAAGTTCTTTATCCTCGAAATGGTCTTCCATTATCTCCAACGTATGCAGATATTCTTTGCACGCCTCAACAACGCTGTCGTTTTCATATGATATTGCTCCGTTCATGTAATGTGAGCGGGCGGAGAGTACAGTGAAGTCGTCGTTGGCGGGATAACATTCTGCCAAGCTGTCGAAATAATGGGTTGCGGATTGCAAAGCGGCGATGTCGGTTTGCGGGTTGTCGGTTTTGTAGAGGGCTTCGGAAAGGAGAAGGGAACGGTAATTCTCGTTGAATAAGGAGGAGATTTCTCCACTCTGCTCCGCTGCGGTCGAAATGACAGGGGCATTAGAGGAGATTTCTCCACTCCACTCCGCTCCGGTCGAAATGACAGGGGCATTGGAGGAGATTTCTCCGCTGTTTCCGCCATTTCTGCGTGAGACAAGAACCCTCAAGGCCGAGTCGGGGTCGTGCTGCATAATGCTGTCAGCACGCAAAAGACCGTCGTCAAAGGCAAACAGCGGCGCGGAAACGTCTCCTTGCTTGCCGCATCCGGCGAAAACAACCGCCATCAGAAGGGATAATATTATGGCATATTGCTTTTTCACCTTGCAAAGACACAGAGAGTTTATAAAACTCAAAAGTTTGAAAGTTTAAAAGTTAAAAAACATAAAGTAACTTCAAACTTCAAACTTTATCGTCGGAGTGGCCCGACTCGAACGGGCGACCGCTTGCACCCCATGCAAGAATGCTAGCCAACTGCACCACACCCCGATTGCTTTTCGCGCTGCAAAAATACAAAATTTCTTTTTACGCCAAACATTTTTTCTTTGTTTTTATAAGATTTCTCCTCTTTGGTAGAGATGACATCAAAAAAAACACTATTTTTGCAAAAAAATAATACGCTTCATTAATATACATACTATGGAACACATTCAATGCTTAATCCTTGGTTCAGGGCCGGCGGGCTACACCACCGCCATCTACACAGGCCGCGCTGATATAAAAACCGTCATATACGAGGGTCCTCTCACCGGCGGACAGCTCACGCAAACCACTGAAATAGAGAACTTTCCGGGTTATCCGGAGGGCGTGCAGGGCACTCAGATGATGGACGACCTGCGCCGACAAGCGGAACGTTTCGGCACCGAGTTTCGCATGGGCTCGATAATAGAAGTCGATGCCTCACAACGTCCTTTCCACTGCAAATCTGACTTCGGCGACGAGCTTCTTGCCGACACCATAGTGGTCGCCACAGGTGCCTCGGCACGTTATCTCGGCCTCGATACCGAAGAGCAGTTCAAAGGCGGCGGCGTGTCGGCTTGCGCCACATGCGACGGATATTTCTACCGCGGCAAGGACGTGGCAGTGGTGGGCGGCGGCGACACGGCATGCGAAGACGCCTCTTATCTCGCTCATCTGTGCAACAAGGTGTATATGATAGTGCGCCGCGACGTGCTGCGCGCCTCAAAAGCCATGCAACACCGCGTGATGAACACGCCAAACATAGAGATTCTGTGGAACACCAACACCAAAGAGCTGTTCGGCGAGGTGAAAGGCTTCATGAGCACACTGCAAGGTGCCGTGGTGGTCAACAACAAGACCGGAGAGGAACGCACACTAAAAATCGACGGTTTCTTCGAGGCCATCGGTCATGTGCCTAACACCGACGTGTTCAAAGGCATTCTCGACATGGATGAGACGGGCTACATCATCACCAAACCCAAATCGACGGCCACCAACGTGGATGGTATCTTCGCTGCCGGCGACTGTCAGGACCGCACCTACCGACAGGCTATCGTTGCCGCCGGCACAGGTGCTATGGCAGGTATCGAGGTGGAACGCTTCCTGATGGAAAACCATTAGAAACTATATCCCATCCCGATATAGAAATTGGCTTTGTTATAGTTGTCCTGCTCGCTGAAAGGCATTCCCCATTCGACAGAAAGCACGAAGTTCTCGTTCATGGCGAGCTTCACACCCGCGCCTGTTCCGGCATGCACGCTGTGAGAGTTTTTGCCGAAATCAAAGAAATCCTCAAACACCTTGCCGTTTTTCGCTATCCATGACCCGGGGTCAAGCAATTGACTGTCAAACACTTGTCTCAACGACACCTCGTCAATGTCATATTGCCGGGTTATCACGCCACAGTCTAAAAAACAATTGACTCCGATATAAAAATGTTGGTTGACGAAGTCGAATCTCAGAACTTTAGAGCGCATTTCCACCGTTGAGAAGGCGAAGCCCGGCGCCCACACCCTGTCGCGCATCACTCCTCTGATGGAAGTGGCACCACCCAACGCGTAGTATCTGTTGTGGTCGATGTAAAGCACATTATGATATGTGTCGAGATAATAAGGCGAACGGCCTGCTATGGTGTTTTGCATCGAAAAACGCAACGTCATAATCAGACGGTCTGACAAAAGCGGGAAAAACTTCATGAAATCGAAGTTTAACTTCAAATTATTGAATTCCTTCAATTTTCCGAAAGCCGCGTTATAAGTGACAAAGACGTCAAAATAACATCCATGCACCGTGTTAACTCGCTGATTACGTGTGTCGTACGACAGTCCGGCGTGAAAATACGGATGTTTTCCGCCAAACTGTTCGGCATCGGAGATAAGTCCCCACTGGCGGTACAGCTCAAACAATTCCATCTGATTTTCAGTGTCATAAGCTGAGCTGAGATGTACGCGTCCCTCCTCATAACCCAACAGTCCGATGCCGCTGTAATAATAAAATTCGCTCGAGATACGGCCTCTTATGTCGGCCGCCACACGCAAAAGATTCGATTTATGGCGGTAAAAAGCGTGGTTCAGGAAACCCTCGGCACCTTTTTCTTCCCATTCGCGATGATAGACGCTCTGTCCGCCGTTGAAGCCGTAAAAATCATTCATGGCGTCAGGAAGATATGAGAAATCGGCGCAAAGCTTATGATTTCTAATGACGTTGTCCGACTCGAAGAAAAGCCTGTAAGTACCCACTTTCTTGGTGGAATACGAGCCTTCGGCATAAACGAAATGGCGGTAGTTGGGATAATCCTCGCCGTTGCCGTAATTGAAAATATTAGCCGTCAGACCGTAGGTCAGGCCTTTGTCGTTGTCGTAGGTTATGCCCGGCACAGCACCAATATTCCAGCCTTTTTTATGGGCTTGCAACGAATCATTCTGTGTCTCTTTTTTCGGATTATTCGCCTGCAAAGAGACACAAACCATCAATAACGTCAATAGCAATATTTTTCTCATAACATAATATTATCCCCCCTACTCTCTACTCTTTACTCTAAAGATTTATTCACCAAAGGTGAATGCTTTCGCTTCGCTCAGGTCTCCACTCCGCTTCGCTCCGGTCGAAATGACAACCTCACTCTAAACTAAAAAACTGACTCTAAACTCTCAACTCTCAACTCTAAACTAAAAGGATTACTCCACAATCACCATCTCTCCTACAACATTCTCCACTTTCCCCACTTTCTCTAAGCACCACAGTAGATAGCGCGCGTCCATGCAGATGGTGCGTTGCACCTGTTGTTCGAACATGATGTCGCCGCTCATAGCCTCCCAGTTGCCGTCGAAAGCGAGACCTATAAGCTCGCCGTTGCCGTTTATCACCGGGCTTCCTGAGTTTCCGCCTGTGATGTCGTTGGTAGTGATGAAGTTCACCACGAGGTCGCCGTTTTCGTCAGCGTAGCGGCCATAGTCGCGTGCCTCGGCGAGGTCGCGCACGTCCTGCGGGATGTCGAACTCCCAGTTGCCTGGCACATATTTCGCCATCACGCCGTCCATGGTGGTGTAATAATTGTAGTTGACGGCATCAGCACCTTTGTACGGCTCCACCGTGCCGTAAGTGAGACGCATGGTGAAGTTGGCGTCAGGATAGAAGTCGCGCTCATTCTGCATCTCCATGAGACCTTTCATGTAGAGACGCTCGCCTTTATCGCCCACGAGAGCCGCCTCACGATAAAGAGGTATAACAACATTGTTATATTCGTCAATGATATTCATCGCCATGGCGAAAATAGGGTCTTTGTCGAGTTTCTTAGGTTTTGCAAGCCATTTCTCAAGTTTGTCTCGGTCAACGAAGATAGATTTTTTGAAGGCTTTCTCCACCCATGCCGTGAAGTCGCCATTGTTTTTGTCGCCTATTTCCGCAATCATCGATGGCACATATCTGTCGATGTCTTTATAGAAAAGGTTGAGCAGCGCGATGGTGACGTCTTTGTCGAGGTCTTTGTCATAGTCCTTGAAGAATGTCGCGACCTGTTCTTTCAGGGGTTCCATCGCCTTCTCAATATCTTCTTTCGATGCCTTTTCTTTTATCAAGTTATTGATTTTCATGAATCTACGTGATGCTGCCACTGCCTCGCCGCCGTTCCATCCCGCTTCGCGCAGATATGTCATCGGCATCATGATGTCGTCGAGTATCTCCCATTTCTCCTTGATACCGTCGAATATGTCGCCATATTCCGCTTGGCGTGACGGGTCCTCGAACATCCATGCCATAAAGTCTTTCTCTTGTTCTAACCTTCTGTCGTACACATGGTTACGCACAAGTTGCTTCTGTTGTCCGATGAAATATTTCCAATAGTTCGACACGCCGGCTTGTTTTGATGCGTATTTGATAAACACCTCTTGGTCGGCGTCCATGTGTTTGCGATACTCATTGAGCTTGGTGGTACGGCAGTTGATATAGCCCGGAGCCTCCGACTCTATGATGTTTTTCACCGTGTAAGATGTTGAGTATCTGTCTGTTGAGCCGGGATAGCCCAAAATCATGGCATAGTCGCCCTGATGCACACCTTTTATATTTATCGGAAGGAAGTGTTTCGACTGCATCGGGATGTTGTCTTCGCTATATTTCGCCGGTCTTCCGTCTTTGTCGGTATAAACCCTGAAGATATTGAAGTCGCCTTTGTGCCGAGGCCAAGTCCAGTTGTCGGTGTCGGCTCCATATTTTCCGATACCCCATGGCGGGCAGCACACGAGACGCACGTCGCGATACACATCATATTCAAACATAATATATTGATTACCGGAGTAGAACGGCACAATCTCTATTGTCACGTCACGCTCACCCTTACGCTCTTTGATAATCTTTTTTATATTTCCATTGATGACTTTGCTGCGTGTCTCTTCATTGGTGACGCTGTCGAGTACCGCCTCCGTCACGTCCTCCACATTGATGAGGAACGACACTGTCAGACCGGGATTCGGCAGTTCTTCGGCTTTGCTGTGAGCCCAGAAGCCCTCGGTGAGGTAGTCGTGCTCCACGGTGGCGTGTTTCTGCACATAGCTCAGACCGCAGTGATGGTTGGTGAGCAGAAGGCCTTCCGGGGAGATAAGCTCGCCGGTGCATCCGCCGCCAAACTGTACAATGGCGTCTTTCAAGCTTGCCTGGTTTAGGTTGAAAATCTGTTCGGCGGTAAGCTTGCATCCAAGCTTTTGCATCTCGTAAAGACTCTGGCCGCTGAGGTTGTACGGCAGCCACATGCCTTCGTCGGCTTTAGCGCATAAAACGCTGACAATCAATGTGATAGATAAAAATAATTTCTTCATTTTATTAAGATTTGAATATTTTTCTGAAAGTTTCGTTGTTATGTTCAATGCGAGTCTCCTCCTGCATCTTGGCAATCTGCTTTGTCCCGATTTTCCACATTTTGATGTCGAGATAGAGGAACAAAAGGTAAAGCAGCGAGCCCATCCATTCGATGTTGTTTTCGGAGAACGCCGACGACAGCATCAGCAGGTAGTCGAAGAGACCGTGAGCTATCATAGGGCATACGAGGCTGAGTGTCAGGTACTTGCCACGTTCTTGGGGTTTGAATTTCGCCATTCCGAGGAAATATCCCATTATCACGGCGAAGAGGAAATGACCCGGCACGGAGAGCAGTGCCCTCATCACGCCGGTGTTGAACGCGGAGAAGTAGTCTTCTGTGCCGAACACATACATGATATTTTCTATACATGCGAAGCCTAACCCGATGAAACAGGCATATACGATGCCGTCGAACATCTCGTTGAAGTTCTTGTTGCGCCATATCACGAGCATAAACAGCGACCATTTGCATAATTCCTCAGGAATGCCGGCCTCGAAAAAGGCCTCATAAAACACCGTGCCGCCCGGTATCATCACATTGATGATGGCCACGACGTACAAATCCATCGGGATTGCCAGCATCCCGAGGAAAAACGCCAGCATCAGCATGGAGAAAGGCTCTTTCTCGTATTTGTCTTTTTTGTAGATGTAAGCCGCCAAAACGACAACCGGCAGAATCGCTAATATGAAAATTAAAGTGTTCATAATAAATATTTTGCCACAAAAATAAGAAAAAAAACAATATACTGCCAAAATCACGGAAAAATCACAGTTCTTCCGCCTCCCACTTGCCGTTTCTGAAGCACATCATCGCCTTGTATCCGGCGTTTCTCAACGCCTCTTCCGCCTCTTTGAAGAAGTACGTCAGCTCCCAATATTGATGCGCGTCAGAGCTGATAACGACCGGAATGTCAAGCTCTCTCATGCGAGGCAGAAGCCATGCCGAAGGATAAAATCCGTTGTAACGCTGCTTGTAAAGCCCTCGTGTGTTGATTTCCACTATCAAATCGTGCTGCCTGATGAGGTCGAGCGTCTCAAAAACCATGTCGCGATACCATTTCTCGTCTTCCTGGAAATAACGTCCGCGCGAGTTCATCTTCACCTTGTCGAAATGCCCGATGATGTCGAACTTTTCGGTCTCAATCATCTCGTTTTCCTGGTCGAAATAGGCGCGCACCCCTTTTTTTATGTCGCCTCCGAAGTATTTTTGCAAGCCCTCGTCATACGGCTCCACGCTCTTTCCGTCGATAAACCACAGAGTATCAGGGCTTTTACCCACTAAATGCACCGAGCCGATGAGGTAGTCGAGATTATACTTGTCTTTAATTTTGTCAAAATCGACCACGATGCCCGGGATAAACTCCATTTCCATCGATGACAAGATGTCTATTTTACCTGAATATCGGTCTTTCGACTCTTTAAGATGAGCGACGTACTCGTCGTTTTTGTCCATCGGAATCGAGACGCGACTGTCGAACGGCACGCTGGAGTGGTCGGAGAAACCGAGAGTGTGCATGCCTTGCCGGATGGCTTCCTCTATGGTGTCCTCCATAGGCGACTTGCCGTCGGAATAAGTGCTATGTGTATGTAAATTAAAGTGTTGCATCGTCTTCTATTGCTTCAATAACCTTGTAAACCTTGTCGCCTCTCCTCACTATGTCGTGCGCCGGAATGGAGCAAAGCTCCCCTTTGACAGTCTGTTTCACGGGCAGCAAATCTACACGAATCTCCTTCACCGTGTCCTCGTAAACGCCTGTCGTCGGCCCTATTATCATGATGTCGTCGCCAACATTGAGTTCATGTGTCTCCATCCTTATCTCCGCCACGTTTATCTTCGCGAAGAAATTGGTGACGGTGCCTATGAAAAGCTTTGTCTTGGTGGCTTGCGAGCCGTATTTTTTTGTCCACTCGCCCATTTTCCTGCCGAGATAATAGCCGTCCCAGAAGTCGCGGTTATATACGCTTCGCAGACGTTCGGTCCATTGTCCGACTCTCTCTTCGGTGAAAGTGCCTGCGTTGATGGCGTCAACGGCCTCACGATAGACACCCACCGTCACCTTGGTGTATTCCGGCGAGCGGCCGCGGCCTTCAATCTTAAGCACCCTCACTCCCGCTGCTAAGACTTTATCCAAGAATGGCAGCGTGCAGAGGTCTTTCGGCGACATAATATATTCATTCTCAATGGCTAACGTTATCTCTTTGTCGCGGTCGGTGACCTCGTATCCGCGCCTACATGGTTGCACGCAGGCACCACGGTTGGCACTCGTCCCGAAATTGTCCAGACTCAGATAACACTTGCCCGACACCGCCATGCACAAGGCTCCGTGACAAAACACCTCAATCCTAACAAGCTCGCCGCCCGGTCCAGTAATATGCTGACGCTCAATCTCTTCGGTGATATGCCTCACCTGGTTGATGTTGAGTTCGCGCGCCGTCACCATCACATCGGCAAACTGCGAGTAATACTTCACCGCCTCAATATTGGTGATGTTGCACTGTGTTGACATATGAACCTCTACGCCTATCTTTCGTGCATATTGTATCACACTCTGGTCGGAGGCTATGATGGCGGAGATGTCATTAGCTTTGATGGCATCCAAAAGGGCGTGCATCTCGTCTATTTCCTCATCGAAAACCACGGTATTCACTGTCACGTAGCTCTTCACTCCATGTTTGTGGCATGTCTCGGAGATGACGTGCAGGTCGTCGAGGGTGAAGTTTTTTGTCGATTTCGAGCGCATGTTGAGTTTCCCTATGCCGAAATACACACTTCCGGCTCCCGCCTGTATCGCAGCCGCCAACGCCTCGTAAGAGCCCACCGGCGCCATGATTTCAATGTCGTTGTATCTCAATGTGTTATGTTTTTTCTGTCGCCTTCCGGCGAAATCGTTCAGATTTATTTTCAAACGCTAATAATCAAAGTATCAGCTAATATCTGTATCTCCTTCCGGTCTTCATCTCCGGTCTCTCTTTCTCTTTTGAATGTTTTTTCTTATCTTTCTTGTCTTTTTTTGCTGACTTTCCTCTCTTGTCCCGTTTGTCTTTTTTGTCGTTGCCGCGGCTCTCTTTCCTGCTGCGACGCTCATGTCTCTCCTCGTCATGGTCGCGATGCCTGCGTTCCTCATGGAAATTGTCGCGTGATTTCCTCTCGTTTTTCTCTTTCGGCTCTCCTGTAGTGATTTCAACACGTATTCCCTCAGTATTCTTTGTCGGGTCGGCGAAGCAATCGACAATAAACTGTGCCTTTGCGCCGTCAACGGCCACAAACGAGAAATTCTCCATCAAATCGATGTGTCCTATTTCGATATTCTTGGTGCCTGTCACGTCGTTGATTTTGCCTATCAACGAGTTAGGCTTGATGTGGTCGCGCTTGCCCATTCCGAAGAAGAGCCGGACCATGTGTGAGTCGTCGTGCGTCTTCTTGTCTTTCTTTTCTTTCTTCTCCTTGCCGGCGTTTTCATCGATATTCAGGTCTTTCGCATCTTTGTAATAATCAAGGAACCTGTTGAAATTCAGTGCCACGACGCGTGTTATCAGCTCTTCTCTTGTGAGCCAGCTGAGTTTTTTGAACACCACCGGCAGGTAGTCGTCGATGTCATCGCGCATGATATCTACTTTTTCAAGGTTGTCGATATGGCGGAACAGTTGTTTCTCACACACTTGCTGTGCTGTCGGGATGAGCGAGCGTTCCATCGGCCGTCCGAGCTGTTTCTCTATGGCTTTTATCTTATATTTTTCTTTCTGGTGCACGAGGCTGATGCAGATGCCCGTCTTGTCGGCGCGTCCTGTCCTGCCGCTGCGGTGCACGTATGTGTCGATGTCGTCGGGGAGGTTGTAATTAATGATATGTGTCAAATTGTTGACATCCAAGCCTCTTGCCGCGACGTCGGTGGCCACTAAAATCTGTATGAATCCCTGACGGAAATGGTTCATCACGAGGTCGCGTTGCGCCTGCGAGAGGTCGCCATGCAACGAAGCAGCGTTGTATCCGTCGTGGATGAGGTTGTCGGCCACTTCCTGTGTCTCCAGTTTCGTGCGACAGAAAACGATACCGTAAATCGACGGGTAATAATCGATTAGACGTTTCAAGGCGAGGTATCGGTCACTGGCCTTTATCATATAATAGTTATGTCGCACATTGGCGGTGCCGGAGTTTTTCTGCCCTATGCTGATGCGCACCGGCTCTTTCATGTATTTGTTGAGAATCTGCTCCACCTCGGCAGGCATCGTGGCTGAAAACAGCAAGGTGTTCTTGTCTTCAGGCATATATTCCAAAATGGCGTCAACGTCTTCCTGGAATCCCATGTCGAGCATCTCGTCGGCCTCGTCGAGTACCATCCACTGTACGTTGCTGAAATCGATACGGTTGCGGCGTATCATGTCCTGCAATCGTCCCGGTGTCGCCACCACTATCTGCGGTTTCTTGGCGAGACTCTTGAACTGCAGCTCTATGCTCGCTCCGCCGTAAACCGGCACGATGAGAACCTCGGGAATGTATTTGGCATAGCTGAGCAGGTCTTTCGTGATCTGCATGCACAGCTCGCGCGTCGGACATAACACTAACGCCTGCACACTGCGGTTCTTCGGGTCGATGTTCTGCAAAAGCGGTAAGCCGAAAGCAGCGGTCTTACCTGTTCCCGTCTGCGCAAGTCCCACTAAATCAGTGCGTTGTGATAATAATATCGGCAACACCTCGGCCTGTATCGGCATCGGCTCCTTGAATCCTAACTCTTCAACAGCTCTTAGGATGGCTGGATTTAAATCGAAATCTTGAAACATATAATGAAATTAAGGGTGCAAAATTACAAAAATTTACTATATTTGCAGGATAATTTTTTCAATTATATGAAAACAAGGTTGCTGTTTTGCTTTTTTGTAGTGTTTTTACTCTCTTGCTCATCAAAAAATAAAGGGCATTATGACATGAAAGACGTTGAAAAATGGCCTTCTGTAAATGTTGACTCCATTTTCATCGACCTTGACAAGCCTTTTATTGACAAAAAAGCGTCGCAACTTGACAAGACTTTTCAAAATCTGAGAAAAACAACGACGTTTAACGGCACCGTCCTGTTTGCCGAACAGGGGCGCATAGTGTTTGAGAAATCGTATGGCGTGAGGAATCTGCGTACGCGTAAAGGCGAGATTGTCAACGACGACGTCTATCAGCTCAGCTCGGTGTCGAAGATGTTCACCGCTGAGGCAATAATGATTCTCCACTCGCGCGGACTCATTGATTATGATGTGGATATCAAACGATACATCCCTGAGTTCCCTTACGATGGCATCACCACACGGATGCTTCTGACACACCGCTCGGGACTGTCGCGTTACGAGACCTTGGCCGACACCTACTGGCCTGACAGGAAAAAGCCCTTTACCAACGACGACATGATTGAATATTACATCAAATACAAGCCCGCCCCGTATTTCAAGCCCGACAACGGATTCCATTATTGCAATGTGAACTACGCGTTGCTGGCGAGCATAGTGGAACGCGTCTCCGGCAAGTCGTTCGTCAGCTTCATGCGCGACGACGTCTTCGACCCTGTCGGAATGTACGACTCCTATATCTACGACATGCCTACCGACACATTGGTGTCGTTGTATCTTCCAAACTGCATCCAGGGATATTATGTGGGGCGCCGACGTCCCAAACAAGCTCAAAACGAATATCTCAACGGAGTCAAAGGCGATAAGATAATGTTTTCCAATGTCGAAGACATGTACCGTTTCAAGGTCGCCATCGACTATGGCCTGCTCGTACCCGATTCCATTCAAAATGAGGCATTCGTCCCGGGAAGTCCAAGGTATTCCAAGAGAAAAGACAATTACGGATTTGGTTGGCGTATCTCCCGTAAGTACCCGGGCTGTTATTATCACTACGGCTGGTGGAAAGCTTACCGCTCGTTCTTCTTGATCGACAAAAACAACGACCGCACCTTGATAATCTTAACCAACACTGATAAGGGCCCTAACTCCGATGTCTTCTGGAAAATATTGACAGACAACACTTTATCTCTGCCTCCTGCCTCCATTAATATACCTGTGCTGGAACTTGAAAACAAACTCAGGTTTCCTCTTTCGTCCTATCGCGACAGATGACGTCACGTCACCACAAGCTTGTAGCCTACTCCATGAACATTCTCAAGCTTCACATTAGGGTCTTCACACAACATATTTCGCAGCCTCTTGATATAAACATCCATGTTGCGCGCACTGAAATAGTTCTCGGTGTTCCATACTCGCTGTAGTGCCAACGACCGCTCCACCACCCTGTTGGAATACTCGCAAAAAAGATATAACAGCTCTAACTCCTTGTTGGTCAGCCGTTTCTCTTTTCCATTGAGAATCAACGCATGATGAAACGTATCTAAGGTATATCGGCCGAAATTGAAAACACGCTGACGTATCTCATTGGTTTTGGTTCTTTTGTTTATTGCCTCGATGCGTACACCGAGTTCCTCCATGCTGAAAGGACACGAGATGAAATCATCGGCACCGGCGTTAAACGCTCTTATTATGTCAGTCTGACGGGTATCTGTGCCAATGAACATCACAGGAATCTCCTTGTCCCTCTTCCTAATCTCCGACGCCAAATCAAAACTGTTGACCACCGGAATCGCGACATCAATAAGTATGAAGTCGAGCCTGTCGTTGATGAAAAGCTCCAACGCTTCCTCACCGTTACAACATAATACAATGGAATATCCATGCAAGACAAGGTAATTTTTTGTTATGGAAGCGATATCCTTGTCTTGCTCCGCCAAAAGAATTTTTAAATGTGTTACCATATTTAATATATTTGTGTATTACAAAAATAGATATTTAAAAAATTTTTAATTTTTTTTTCATCTTAAATCATTCATTCTTAATCATTTTTAACTTTTTTTTCAAAAATTTGCAAGAAATCTTAAATTTTTTTTACTTCATATTAAAAAAAGTTGTATTTTTGCAGTGCGTAACGATGTACATCCATAGTTCTCCATCCGGAGAATTTACATTGTTCGTAAAAGGTTTCATAAATTTTGGTTTTTGGTTCTGGAGACCGTCTCCGCTCAAGAGACGGTCTCTTTTTTTGCATATTTCTTTGTTTGTATAAGAATATTTTGTATCTTCGCAGAAATTTAAACATAATAATCATGACTGACATTAAAGTTGAATTAAATCACATCAAAGGCTTTGTCTCTGATAATCAATTAGATGCGTACAAAAAACAAGTCTCTGACACTTTCAATACCATCTATTCACGTTCCGGAGCCGGCAACGACTTCCTCGGCTGGGTCAACCTGCCATCCTCGATAACACCCGGGTTCATCGAAGATATCAAGCAAAAAGCTGAGGAGCTTCGCAAGAAATCCGAAGTGTTTGTCGTGATAGGCATCGGAGGCTCCTACCTCGGCGCGAGAGCGGTCATCGAGGCACTGAGCAACCATTTCGCGCAGCTCATCGACACAGGAAACCCGAAAATAGTCTATGCAGGCCATAACATGAGCGAAGACTACATGCACGACCTCATCAAACTGTTGGACGACAAGGACTATTCAATGACCGTCATCTCAAAGTCGGGTACCACCACCGAGCCTGCCGTGGCGTTCCGCATCCTGAAAAACCATATCGAGAAGAAATACGGCAAACAGGAGGCCCGTACACGTATCGTCGCCATCACCGACAAGGCAAAAGGCGCTCTGAAGGTGCTGTCCGACAGCGAGGGCTACAAAACCTACGTGGTGCCTGACGACGTCGGAGGACGTTATTCAGTGCTGACACCTGTAGGACTGCTGCCTATCGCCATGGCCGGCGTCGATATCGAGCAACTCGTAAAAGGTGCTCAGCTCATGGAACGCTATTGCCTTGACACTCAGGACAACAACAACGTCGCAGCTCAATATGCCACAGCTCGCCAAGCTTTGTATCACGCCGGCAAGACCAACGAGATTCTGGTGAACTACGAGCCTCGCCTGTGCTACTTCAGCGAGTGGTGGAAACAGCTCTACGGCGAGAGCGAAGGCAAAGACGGCAAGGGCATCTTCCCAGCAAGCGTCACTTTCACCACCGATTTGCACTCAATGGGACAGTATATTCAAGAAGGTCTCCGTAACCTCATGGAAACTGTCATAAGCGTCGAAAATCCCGCCAACGAGTTGCGTATCCCACGCGACGAAGCCAACCTCGACCAATTGAACTACATCGCCGGCCGCCGGCTCACCGAGGTGAACCAAACCGCCGAAAAAGCCACCATACTCGCTCATGCCGACGGCGGCGTGCCGAATATCCGCATCGTGGTGCCGGAAATCGACGCCAACATACTCGGACAATTGATTTATTTCTTTGAAATCGGTTGCGCACTGAGCGGATATATGCTCAAGGTGAACCCATTCAACCAACCGGGTGTCGAAGCATATAAAAAAAATATGTTCGCCCTCCTCGGCAAACCCGGATATGAAGAACTTAAAGCCTCATTGGAATGTAGATAACACCCTAAATATCAGGGAGTAGAACTATCTCTACTCCCTACTCTATACTCTATACTCTATACTAATTAGTACTCCCAAACATTCTGCTCGAAATCAATAATCTCTTGTTTGATGCGGTCCGACTCATACATGGCATCCACGCCGTTAGCATAGCTGCTGATGTCTCTGTCGTAAACGTTGTCTTCCTTGTAGATATAGCTGTCAAAATATCGTTTCCAAAACACATCATCATACGACATACGCGCCGCCAAGTTGTTTCTGTTGTAGAACGGAGCCTCCGACAACACCACGCGTGTGCTGTCGTCAAACTTTATCCAAAACAGCTCGTTAGGCTTCTGCAATGAGTCAACCTCTCTCATGTTAACGGGACACAACGCCAAGATTTTCACCAACATCTGACTCCTCTTGTTGTCGAAATACCATTCCTCCATGATACGCAGGCGCGTCACCGACTCAGGCTTGAATGCGATTGTGATAGTCTTGGTTCCGGTAAAGTTGCCGTTATCGTCATACTGATTTTGCTGTCTCTCCGTGTCGAGTGATGTTATGAGTTTTGAATATGGAACCGGTTTGTTCAGCTCTCCCGTCGATGTCACCTCGTAAGCTTGTATCCTGCCTTCTTTCAAAGCATCCAGTATCACATTGATGAAGCTTCTGTCACCATCATGACTCTCAATGGGATAATAGAACGGCAGATTCATCTTCTGACGGAAGTCGATTTCTCGCCATATTCTTTTTTTCCACATCACATCCGTTTCTCTGACATCCGGATACGGGATGATTTTCTTCTGCGCCGATGCTTTTGTCGCGTCAACAAGCAACAAAAGAGTCAAAATCGCGATTATTACACCTGATTTTTTCATAATTATTTAATTACTATAGCTATTGAACCCATATTTCTCAACTCGCCTTTAGGACTTCTCACCATGATATCCTCAAATGAAATTTTCTGTCCGGTTCTCGCGTTGCTGATGATAGACTTGACTTCGTCTGAAAAATACTGTCCAACATTCTTTTTATCAATAAAAGTTCCTCTATATGTTGATACCATATAAGAATCAACGGTAAAGTTATATCCCTCAAAATCGAAATCCTTCATAGAGGCCGCGATACGACCTGCCGCCAAGATTTCCTCCTTGTCGTATTTGCCGCCAACGATATAGCCGCCGATGTTAACCACAGGGTTTGGCACAGGTTTCACACGGAATTCCTGTGTGGCGAGCGACAATATCGAGCCGTTTTGTTTGGTCGATATTCTGACCTTGACGATTTTCGCACCTTTGTTCACCTCAACGAAGTAATTTCCGGCACCTTTGTCTTTTGTCAGGACACCACCTTCCACATTGACCATGATTTCATCGTTCGAGAAGCCCGGAGCCGACACTGAGATAGGGTTCTTAAGCTCTTGATACATAATCATCATCTTTGTCGGAGCTATTGTGGCTGAAGGTTGTGCCACCATATACGACGCGTTGAAGTTATGGTATTCGGTGTCGCCGGTCTCAGGATTTGTCATTTCCACAACGCCTGCGAAGTCCTGTTGTCCTATCTTATTTCCCGGGAGTTTCAGCCTCACTATACCGCCTTGACTCCTCACTGTCTTCACGTCGCCTTTATCAGTAAAGTTGTTAGTGCCAAGGATATATTTGGCGTCGAAATTACGCATCGTGTCGGATGCCATAAGGAACACTTCCGCCTCATAATCCTGTCCCTGGATGACATAGTCGCTCTTCGCGATGACTCTTGCCTGCAATTTGTTGAACTTATAGTCGGTGGCACCTATTCTCGACATCAAAGTGGAGACGGCATCGTATTCCGTTGTCTGTATCTCGCCTACAATTTGGTTGAGAATGGCGATTTCAGCGGCAAACACTACATGTTCGAAATTCTTTCTTTCCCAGTCTATCTCCTCTTTGTTCGCATTATAGAACTTTATCGGGTTGCCGTCATGGTCAACATCCGTAAGCAGACCAACGCGGCTGTTATAGTCTTTTATGCCTGCATCTACCATATTGTTAACGATAAACTCACGATACTCCTTGATTTTTTGTTTCAATTCAGCAGCTCTGTTGTTGTTTATCATCAAGCTTATAGGCGCGTCCGTATTGTCTTTGCCATCACAATTGGCAAGCTCCACCTCGTAAAAAACTCGTCTGTTATTGGATTTTAGCCTTTCCGCATTCCTAATTATCGGTTTTGACGGGTCTTTGGACTGCAAAAGCCCTTCCAACGACTCCTCTTTCTCCACGGCAAGCAACATCGGAAGTATCACTTCGTTTTCAACGTAATTGACCATCTCGTCTGTTTTCTCGCGGATTTCCAAGGCTTTGTCCCAATACACCTGAGTCTTGGCCTGTTCCTTGTTGTATTGCTCCTCAAACGCATCGTACTGATTGTTAATCTTCATCTCAATGCTTGTATTTGTCTTCTGTTGACCATCGCTCACCAAAGTGAAAGCATCAAGAATATCGGCGGAGACATTCATGGCCAACAATGCGGTATAGACCAAATACATCATACCGATCATTTTCTGTCTCGGTGTTTCTTTAGCTCCTGACATTTTCTTGTTATTTTCTTAGGATTAATACTAATTTTAATTAACAAAACACACGTCAAGCCTTGACATTCATTGCATTGAGCATATTACCGTAAACCGTGTTCATCGCGGTCATGCGTTTCGACATGTCGGTTAGTTGGTGATTCAAATTTTCTGTTGATGATGCTGAAGCGTTAATCTTCTCAATATAAAGATACATGGTGTCGTTCAACTTCTTGTTGATGTCGGAGAGCTCCGCTGTTCCCGTCGTCGATTTAGCCATTTGTTCATCAAGGGCTTTCACCGACTCCGAAGCCTTGTTCATAGCCTTGGTATAGTTGCTTGTGGCGGCCACAGCCTCGCTCACATCGGCGATCTTGCCTGCGTTTTCACCAAGTTTGTTCAAGCCTGCGCTGAGTCTCTCCAACGTATATGAATTGATGTTGGCTTTCTCAAACATCTCATCGAGTTTCTCTGTTATGATGTCATTGCTATTCTTGGTGGTGACGTTTCTTGTTACGCCTTCGGCCGGTTTTATCGCCTTAGCGTCGCCGTTTCCGTGATATAAGTCCCACATCTCAGGGTAAACCAAGCTCCAGTCCGGTTCGACGTGCAGCGGCTCGAATGCTGAAAATATGAAGATAATCGCCTCTGTCACCAAACCGGCAGTCAACATATAGTTAGGCAGACCGTTGATACCGAAGTCCCAGTGCGTCAATTTGAACAGAGCACCTATCATAACGATTGCCGCGCCAAAACCATAAAGTTTTGCCATAAAGTTTTTGTAACCCTTGCTTTCTACTAATTCGCTAAATTTCATGATAAATAATTTTAAGTTAATTTTTTGTTTGTCAATATTCCAGTTATTACTTCAAACGTGTGACTTTTGAAGGATTATCACCTTTATTTCTGCCGAGATATGGCTGTATGCAGCGGAATCCGATATAGCATCTTGCCGTATCCTGATACTCGTATGCGCGGGTATCCACTTGCAGATAATATGCTATGTCTTTCCATGAGCCGCCGCGCACCACTTTTCTCTTCATTGCCGGGTCGTCGTCGTTAACTGCGTTATATTGGTAGTCGGGGTTCATATCCCAGGTGAAGTTATACGATGCCGGGTCAAAGGCGCTCAATGTCCATTCGGCCACATTACCTGCCATGTCATATAATCCCCAGCCGTTTGAGGGGAAGTGAGCCACCATAAGAGTCGCCAGACCGCCGTCGGCGATATAATTACCGCGCAAGGGCTTGAAGTTAGCCAACAGGCAGCCGAGTTCATTACGTGTATAAGGGCCGCCCCAAGGATAAGGGTTCAACTGGTTACCGCCGCGTGCCGCCCATTCCCATTCTGCCTCGGTGGGGAGACGGAACTCCGCCATAGTGTTTCTGCTGCCGTGTTTCATCAAATAGCTGTTCAGCTTGTTGGTGCGCCACACACAGAACGCCTTCGCCTGTGTCCACGTGACACCCACCACAGGATAGTTGTCGTATGCCTCATGCCAGAAGTAATGCTCTGTCAACGGGTCGTTGAAAGAGTACGCGTAATCGTATATCCACGCCAAGGTGTCGGGATAAACGTTGATATCCTCATTATGGATATACAATGAACGGTCGTTCATGCCTTGAGGACGGTTGGCAAACGCTCCCTGACGGTAGTCGTAGCCGCCATCATCCTTGAACTCTTTCCTTGCCGCGCTTCTGAGGTCAATCCAGCTGTAATGATAGATGAGTTTTCTGGCATCCACCTCTTTTCTGCCCGCGAAACGCTCGTTTTCGGGTAGGAACAGGTCTTCAAGAGCCGACACATATTGCGGGTCATCACTATGCCAGTTGATTTTCTCATCCCAGTTGATGATGGGGTTTTCATATTGCACGCCCTTCCTGCTCTGAGTGACCTGATATTCGGTGAAACCATTCTCTGCCAGCATTATTCTCGCTATGGAGTCTCTCACATAATACACAAACTCACGGTATTCGTTGTTTGTGATTTCGGTCTCATCCATAAAGAATGACGCCACTGACACCGACTTGGTTTGCGTCAGGTTGCCAGCTGTAATGTCTTGTGCGCCGGCACCCATTGTAAAATATCCCTGAGGGATAAACCGCATACCGTAAGGGTCGGGCTGATAAAAAGGTTTGGTTTTTCTGACGCCGACCAATTCGCCGTTGCTGCTTCTGCCACATCCTGCCAAAATCAGTGATACTAAGCTTATTAACAGAATTTTTCTCATCTTTTTTATAGTCATATTTTTATTTCTCTCCTCGGTTAAAAGACGCCTCCAAAAAGGCACCCCAAAAATAAATATTTTTTTATTATAATTTATAAAAAATGTATATTATTTATCAACAATCCGTGTTTTTTGTTTATAAGTATCTGATACTCCGATAAATACGTGGAGATTTTTCAAGATCAACTTTAAAGCAATAGCTCACCGAGACTTCGTGTGAGCCCGCAATGCCCAATCCCATCGTGTTTATATCGTATGCATAGTTAATCTGCACTCCTTTTATCATAAAGCCTACCAAAAGGTCAACCGACTCTTGGTACCTGTAGTTAACGCCAAAACTGAACTGATTATTGTACCAAAGTCGCGCGCTGACGTTGATTTGTGTTGAGGCGATGTCGCTCAGCAGCATCATCGAGGGGTTCAGCTTGAACTTCGGATCCGGAAATTGATATTCGTAACCTGCCGCGAGGTAGAATGTCCGGTCGCCCACGAAACTGGCACTCGTCGATGATTTCCCTTCCAGTGCCTTGCCTTTCGACTGCAAGAGGCTTGTGGTTGACAGCGACACATAAAACGTCTCCGGCACGAGATAATAAAAACCGAGGTTGACATCGACAAGCATATCGTTCTGTTCTTTTGTCGGGATCACAGGGTCATTGTCGTTCAACGGTTTAGCCTTTGAGAAATCGACGCTTCTGTTGTTCAGGCTGAATGCCAATCCGATGCCCATCGTCCCGGCGCCGAGGTCGAGATGATACGAATATCCGAGATTTAACGCTATATTGCTCTCAATACCTATCTGGTCTCTCATCAACGACAGTCCCAAGCCGCCTCCCAACACCTTGAAAGGCATGTCGGCTGACGCCAAAAACGTGACAGGCGACACCACCGTCCCCGTGACGTCATCCTTGAAGCCCGACCACTGGTTGCGATATATTCCCATGGCATTCACGCCCTCGCTCATCCCGTAAAAACCCGGATTTATAACAGCATAAGAATCACTGTAATTGGTGAAAATAGGCACCTGCTGCGCATGAGCGGCACCCATCGTCATCACTACGACCACCAATAACAATATGTGTTTTATCCTATACATTTAAAAAAATGATGTCTTTTTACAACGTTCCGCTAATTGTTTTATTGTATTTATCAACACTTTTTCAACACCTTATTATATTAATAAGTCATCTGAAGAGCCTCAGAATATCGTTGCCGTTGGCATAGATGACAAGGATCAGCAGGAAGATGAATCCTATTGTCGTAGCTCTTTCGAGGAATTTATCGCTTGGTTTGCGGCCTGTCACCACTTCCCAGATGAGGAAGAGGACATGTCCGCCGTCGAGACCGGGTATAGGGAGGATGTTCATCACGGCGAGGATGATGGAGAGGAAGGCTGTCATACGCCAGAACTGCGACCATATAAACTTGTCGGGGAAGATGCTCCCGATGGTGATGAAGCCTCCGAGGTTCTCGTATGCGCCTGTGCTTGGCTTGAATATGAGTTTCAGCTGTTTCCAGTAGTCGCTCAGTTCCTTGCCTGTCTTTTTGAAACCTTGCGGTATCGACTGCCAGAAGGTGTATTCTTTTGTTGACACCTCAAGTGTCTGTGCGGCATACACTCCTATGGTGGCGTCGCCGCCCACGTGTGTCACGACAGATAGAGTGTCGCCGTCTCTCACAACCCACAAATCGACATCGCTGTCCCTGTAATCACCGATGATGTCTTTAAAGTCTTGGAAATAAGGTGTCTCCGTCTCGTTGATGCCTATTATCCGGTCGTTTTCGAGTACGCCGGCTTTCTGGGCGTAAGAGCCGTTGGAGAAGCCTCCCACCACGAAAGGCATCCTTGCGCCTATAAACACGGAATGTGCTTTAAGCAGCTGATTAACAGCGTCGTCAGGCAGTTCCACCCTCACTGTCTCGCCATCACGTTCCACATCGATATACTCGGTGTTTTCAAGGATCATCTGCATCGGGATCTGGTTAAAATCCTCGACATAGTTTCCGTTGACCGTCAATATCTTATCGCCGTCACGCAGTCCGAGGTTATATCCAAGGCTATCCACCGTGATGCCATATTTGTTGACTTCCGATGTCGGGACATATTGTTCGCCGAAGCTTGCTATCAGTCCGATATAAATGACGAAGGCGAGCAGCACGTTCATGCACACGCCTCCTATCATGATGATAAGACGTTGCCATGCGGGTTTGGTGCGGAACTCCCACGGTTGCGGTTCCTGTGCCATTTGTGCCTGGTCCATCGACTCGTCGATCATGCCGGCTATTTTGCAGTATCCGCCGAGCGGCACCCATCCGAGGCCGAACTCCGTGCTGTCTTCGGCTCTGCGCCAGTCGTCTTCCGGCAAGGTGTTCAAGTCAACAGCCTCGTAGGTGTATTCTTTTTTCTTGGTGACGGGGTCGATTTGCTCGTGAGTGATGTATTTTTCAGGCTCGTTTTTGCAGAAAAACTTGAATTTCCATTTGCCGTTTATTTTCTTAAATCTGACAATTGAGAATTTCCAGTCGAAAAACATATAGAATTTCTCAACTCTCACCCCAAATATGCGTGCTGCCATAAAATGCCCGAATTCGTGTATTATCACGAGTATTGAAAGGGCTAAAACAAGTTGTATTATCTTAATTAAAACCGTCATTTCACATTACAAAATTAAAACTGCAAAGATACTAAAAAATTTGGTAACTGTCTCAGAATTTTTCATTTTCCTTCAAAAGAAATCAGCTCTTCGGGGTTGACGGGGTTACCTTTAAACCACAGCTCGAAGTGCAGATGAGGTCCGGTGGAGGTGCTTCCGCCGCCGCCCACTATGGCGACGACATCGCCGGCTTTCACCACATCGCCCACATGTTTCATCAGCGAGGCGTTATGTTTGTAAACCGAGACAAGGCGTTTATCATGTTGAATCACAATGACGTTACCGCTTTCGACGCTCCAATCGGAGAAGATGACGGTGCCGTCGGCGGTCGCTTTGATGACGGCGTCGGTCTGTGCAACCACGTCAACGCCATAATGTTTGTTTTTGCTGTTGAAATGGTTAGTTACGAGTCCTTTCATCGGGACATAAAAAGCCATAGTGTTCTTGTTGTTTCCCGAGTGTGTCATGAAATCGCCGTCGTCATAATCCTCCTCATTGATGATACGTTTAAGGTTTTCGATATAGATATCATTTTGATGAAACACCATTCCCAACGAGTCGGCGCGGCGTTCCATGTCATACACACGGCGGTCGAGCGTGACGTCGGTGTAACCCGGGATAAGCTCTCTCACCCTCGTGAAGAAAATGACGCATGTCGTCAAGGTGATGATTATCAACGCGCCAATCAGTATCAGCGTCCAAAACTTCATCTTGCTCATGCTGAAACCGTTTTTTTCCTCCAACGTCTCAGGATGAACTATCACGACCTTGAACTTTCTTTTAAACTCAGTAAGCCATTTATTTTTCATATCAAAATCTCTATCAAAAATCATTCCAAATTGAAATTTCCTTTAACTTTTCCTTGCATTCCGCGATAAAAATCCTCTATCATCGGCCAGTCTTTGTCGAAGTCTCCGCAAGGGACGAATGAAGGGCCGTAGCCGCATTTTCTCGTTTTATAGTCTATAAATCCAAGAACCACAGGCACATGCGCCAGTTCCGCTATATAATAGAATCCGCGTTTCCATCTCTCGACGCGTTTGCGGGTGCCTTCGGGAGTGATAACGACGTGAAGCTGTTCATATTGTTTGAACACAGCGGCGGTCTTGCCCACCATTTTGTTTCCGCGGCTTCTGTCCACCGGGATCCCTCCGATTTTTTTCAGGAGCCAGCCGAGGCCAGGTTTGAAGAACTCTTTCTTTATCAGGAATTTCACCTCGCGACCTTCCATCCAGAAGAAGCAGCGGCCTATTATGAAGTCCTCTATGCTGGTATGAGGTGCGGCAATGATGATGCTTTTCCTCACGTCGGCGGGATAGTTTCCCACGAAGGTGAAGCCTTTCATTTTGAGGTAGTTACGGCCGAACCATTTCTTAAAGCTCATATATCGACATTAAGGCCGAGACCTTTTTTTAACGTTAAGACATTAGGATTCATCTGTGCCATTATCTCAAAACGGCTGCGGTCGGTGTATGCGACGTCGTCTTTAGGCTTCTCCATGACATGAGGCACGAGGGTGAACTGGTTATTGCCAAGATGTTCAGACAGATGGTCACGAAGCTTGGTGATATTAGCCATGTTGTTGACAACCAGCATATTATCCACATCATAATGAATCTCGTTATTATCACTCAGCGTAGGTTGATATTTCCCGATGCCGGCCACGAAGCTCGGCAACACATTTTTGTTTGCCTCAACGAACTTCGTCCACGCCGCGGTCAGCATCTCCTGTGTAAAAGGGTTGTTTTTCACCTCTACGGGAGTCTCCGACACAGTATTTTTAGGTTCCTCATCAAGAATCGAAATCGTTCCGGCCCGTCTCATCCGCTGCACCACATTCCCCTGATTCACAACCGGCTTCCCCTGATTCACAACCGGCTTCACCTCTCTCCTCTCAACTCTCTTATCTCCACTCTCAACTCTCTTATCTCCACTCTCAACTCTCAACTCTCCACTCTCAACTCTCAACCCTCCACTCTCAACTCTCAACTCTCCACTCTCAACACTCCCCACCATCTTCATCAGTGCCACCTCGAGATGCAGTCGTTTATTGTTAGCGTTTCGGAAATTGATGTCGCATTCGTTAGCGAGGTCGAGTGCTTTCAGCAAGAAGTCCGTTGAGCAGCGTTCAGCCTGTTTTGCGTATCGTTCTTTCAGCTGTGCACTCACCTCCATAAGTCCGACGACACGACGGTCTTTACCGAGAAGCAGGTTACGCAGATGGCTTGCCATGCCTTGGATGAAGTTCTGGGGGTCGAAGCCTTTGTTTATCACCTCGTTAAGGAGCAACAGCATAGAGTTGATGTCGCCTGCGAGGATATTTTCCACCATGCCGAAATAATATTCATAATCAAGGACGTTGAGGTTGTTGATCACGTCTTTGTATGTGATATTGTTTCCTGAGAAGCTCACCATCTGGTCGAATATCGACAAGGCGTCGCGGAGTGCGCCGTCGGCTTTTTGCGCTATGATGTTGAGAGCCTCTTCCTCTGCCGTCACGCCTTCTTTTGCAGCGATGTTCTGCAGATGTTTGGTGATATCCTCGACGGTGATGCGTTTGAAGTCGAATATTTGGCATCTCGACAATATCGTCGGGAGTATTTTATGTTTTTCTGTTGTAGCGAGTATGAACTTAGCGTATGCCGGAGGTTCTTCGAGGGTTTTGAGGAACGCGTTGAACGCCGCGCCCGACAGCATGTGCACCTCGTCTATGATATACACCTTATATTTACCTATTTGAGGCGGTATTCTCACTTGGTCGATGAGGGCGCGGATGTCGTCAACGCCGCTGTTTGATGCCGCGTCAAGCTCGAAGATATTGAACGACGCGTTGTTGTTGAAGCTCACGCATGATTCACACTCGTTGCATGCCTCCATATTCTCAGTAGGATGCAAGCAGTTGATAGTTTTCGCCATGATACGTGCGCATGTGGTCTTGCCCACGCCACGCGGACCGCAGAAGAGGAACGCCTGCGCAAGAGTGTTGTTGCGTATCGCATTCTGCAAAGTCGATGTGATGGCATGCTGACCCACGACGCTCTCAAAGGTCGCAGGCCTGTATTTCCGTGCAGATACAATAAAATTCTCCATTCAAAAAATGCCTTTTATTCAGCTTGTAAAATTACAAAGAATTTTTCAAATCTGACCACATATTTATATTTTTTTAGAAAAAAGACAAACGAACCGACGAATTTGTTATTTTTGCAGCTTCGGATAATGGGCGAAAAATAAAAAGTGATTTTTGAAGTTATCTTAAGAAAAAGGAAATGAGAATAAGGACATACAAGATATTCGGAATATCAGCTATCTTCATGATTATCATGTTGTTAACATCCTGTTCCACAAAGAAAAACAAATGGAACAGACGTGTCTGGCACAACATGACAAGCCATTATAACGTTTGGTGGAACGGCAACCAAAGCATCAAACAAGGTGAAAAAACTCTCCGTGAGTCGGCAAAAGACGACTACACCCAGACGTTGAGGGTGTTCAATTACGGCACCAAACAAGATGCCTTGGCGCTCAACTCCGTCATGGACCGCACCATCGAGAAGGACGCGGTGTGCATACAGAAACACTCCATGCGTTTCAACAATAAGGAGTATGTCCGCTGGATTGACGACGCCTTCATCGACATGGGCAAGGCCAATTTCTACAAGCAAGACTACGTGCCTGCCCGGCGCACCTTCGACTACGTCGCGACGCAATATCGCAACAGCAGCGACAGATTCACCGCGACACTCTGGTTGGCGAAGACATATATCGAGACAAAACAATACGAGAAGGCGGAGGCCATGCTGCAATCGATACTCGTGGCGAGCGACAACGACGAAAAAATGCCGAGGTACGTGCGCACCAACATCGACCTCGTTTACGCCGATTATTACATCGCGATGGGCAAGGACGACGAGGCGGTGAGGTATCTGCGCAGCGCCCTCATCACGGCGCAAGGCAAGTACAACAAGACCCGCGCCATGTTCATCCTCGGCCAGATTTACTCCGACCAAAACGACAAACCGAGGGCGACGGAGCAGTTTAAGAACGTCATCAGAAAACACCCGTCATACGAGATGACTTTCGAGGCGCAGATGAGCCTCGCGAGATGCTACGACGCCGACACCACCACCATCATGAAGATGCTCAACAAGATGCTCAAGGACGGCAAGAACACCGACTTCAAAGACCGTATCTACTACGCTATGGCAGACGTGGCTATTGACAACAACAACACGGCGGATGGCGTGAAATACCTGAGAAAATCGGTGGCGGCGAGTACTAACAACAGCATTCAGAAGATAAAATCGTCGCTCGACGCGGCCAACATCCTGTTTGCCAACAGCGACTATGTACTGAGTCAGGCTTATTTCGACACCGCGGTGATGACGATGGACAGGACGTATCCCGGATATGACAGCCTGCTCAACCTCTCGGTGATGCTCACTGACCTTGTGACAAACCTCACGATATATCACACGCAAGACAGCCTGCTGCGTCTCGCCGAGATGGACTCGATACATCGTAACGCCATCATCGACAACGTGATAGAGAATTACAAAGAGGAGCAGAAACGTCAGGAGGAGCTGCGTGAGATAGAGAAACAGATAGCCTTGAACGGCGGCAACGAGAAGCCTGCCTCGGTGACACCCGACGGCAACGACGGCAACTGGTATTTCTACAACACCCAGACCCGTAACAGAGGCATGAACGACTTCAAGATGAAGTGGGGCAACCGACTGCTTGAGGACTATTGGTTCATCTCCAACAAACAGAGCTTCGCGCAGGAGGAGCCGCAGGACACGCTGAGCGAAGAAGAGCTTGCTCTTCTGAGCGAAGAAGAACGTGAGCAGTATCTCAAAGCCCTTGAGATAAGCAAAGACACCACGCAATACACTCCGCTCGACAGAGGTTATTACCTGAAACAGATACCGTTCACGCAGAGCGCCAAAGACCAGGCTAACCAACAGATAGCCGAGGCTCTCAACAACGTGGGATTCATATATTACAACGACTTGCAGGACTTCCCGCACTCCATAGAGGCTTATACCGAGCTGACAGAGCGTTATCCCGACAACGCCAACGAGGTGTCGGCATGGTATTACCTTTATAAAATGCACGGCACTCTCAACGAACACGCCGATGCCGAACGGTACAAAAACCTCGTCTTGACGAAATATCCCGAGTCAAATCAGGCAAAGATAATCCTTGACCCCGAATATTTCATTAAGGAACATGAGAAAGGAGCCGCGGCGGAGCAGCTCTACTCGAAGACCTTCGAGGCCTATCAGAACGCTCAGTATCAACGTGTTATGATGAACGTCAGGAAGGCGCGCCAGCAGTTTGCCGACGACACCCTCTACATGCCGCGCTTCGAGTTCCTGAACGCTGTGTCGTTAGGCTACGTCGAGGTGGTTGACTCCATGGCCTATTCGCTGTTGCGTCTCATACAGAATTATCCCGAGAGCAGCATCAAGCCGTTCGCCTTGGAGGTGTTGCTCAAGGCCAACGACATGTACGACTTGGGTCTCAACATCGAGAGTGCGCGTCCGAAAGACGAAAAAGTGGTTGAGAAAGAGTCGCCTTACACCTTCCGTCCCAACGATGAGTATTACGTGTTAGTCATCGCCAACAAAAAGGTGCGCATCAACCCGCTCAAGGTGCGTATCGGCGACTTCAACAAAAACAATTTCCGCATGGACCAGCTGAAAGTCAAGAATATGATGCTCAACAAAGACGACGCCCTCATCACCATAGAGAAATTCGAGAACGTCGATAAAGCCCTTGACTATCAGACAGCTATGTTCCTCAACGATTATATCTTCGGAGGAATCGACAGTGAAAACTATCAAATATTAATAATCTCGGTGTCAAACTATCCGATTTTCTATCAGGAGAAAAACATTGAAGAATATCTGGATTTCTGGCATCAATATAACAAATAAACTATGAGTGCAAATCAAGAAACACCTGTAAGAAACAACCTCATTGGCAACGGCACCACCATTAAAGGTGAGATTAACGCCACCGGCGATGTCCGCATTGACGGCACAATTATTGGGACGATAAAATCCACCGGCAAGATTGTCATCGGACAACAGGGTGTGGTGGAAGGCGAGATGTTGTGCAACAGCGCCGACATTTCGGGTCAAGTAAAAGGTACAATAAGAGTGGAGGAGCTTACCACGCTGAAGTCAACCTCACGTCTTGAGGTGGAGCTGTACACCAAGCAGCTGTTTATCGAAGTGGGTGCCATCTTCACAGGAAAATGCGACATGACGCAGAAAGTCGCGGAGGCTCCAGGCAAATAATATGGAAAAGAAGACGAAAGACAGCATCTTCATACGACAGCTGTGCCTGCTGACGCTCGTTGTCATCGTGGCGTCGGTGTTGCTGCGCGATATGCTGACGATATGGTGGCCTGCCATCGCGGGATTTTTCTTCATCGTCAGCATAGTGATGTATTTTCTGAGCGAGAAAGCCAAGAAAAGAGACATGCGCAGGTTTGCAAATTTCTATATGGCATCAACCGCCGTCAAGATGGTGCTTTACCTGGCGATAATATTCGTTTATGCCATGACTTTCAAGGAAGACGCGAAGCGTTTCGCCATAACATTCTTGGCATATTATCTGATATTCAGTGTCTTTGAGACTTACAAACTCTCGAAAAAAGAAAAACAACATGATGGAAGATAACAGCGAAATCATTGGTTACGAAAAGATTGAGCATTACAACCCTGAGCGCACCGATAAGCTGATGGAGCATTACAGGGCTATTTTGCAGCTTTTAGGCGAGGACCCCAACCGTGAGGGTCTGCTGAAGACGCCGCTCCGCATGGCGAAGTCGATGCAGTTTCTCACCCAAGGCTATAACATGGACCCGATGGAGATTCTGCTCTCCGCGAGATTCAGGGAAGACTACCGTCAGATGGTGATTGTCAAGGACATAGAGCTATTCTCTATGTGCGAACACCATATGATTCCGTTTATCGGGAAGGCACATGTGGCGTACATCCCCAACGGTTACATCACCGGCTTGAGCAAGATAGCGAGGGTGGTGGAGGTCTATGCCCGCCGTCTGCAGGTGCAGGAACGCCTCACCACACAGATCAAGGAAGCCATCAACGAGGCGTTGCATCCGTTAGGTGTCGCCGTCGTCATCGAGGCGCGCCACCTCTGTATGTGCATGCGCGGCGTGCAGAAACTCAACTCCGTGACGACGACATCCGATTTTGTAGGCGCTTTCGAGAGAGGCGAGACAAGAGCCGAGTTCTTGAATCTGATAGGGACAAACCTACATTAACTTAGTTGTAAATTAAAAATTTTGATATGAAAGCATACGTTTTTCCCGGACAGGGAGCACAATTTGTGGGAATGGGCAAAGACTTGTACGACCGTTTCCCCAAGGCAAAGGAGATGTTCATCAAAGCCAACGACATCTTGAGATTCAACATCACCGACATAATGTTCGACGGCACCGATGAGGACTTGCGTCAGACGAAGGTCACGCAGCCCGCCATCTTCCTCCATTCGGTTATTTTGGCTGCCATGCTCAACGATTTCAAGCCCGACATGGTGGCAGGTCATTCGTTAGGCGAGTTCTCGGCATTGGTGGCGAACAAGACCTTGACGTTTGACGACGGCTTGAAGCTCGTGTCGCAGCGTGCCATGGCGATGCAGAAAGCCTGCGATGCCAACCCCGGCACCATGGCGGCCATCATCAACCTTGACGACGACAAGATAAGGAGCATTTGCGAGTCCATCGACGAGGTGGTGGTGCCTGCCAACTTCAACAGTCCCGGACAGGTCGTCATCTCCGGCAGCATGAAAGGCATTGAGACAGCGTGCGAGAAGATGAAGGAAGCCGGTGCAAAACGCGCCTTGCCGTTGAAGGTGGGCGGCGCCTTCCACAGCCCGCTGATGGAGCCGGCACGCGAGGAGCTCGCCGAAGCCATACAGAAGACCAAGTTCGTGCGCGGCATCTGCCCGGTGTATCAGAATGTCACAGGTCAGGCGGTGAACGACCCTGAGATTATCAAGAGCAACCTCATCAAGCAGCTCACGGCGCCTGTGTGCTGGACACAGACCATGGAGAACATGATAGCCGCCGGCGTCAGCCAGGTGGTCGAGGTGGGACCCGGCACGGTGCTTCAGGGCTTGTTCAGGAGACTCAACGGCACCATAGAGTTGTCAAGCGCAGCGATATGATGGGACGCAAACACCTGACACCCATATACTTAGCCCTCGCAGCCGCCTTCGGCGTGCTGCTCGGCATCGTCATATCACGTTCAAACAACGCCAACACCTTCAATGGCAACGGCGGTGATATGAATCTAATCGACAAGGTGTTTTATCTCATTGAGAATCAATACGTTGACACTGTGAACCTCAACGCCATGCAAGTTGAGGCGGTGACGAGCGTCATCGACCGGATGGACCCGCACAGCGAGTATTTCGAGCCGGAGGTGGTGAAAGAAGTCAACGAAGACTTGCAAGGCAGCTTCGAGGGCATAGGCGTGACGTTCAGGATAGAGAAGGACACCGTCACGATTATCAGCACCATCAAAAGCGGTCCGTCGGAGAAAGTGGGCATCTTGGCAGGCGACAGGATATTGTATGTTGGCGACAGCCTTGTGGCAGGCGTAGGCATTAATAACAACAAGGTGATGAAGATGCTCAAGGGTCCGCGCGGCACCAAGGTAAAGGTGAAGATATTACGTCGTGGCGTGCCTGAGCTGCTCGACTTCACCATCACGCGCGACGTCATCCCGACATACAGCGTCGATGTGGCATATATGCTTGACGAGACGACGGGTTACATCAAGTTGGAGAAATTCATCGCGACATCGCACAAGGAGTTTGTCAAGGCCGTGAAGAGCCTGCAGGCGCAGGGCATGCGTAAGCTTGTGTTCGACCTCAGGGGCAATGCCGGCGGTTATCTTGTGGAGGCCGTCGATATAGCCGACGAGTTCCTGCCTAAGGGAAGCCTCATTGTCTATACCCAAGGCGAGCACCGTGACAGGCAGTACATCTTCGCGCGCCGGCGCGGTATGCTCGAAGACACTCCCGTGACGATACTCATCGATGAAGGCTCCGCCTCGGCAAGCGAGATAGTCGCCGGCGCGCTTCAAGACAACGACAGGGGAACGATAGTCGGACGTCGTTCGTTCGGCAAAGGCTTAGTGCAGGAGCAGTTCGACCTTGGCGACGGCGCGGGACTGCGGCTAACCGTGGCGCGTTACTACACCCCCACCGGACGCTGCATACAGAAACCATATAACGGCGACAGAGAGCAATACCTCCTCGAATCATACGACAGATACAACACCGGCGAGATGTTCAGCGCCGACAGCATTCACTTCGCCGACTCGCTGAAATATGTCACCCCGGGCGGCAAGACCGTTTACGGCGGCGGAGGCATCATGCCCGATGTGTATGTGCCTCTACGACAAGACTCTACAGAGTATTTCTTCAACAAAATCGTCAATGCAAGCATAGTGTTCCAATATGCCTTCGACTATTCCGACACTCATCGCAATGAGATTTTGAAATACGGTGACGAAAAGAATTTCGACAAGAAATTCATGTTTACCGACAAGATGTGGAACGACATTTTAGCGGAAGCGAAGAAAAAGAAAATCACAGGCACCGACGAGCAGAAAAAAGTCGCAAAAACAATGACGGCACAGCTGTTTAAGGCATACGCGGCAAGAAATGTCTTCGGCGACGAGGCGTTCTATCCGCTTTACGAACCTCTTGACGAGATACTGCACGAAGCCATCCGTCATTTTGAACAAAACGCAACTGAGTGAGGCGAAGCCGAAATGACGTTAAAAAATTATTTTTTTTGTAAATCGTAATAAAAAAAAGCGTATTTTTGCACCCCGAATTGGATAAAATGAAGACAGAAGGACAAATTTTCACAATTCCATTGTCAGGTTTGCCGTTTGGACATACTGATTATCAATATGTTATAAACGACAGCTTCTTTAGGGAAAGAGACTATTCGGAAGTGAAAAAAGGAGTCATAAACCTTCATTTAGACGTTGAAAAGACAGAAACGATGTTTGTTTTGGCGTTGAATTTTGAAGGGAAAGTGGTTCTTCAATGCGACAGATGTGGTGATGACTACGAGCAAGCTATTGCCGACTCGGCCGAGATTTTCCTGAAATACGGCGCAGAGAAAGACAATGAAGGCCAGGATGTCATCGTCATAACAAAGAACGACAGCGAGTTCGACTTGAGTGATTTGATTTATGAGTACATCATCTTGTCGCTTCCGATTCACAGGACGCACGACACTGAGAGCGAGTGCAACCAGGAAGTGCTGGAAAAACTGCACAACCTCTCACAAGTCGAGGCGGCCGACGAAGACGAGGATGACAATCCTTGGAGACAAATGATGAAAGATTTGAAAGATAAAATAGATAAGTAATAATCAAAAAATAATGTAAAATGGCACATCCTAAACGAAGACAGTCTCATACAAGAGGCGCAAAGAGAAGAACACATTACAAAGCCGAAGTTCCAACACTGGCGACATGCCCGGTAACAGGCACAATCCATGTATATCACAGAGCATACTATGTTGACGGCGACCTTTATTACAAAGGAAAGCTCGTCATGGAAGGCGCTAAGAAATAAATCGTGAAACGGCGCATATAATAGAGATTTTGATTCATCAGGGAACGGATTTTTTCTGATGAAAGCGGGTCTTTATTACTTAAAAAGAAGATAAATTTTTTTCATAATCTTTATATTGTTTTTCCCCGCCTATCGTGTATAGGTGGGGTTTTTCGTATTCCCTCCCACGGCATTCCTTTCGGCATCGGGGCAACAACTGTCATCGGAGTTTTGAGTGTCGGGTGCTCAAATGTAATTTTATAGGAATGGAGGCATATCGAGGCGTCGGGGTTGGAGCGCGGATAGCCGTATTTGAGGTCGCCTTTGATAGGACATCCTATGTGCGCCAACTGACATCGAATCTGATGATGGCGACCCGTAATCAATTCAACCTCAAGGAGATAGTAGTTGTCTGATTTTCCGACAACACGATAGCGCAATGTCGCCAATTTCGCTCCGTTTGTACCTTCTTTCACGATATACGACTTGTTTTGAGCCTCGTTTTTCACCATGTAGTCGTTCAGTTCGTCAGCGTCTTTAGGCGGACGGTTCTTCACTACGGCGAGGTATGTCTTATGGAAGTTACGGTCTTTGACCATTGTCGTCATGCGGCTGAGTGCCTTGCTGGTTCTGGCAAATATCACCGCTCCGCTCACCGGGCGGTCGAGACGATGCACGAGACCCGCAAACACCTCGCCGGGCTTGTTTTTCGTCTCTTTGATATACGCCTTCACGTCGTCGAGGAGGCACACGTCACCCGTCTTGTCGCCTTGCACAATCTCCGAAGGCAGCTTGTTGACTATTATGAGGTGGTTGTCTTCAAAAAGAATACGATCGTTTATTTTCATAGTTTGAAGTTGCAGGGGATTCTTCATTGCGAGCGAAGTCGAAATGACAGGAACTAATATTGTTCAGATTCGTTGGGGAATGTCACCTCTTTCACGTCGTTGATATAAGTGCTCACGGAATCTTTAATTGCCGTATAGAGGTTGTTGTAGCGGCGCAGGAAACGCGGCGAGAAGTCGTTGCTCAGTCCGAGCATGTCCTGCAAAACCAACACCTGTCCGTCGCATCCGTTGCCTGCGCCGATGCCGATTACGGGGATGCGCAGCGACTGCGACACCTCTGTCGCCAACGCTGCCGGAATCTTCTCGAGCACGATGCTGAAAACGCCTTGTTCCTGAAGGAGGAAAGCATCCTCACGCAGTTTGTTGGCCTCATATTCGTCTTTGGCGCGCACCACGTAGGTTCCGAACTTGTTGATGCTCTGTGGAGTAAGTCCGAGATGCCCCATCACGGGGATGCCGGCGCAAAGAATACGTTCCACCGACTCGAGAATCTCCTTGCCTCCCTCAATCTTCACCGCGTTGGCGCCTGTCTCCTTCATGATGCGGATGGCCGAGTCGAGGGCTTTCTTGGAGTTGCCCTGATATGTCCCGAAAGGCATGTCAACGACAACCATGGCATGCGACACGGCGCGTACCACCGACGAGGCGTAGATTATCATCTCATCGAGGGTGATGGGAAGAGTGGTCTTGTGACCGGCCATAACGTTGGAGGCACTGTCGCCAACCAGAATGACATCAATATTCGATTCGTCGAGAATCTTCGCCATCGTGTAATCGTAGGCGGTGAGCATCGCTATTTTCTCGCCTTTGTTCTTCATCTCCTGAAGGACGTGGGTCGTCACCAAAGTAGCGTTATGAGACAGATACATTTTTTCCGATATTTAATTTTCGGCAAAGATAGGGATTTTTTTTATAACAGATAAAATAATGTGATAAAAGATGGAATATTAAAGATTTTTTGTATCTTTGCACTCTTGTAAGATATGATTTCGGATATGAAAAAGATATTTTTTGCGCTTTTCGCGTTGACAGCGGTGATTTTAAGCTCTTGCAGCAACAAAGTTGAACTTTACAACAACGATGGCGACACCACGGTGGTTTATGCCCTGCTTGACGCCTACGCCGACACCAACTTTTTCAAAATCACCAAGAGTTTTGTCGGAAACGTCAGCGAGCAGGCTTACAATTACGATGCCAACAACTACAAATACGATGAGATTGACGTCACTTTAACCGGCGTCTTCAAAGACAGCGGCAACACTCAGACCATCACTCTCGACACCATCTCGAAATGGATTCCATACGATGAGAACGCGCAGTTTTACAGCGGCTGCTGGCAGAGATACTATTACACCACCAAGACCTTGTCGGAAGGCGAAGAGTATGAGCTTGACATCTTGAGAAAAGAAGACGGCGTCACGGTGTCGGCGACAACCAAGACGATAAACGAATTCATATATCAAAAACCGGCCTCACCATATATCGGATTCTCTGATCTTCCAACAGGCACTGCCTTTGTGGAATGGAGAGTTAACCAGTTTCCGTACAAATCGACGGCGGCGTATTTTGAGGTGACAGGATATTTCCATTACAAAGAGCTTATGCCAGGCACCATCGACACCGTAGCACGCTCAATGAAATGGAGCTTAGGCTCGGGCGAGGCTGACAATCTGTACAACACCAGCACCAACATGCCGTATTATGTGATAAGCTATACCCCATCAGCTTTATATACATTGTTGGAAAACGACGACTATCTGAAAAACAACAGTCCGGTGGGCGTGCAGCGTTGGTTTGAAGATTTCGAGTTCAGCATCAGCGCAACAGGCAACGATTTGTACAACTACTATCTCGTGACCAATTCGGCGAGTGCCATCCAGGATGTGCCGAATTACACAAACGTGGAAAACGGGATGGGAATCATGTCATCGCGTGTCACCAAGTCTCTTAAGAAGCCGGTTCAGGAAACAACGAGAAAGAAAATCATAGAACGCTTCGAGAATTACGGCTTCATCAACGACCCAAACAGATAGACGGGTGACATTTTGTCAGTTTTCTTCTTTTGGCATAATTTTTGCACGGCTTTGTCAGAAAATGACAAAAAAGTGAAATAAAAAAATAGGAGATTAAAATTATGTCAAAAATCATTGGTATAGACTTAGGAACAACAAACTCATGCGTTTCCGTCATGGAAGGCAATGAGCCTGTGGTGATTCAGAACAGCGAAGGACACCGCACCACACCGTCAATCGTGGCGTTCACCGACAACGGCGAGCGTAAGGTTGGCGAGCCTGCCAAACGTCAGGCTATCACAAACCCATTGAGAACCGTTTATTCAATCAAACGTTTCATGGGCGAGACGTACGACAAGATGCAGAGCGAGATAAGCCGCGTGCCTTATAAGGTAGTGAAAGGTGGCAACAACACACCTCGCATCGACATCGACGGCAAGCTCTACACCCCGCAGGAGATCTCGGCAATGGTGCTTCAGAAGATGAAGAAGACCGCTGAGGACTACCTTGGACAGACTGTCACAGAGGCCGTCATCACAGTGCCGGCATACTTCAGCGACTCACAGCGTCAGGCAACTAAAGAAGCTGGCGAGATAGCAGGTCTGAACGTGCGGCGTATCATCAACGAGCCTACAGCGGCAGCGTTGGCATACGGCTTGGACAAGAAGAAGAGCGACGTGAAAGTTGCGGTTTATGACCTCGGAGGCGGCACATTCGATATCTCAATCTTGGAATTGGGCGACGGCGTGTTTGAGGTGAAATCGACCAACGGCAACACCCACCTCGGCGGCGACGACTTCGACGAGAGAATCATCAACTGGCTCGCTGAAGAGTTCATGAGAGACGAGAGCATCGACTTGCGCAAAGACCCGATGTCGCTGCAGCGACTGAAAGAAGCAGCTGAGAAAGCTAAGATCGAGTTGTCGGCTTCGACAGAGACCGAAATCAACCTGCCATATATCACAGCTACGCAGAGCGGACCGAAGCACTTGGTGCGCAAGCTCTCAAGAGCCAAGTTCGAGCAGCTGTGCGACGACCTCATCCAGGCCACCATCGAGCCATGCCGCAAGGCTTTGGCAGACGCAGGCTTGAGCGTGAGCGACATCGACGACGTGATCTTGGTAGGTGGCTCTACACGTATCCCTGCCATACAGAACATAGTGCGCGACTTCTTCAAGAAAGAGCCGTCAAAGGGCGTGAATCCGGATGAAGTGGTGGCTATAGGCGCCTCAATACAAGGTGGCGTGCTCACAGGCGAGGTGAAAGACGTGCTGTTGCTCGACGTGACACCGCTGTCACTCGGCATCGAGACCCTCGGCGGCGTGATGACCAAGCTCATCGAGAGCAACACCACCATCCCATTCAAGAAATCGGAGGTGTTCTCGACAGCCGTCGATAACCAGCCATCGGTGGAGATACACGTGCTGCAAGGCGAGCGTCCTATGGCGAACCAGAACAAGACCATCGGCCGTTTCAACCTCGACAACATCCCGCCGGCGCCAAGAGGAGTGCCGCAGATTGAGGTGACATTCGACATCGACGCCAACGGCATCTTGAACGTGAGCGCGAAAGACAAAGCCACAGGCAAGACACAGAGCATCCGTATCGAGGCCTCGTCAGGCTTGAGCGACGACGAAATCAAGAGGATGAAAGCCGAGGCCGAGGCCAACGCCGACGCCGACAAGAAGGAACGCGAGCGCATCGACAAAATCAACGCCGCCGACGCCATGATATTCAACACCGAGAAACAGCTGAAGGAATATGGCGACAAGCTGCCGGCCGACAAGAAAGGCGAGATTGAGAGTGCTCTTGAGAAGCTGAAGACAGCCCACAAGGCGCAAGACATCGCCGGCATCGACGCCGCCATGAGCGAGATGAACGCCATCTGGCAGAAGGCATCGGAGGAGATGTACAAGAACGCCGGCGCGCAGGGCGGTCAGCAAGGACCTTTCAACGGCCAACAGGGACCTCAGAACCCTAATCCGGGCAACGGAGGAAAAGACGATGAGGTGACAGATGTGGATTTTGAGGAGGTGAAGTAAGACTTTAGACCTTAGACCTTAGACTTTAGAGAGGATGTCGTTGGAACGGGCGGCATCCTTTATTTGTTTGTAATATAATTTTTCTTATCTTTGCACCGATAAATAATATTTATGATGGGTATTACGATAGGTCTTTTGATTCCGTTGTTAGGCACTATGCTTGGGGCGGCGTTTGTTTTTTTCATGAAGAGGGAGATGTCGGCACGGCTGCAGAAGTCGCTGCTTGGCTTCGCCTCGGGTGTGATGATAGCCGCCTCGGTGTGGTCGCTGCTCATCCCATCTATTGAGATGCGTGCTGACAGCGGCGTGTGGGCTGTGATGCCTGCCGCCATAGGCTTTCTTGCCGGCATGGCGTTTCTGCTGCTTTTAGATGAGTTGACGCCACACCTTCATTTAGGTTCCGACCGGCCGGAGGGACCACGTTCGAAGCTGTCGCGCACAGCCATGCTCACTCTTGCCGTCACTTTACACAACCTCCCTGAGGGCATGGCGGTAGGCGTAGTGTTCGCCGCCGCGTCGCAAGGTGCCGAGGGCGTGACGTTAGCCAGCGCCGTGGCAGTGTCGCTCGGCATCGCCATACAAAACATCCCTGAAGGTGCCATCATCTCCATGCCGATGCGTGCCGAGGGCAACAGCAAGTGGCGGTCGTTCCTCATCGGCAGCGTGAGCGGTGTGGTGGAGCCGTTAGGCGGTCTCGCCGTGGTGCTTCTCGCCTCGCTGCTGACACCTATCCTGCCCTATATGCTCTCCTTCGCCGCCGGTGCCATGTGCTATGTGGTGGTCGAAGAGCTGATACCGGAAGCCTCGTCGGGCGAGCACTCCAACCTCAGCACCATAGGATTCGCCATCGGCTTCGCGCTGATGATGGTGCTCGATGTGGTGATGGGATGAGAGACTGCAATTCAAATATATTGTCACCTGTATGTGATTTAATGACAATGAAAAACTAATTCATTCTTAGTTTTTATATAACTCAATGATTTTTAAACGGTATAGATATTCATAACGGGCTTGCAGCAAATCGGATTCAGCTTTATGGAATCGGGTCTTACTCTCATTCAGTTCCAGCAAGGTCTTTTTTCCCATCTCGAAGCCGGCTTTGATGTATTCGTAGGCGGCTCGTGATGCGTCCAAACTGTTTTCCATGGCTTCCATCTTCTGCTTGGCTGCCTTGGCATTGCCGTAGGCTTGTCGAATCTCTTTCCGCAGGGATTTCTCCACGTTTTCAAGGTTAAGCTGTTGTTCATCGATAGAGAGTTCGGTCATTTTCACTCGATATTTCGTCTTCATCCCATTGAAAATAGGGATATTAAGCGAAACTCCGAGTTGTACCCTACTATTGCGTTTCAGTTGTTCGTCAATCGGGGTGTTAGGATAGTTATCGGAAAAATAATGATAGAGTCCGTTGGAATAGCCAGCGTAGAAGTCCAATGAAGGATACCACGCTGACTTTGAGGCTTTCAGGTCGTAATGGCTCTTTTGCAGTCGCAGTCGGGCGGCTTCCATGACAGGCTGGTTCAACAAGGCTTGTGTGACGGTGGTTTGTGGTGCATCAAGTTCTTCATTTTGACCTGCAAAGAAAGATTCGGGGGAACTTACTTCAAAATCTTCATCGTCTTCAATTTCAAGGGTTTGCATCAATGAAAGCAGATTGAGTGCCAAATCCGTCTCGGTTTGGGTAAGATTCGACTTGTCGGAGGCGAGTTGGGCTCTACTTTCGTACACATCGGCTTCAGCAACGCGACCGCTTTCAAAGAGTTGTTGGGTCTTTTCCAACTGCTCAGCGGAGAGTTCCATTTGCCTGCGGGCGATTTCCACCATCTCTTTGCCGTAAAGCACTTGCATGTAATAGGCTATCACGTTGAGTTTGAGGTTGAGTTTTGCCGCTTCTTGGTCCATCTCAGTGGCTTGCAGGTTCAAGGCGTCGGCTTTGGCGGTGTTATAAAGGTTCAAACCCTGAAACAACGGCACGGAAACATTAGCACCAAACGAGGCCGAAGATGAGTTGTCAGACACATAAATACCTGTGTAAGAAGGCGATTGACCGAAACCGAAATATTCACCTGCATTAGCATTCAATGTGGGAAGCCAAGCGTTTTTGCTCATTTTCCACTGATATTCAGCCTGTTGCCATGCCATTTTGCTCTGACGAAGGTCAAGGTTGTGCTCGAAGGCATAGGCAATGCACTCATCAAGCGTCCACACTTTTTGGGCTTGACCGCCAATAACGGTCGCCATAAGTAGCGTCAAAAGAAATACCCTTTTCATAGTCATTCGATTTTTTCGTTTCCACGTATTTTGTCTCCCACTTGAAGTCCCTCGGTGACAACGATATTGACACCATCCGAAAGACCTACTTTAACGTATTGTTTCTCAAATTGTTGCGGAGTATCTTCCTTAACACAGCGATACACAAAGGTCTCGCCGTCTTCGTAACTGATGCAGCTTTCGGGCACAACAACGGCACCTTCAGCACGCTCGAGGACGATTTCGGCATTTGCGGAATAACCAGCCCTCACAAAGACATCCTCAGGCAAAATGGCACGTGCTTTCATCTCAAAAAAGACGGCACCGCTTTCTTGAGTGCCTTTTGGTGCGATATATTCCAACTCGGCGTTGAACTTGCGGTCGTTCATAGCCCCGATGGTCAAGGTGATAAGCATTCCCTCGTGGATTTTTCCGACTTCAGTTTCATCGAGTTTGCCTTTGAAAATCATGTCTTGCATGTTGGCGATGGTCGCGATAGTGGTACCATCATTGAAGGTGTTGGAGTTGATAACCGAGTTGCCTACTTTTACGGGGATGTCGAGAATCATACCTGAGATAGTTGCCTTGATTTTGGTGTTACTGTAGCCAGCCGTACTTTTCGAAATGCCTTCCTTAATGATGTTCAGCTGGTCTTTGGCATTGTTGAGACTCTCCTTCGCCTGCTGGTATTCTAATTGCGACTTTTCGAACTCTTCAGTGGAAATCAAGCCTTTAGCCTTCAGATTTTCCTGACGATAGTAGGTTTTTTCCACATTGTCGAGGTTCATTTTAGCCACACGCACCTGCGACTCGGCAGCGGAAAGGTTGCTCACATCGGGGATAACTTTCACCACGGCGATGACTTCACCCTGCCGGACGTACTGTCCGGGTTCTTTGAGGATTTCTGAAATTATGCCCGAAACCTGCGGCTTCATGGCAACCTCGTCGCGCGGGTCGATTTGTCCTGTGACCACGGTCGATTTCTGAATGGTATCGATTTTCGCTTCCACAATTTCATACTTGACCTCTTGAGGTTTTGATTTCTTGTAGAGATAGACGAAAGTCCAGACAACTCCGACTCCTAACAAGATGAAAAACAGAATTTTGAAAAACTTCTTCATTTTATTATAGTTTTATGATTATCATTGCTAAGTATTTAATACGTATGAATCCGTGAAATATGTAGTTTATTTTTCATGGTAATTATTCCTCCCTGATAGCATCAATCGCCTTAATCTGTATGGCTCTCAAAGCGGGCAGAACTCCTGCAAGTAAGCCGGAAATGACGACTATAATCGTAGCCGCCACAGCTGCCTTAAAACTCATGTTCGGGTCTTGGAACATCATTTTGTCGCCAGGCATGTTGGAGGTAACCATTCCCACGATTGCCATGATACCTACGCCTATGCACATGCCGACCAATCCCGCCAAAGTGGTAAGCAGCAGGCTCTCCGACAGCACTTGACCGATAATATATTTCGGCTTGGCACCGATAGCACGCCTCACGCCAATCTCGCGGGTGCGTTCTTTCACCGTTACCAGCATAATGTTACTTACGCCAATAATGCCCGACATCAACGTTCCCAAGCCCACAATCCAAATAAGGATGTGAATGCCAAAGAACAAGCCTTTGAAAGCCTTGAAAATCTCCGTGAGGTTAAACGACTCGATGGCTTCTTTGTCGGTAGGCGCAATGTCATGCCGCTGCTTGATAAGCTGCTTGATATCCTCTTCGATGCTTGGGACGGGCGTATCGTCGTCAGCCACAAAAGCGAAGAACCCAATTTTGTCGCCCAAGGCGAAGACCTGTTGCATGGTAGTGAAAGGCAAGATGACCGACTCATCGACGATGCCGTTGATTTGGACGTTCTCGGTGTATGAACGCACTACGCCCACCACTTGGAAGTAGATTCCATTGACTTTTACCATCTTGCCAATCGGATCCTCGCCTTTTTCAAACATAGTTGTATAAACTTTCTTGCCCAACAGACACACCTTGCGGTTGGTGGCGATGTCTGTGGCGTTAATGAAACGGCCCTTTATGATTTTCGACTTCTCAATATCGTTGTACTCAGGCAACACGCCTTTCACCGTGAAACTGCCGCCGCGACTGCCATAGACCACGTTCTTATCCTCGCTCGACCACACGCTGGCCTCGGGAGAAATGGCTTTGATACAAGGAAATGCCTCCCTGACAGCCTCAAGATCAGCCATTTGCATTGACCATGAGCGGCCTTTTTGGTAACCTTTGTACGGTTCGCTGGTTTGACTTACAAAGAAGAATCCCGTGTTGGGCGTCACACCTTCCACCTGCCTCATCAGGCCGTTCTCGAAGCCGTTTCCCGTTGAGGTAAGAATGACAAGAAGGAATATGCCCCAGAACACGCCGAAAGCGGTCAACAAGCTGCGAGTCTTGTTGCGCGTGATGGTCTGCCAAATCTCGTGTATGCCGTCGAAGTCGAACATGATACGTGGTTTTATCGATAATTTATAGCTTCAATAGGTTTGATTTTCACGGCATTACGGGCAGGGAAGAAGCCTGCCAGTATGCCACACACAATGAGTAGTGCTGTAGCCATCAGCACAATGCGGATGTCGATGGCCGGGACGATGTTCAATGAAATGGATTTGCCCTCCTGTACCTTGCTCAAGATATTGCCTCCTACTTCAGCAACCACCATACCGAGCCACATCCCGATGTATCCGAAGATGGTCGTAATAATCATTGACTCGGTGACGATGGAAGTCAGTATCGAGCGTGACTTGGCTCCAATGGCCTTGCGGATGCCTATTTCGTTAGTGCGTTCCTTCACGGTGATGCGCATGATGTTGCTCACGCCAACGATGCCCGAAATGAGCATGGCGAATCCGATAATCCAGATGAAAAGCTCTAATGTGTGGAGAATCTTCATGGTTTGACGGTATTCCTCCTGGGAACTAAGAATGTAAACGGCCGCTTGGTCGTCGGGGTCAAACTCATGCAAGTGTGCAAGTTGGGTTCTCAGATAGTCGGTGTACGCCTCGTTGTCCTCCTTGGTTTCCAAGCCTTTAGTTGTGAAATGTAACATATAGTAATGACGCTGATTGGTGATTTTCTTCAAGGTGGAAAAAGGAACGTAACCGTTGCTGCCATTGGAATCAACATCTCCCTCCCAAACGCCGACGATTTTGAATGCTATACCATTGATGATGACAAATTGGCCAAGAGGGGAGGCTTCTTCATCAAAGAGTTTATTGCACAATGACTTGTCGATGACGATATACTTCTCTCTGTTTTTCTCGTCCAGTTCGTTGACAAAACGTCCCTCCGACATTTTGATGGTGTTTATTTCCTTGAAAACAGGTTTTACTCCTTGCAAGAAAATACTGCCCGATTTATCGTTGAAGGTGGCAAAGCCGTTCAAATAGATACGTGGCGAAACTTGGTCCACATTTCTGAATCCATTTTCTAAAAACCATATATCCTTGTCGCTGAACCTGATGGAACGATTTGTGCCATGCCCCATGTAAGGCTTTGAAGTCTCGCCACCATAAATCATATAAGTGTTTTGGGATTTGTCGCTGAACTCTGCACTGATGCCATTCATGATACCGTTACCGGCAGAAAGCAATACAATGAGTATAAAGATGCCCCATGAGATGGCAAATCCCGTGAGGGACGTCCTCAACTTGTTGCGGCTCAATGCCATGATTATTTCCTGCCAGAAGTCCATTATTTGATGTCGCTATTAAGGTTTATTGTATCAAAGTCATTGATTTCGATATCTTCTATGACTCCGTCTTTCAAGTGTATGATTTTGTCGGTACGTAAGGCGATGCCTCTTTCGTGGGTGACGATGACCATGGTTATGCCTGTGTGGTGGACTTCACGGAGAATCTGCATCACTTCGGCGGAAGTCTTGCTGTCCAAAGCGCCGGTAGGTTCGTCAGCAAGGATGATTTTCGGCTTTGTCACCAAGGCACGAGCCATCGAAACGCGTTGCTTTTGTCCGCCAGAGAGTTCATTCGGGTAGTGGTCAGCCCATTCCTTCAGTCCGAAACGCTCCAGATATTCCATGGCGAGTTGGTTGCGCTTCTTTCGGTTCACATTCTGATAGTACAATGGTAAAGCCACGTTTTCCATAGCCGTCTTGAAAGGAATGAGGTTGAACGACTGAAAAATAAAGCCTATCAATTGGTTACGCATGTCGGCGGCTTGGTTTTCCGTTAGATTTTTCACCAACTTGTCGTTCAGGTAATAGTCACCTGAGTCGTAGTTGTCAAGGATGCCGAGAATATTGAGCAAGGTCGATTTTCCCGAGCCCGAGGCCCCCATGATGCTGACCATCTCCCCTTCTTTGATATGGAGATTGATGCCTTTGAGCACATGAAGCGGCTGCGCACCAAAATAGGTCTTGTTGATGTTTTCTAATCGAATCATTGTTGAATCATTATTTAATTACACGTATATCTACGCTAAACAATAGTAATACGTAAATACTCCGCTTTTGTTACATTTTGATGAAAACAATTGCAACTTTTTATTTTTTTTCTTGACAACATGTTTTGTTAGTTTTTTGCATAATACTTTTGTGTTAGTGTAGTAGTTTAATAATACACTACAAAAATACAACTTTTTTTGATACTGTCAAGAGGGGAAACGATTTTTTTTGATTTTTTACGTTGTAGAGACGTTGCTCGCAACGTCTCTACAACTGGTTAACCATAGGTTTTTAGGGCTTTACGTATGTGTTGCGCATGTTCCGTCACCGAAACCGATAACTTGCCCGATTTCTTCGTAGCTCATGTTTTCGAGTCAAAGCAGGATGATGACCCTATCCACCACGCCAAGATTGTTGATGCGGCGTGAACGTAACGCAGTGGCTGAAAGCTAAAAGCCGCCGTCAATCATTACAACCATTCAAAAGCTTTTGCAAGAGAGTGGAACTTGATACTATACATATCATCGGAGACCTGTGTTCCCGCGCCGTATGCGTCCCACGCATGGAAACAGCCGGGGAATACATGAAGTTCTGTCGGAACTCCGGCAAGCATGAGCTGCTGCGCATAGTAAACGGTCTCATCGCAGAAAGGATCGCTTCCGCCAACTGCAAGGAATGCAGGAGGAAGGTTCGAGAAATCCGTCGCACGGGCCGGAGCGGCGTAATAAGGAACCTCGTCGCCCTTCAAGCCGCCGAGGTACATATCCCACATACCAATACATCCCGCCCGATTGGAAATGCGGTTGTCGGTGATCTGCTTGGATGTGCTGTCGAGCCTGTCGTCAATCATCGGGTAGATAAGGCACTGGAAAGCAATGCGCGGGCCGTTCTCATCACGAGCCTTTAGTGCCACAGCCGCCGAAAGGCCGCCGCCCGCGCTGCCGCCCATGATGATGATCTTTTCAGGATCGCCGTGATATTCTTTGATATGATCGTGAATCCACAGTAGTGTTGCGTAGCAATCCTCAAGAGCTGCCGGATAGGGATGCTCCGGTGCAAGACGATATTCAGGGGATATGTAGAGATAACCAAGCTTCTTTGCGGCCTCAGCCATGAGCGGCGCGGCGTCTTCGGCGGTGCCATAGAACATTCCGCCGCCGTGAATGTCCAAAACGACGGGGTAAAGCTTGCCTTCCTCGGGTTTCGGCTGAACAATATACTGCTTAATCTCCCCAGCCGGTCCGGGAATGCTCAGGCGGGTAACCACAAGGTCGGGGTCGTCTCCAATCTCTGCCATTTCCGGCATGACAATGGACTGACGAACCAGAACTGCGGTTTCCGCATTCAGCACCATGTCGTTTTCGGGCATGTTGTTGTAAATCGCTCTCAGATCGGGATGAATACAAGTCGTTTTCTTGTTTTGTTCTTTACAGTTTTCCATGATGTTTGAATTTTAAGTTAATACATTCTTGTTTCTGTCAATTGACTTTGCAAAGATAACGATAATCAGTCACACCGTCATTACTCAAAAAGGTAGAACTGACGGTCAGATTAATGGCCGACACTTTATATTTGAAAAAAAAATTATTGCTGTCCGATAAAATCCATCAGTCGGGCGAACCAAAGGCAGGGGTTTGTTACAGGAAAGCCTGCCAAACTCCTGCTTTTTCAGGAAATGTATTCCCTCAAGGCCTTCACGTAGCTTTCGAAAGCGTCGATTCCGGCTTGCGTGATCTTGCAGGTGGTGCAGGGCATCTTGCCTTTGAAGCCTTTCTCGACGGTGATGTAGCCCGCCGCGCTAAGCTTGTCAATCTGCACGCTGAGGTTGCCCGAGGTCGCGCCGGTTTGTTTCTTGAGATAGCTAAAATCCGCCTGGCCCACTTCGGCCAATATGGACATCACCGCCAATCTCAGCTCCGAATGGAGGAGCGGGTCTAACTTGGGGAACATAGGCTACTTGTTTTGAAGTTTCATGACGAATCCTGTCACAAGCAGCAGGACGCCGCCCAAGGTGAAAACCAGCAGCTGGGCTTCGCTCTTCACGAGCATGGCAAAGACCGCCCCGCCGACACCCAAAAGGAAGCCGCAGACGATGATGGGCCAGTTCTTCAGCAGCACACCCGACATGCACTCGGCCAAGCCCATGATGATGACGATGATGAGCGTCACGTTCATGGGCACCAAGAAGACGGCAACGGCGCTGAGCGTGATGGCGAAGGCACCGAACACCGACCACACTGCGCCGAGCATCTTGCTCACCTCGTTCTGCGGGACGGCGGTCTTGGTTTTTCTCATCAGTGCGGCCACAGGGTAGCCGACGAGCGGCATCGCGAACCACAGGAAGTTCCACTGCGGCCTGCCGGTGAGATGCCACAAGAGATAGACTGCGAGTGAGGTCAGGGTGAGAAGCGTGCCCCAAAGCACGAAATACTTGGCGCTGTTGCGAAGGATGCTGCGCCGGTTGTTGTTCAGCGTGACGCTGATCAGGTCGAGGCTCTCTTGAGCCGTCATTTCCTTGTCTTGTTCTTTACAGTTTTCCATGATGTTTGAATTTTAAGTTAATACATTTTTGTTCCTATCAATTGACGTTGCAAAGATAAACAAGTTTACAATATAAACTACAAAAATTTTAAATTTTTTTGAAAAAAATCGTATTTTATTGATTATCAACAACGAAAAATTTTTTTATTTGTTAGCATAAAAATTGATAATTTTATGTAATTTTGCGGTTAATCAACGGAATAGTAACACAAAACAATAAAGTAGGTAGAAGTAAATAGCGAGAATTACATATAAGACATAGCATTGAGCTAATCTTGGCACTTAAAAACTGGACACTTTTAAGATGAATACTCAATCCAAGAACAAAGCAGGATGCTTACGCGAAAGCGTGGGCTTTGTTTAGTATAAAAGCGAAAATAGATTTCGCAAATTATATGTATCTTTGCCGAGAAAACACATATCATTATGCCAGCAAACAAGAATGCCGTAACACGTTACTTTATCCTCGACAAGCTGTTAGCCAACCGCTATCACCATTATTCTACTGAAGATTTGCTTCGACTCGTCAATGAAGAGCTGGTGGAAATGGGCCAAGAGCCTGTTAGCCGACGTACCATCGAACTTGACCTGCATTATTTGGAATGGGAGAGTCCTTTTATGGCGGAGATAGATCATTATCAGATAGACGACATCAGCCAACGAACCCAAAAGACCATCAAGAAAAGTTGCCACCGCTATGCCGATCCGTCGTTCTCCATCTTTCAGCAAAAGCTAAAGGATGACGAGAAACACTTGCTTGGTGAGGCCTTCACGCTTATTGGACAATTTGACGGATTGCCTAACCTTGAGGGACTGGAATCACTACGAAAGAGTTTGAATGTGAAGACCGACCGCCAAATTATTTCATTCACCAAAAATCCGTTGGAGAACTCCAACATGCTTGGCGAACTCTTCACTCGTATCGCACAGCGGCAGGTCGTGGAATTGCATTACCATCGCTTTGACACTCCCGATGAAGACCGCAAAACCGTGGTGCATCCCTATCTGCTTAAAGAATACAACCGTCGTTGGTATCTCATTGGAGCTGCCGACAACGACGGGAAAATCCTTTCTTTTGCGCTTGACCGCATCGATAAGGTGGTACCCCTGCCTGCCAAGGAATACATTCCTTACGATGGCGACCTCAACGAGCGCTTCGAGGACATTATCGGTGTTTCTCTGTATGACGACCGCCCGTTACAGACCATCTTGTTTTGGGTAAGTGATTATTCCAAGGAATATGTGGCCACCAAGCCTTTGCACGACTCTCAGCGGCATTACAAAGGAGAAAAAGAGAAGGAACTGCGCCAGCAATACCCAATGCTTGAAGGCGGTTACTTCTTCTCCATCGAATGTATTGAGAATTACGAGCTTATCCGCGAATTATCTTCTTTCGGCAAAGACCTGTTGGTACTTTCGCCAACCGACATACAACAGAAGGTGCGCGACCGGGTGGCGGCACAATTTCAAGCATATCAGGCTTTGTAATGGATTTATTTGTATTTTTGCGTTTCACAAAAAAGGATAGAAATATGACAGAAGAAAATTTAAATATATCACTATACAATTACCTGAAGTTTTATCGTTGCTTCCCTGAGATTGTTGGCGCAGTGGGTCAACAAACCCAAATAGTTGACGCAGTGAGTCAACAATCCAAAAATGTGGCTTCGGTGCGGCCACAATTCGGGATTTTGAACGCGGCGACTCCAAAATTGCTTCCCTGGACACATTATAGGGAACTTATCCGCGTGGAAGACACAGAAGCTCGAGAATGGTACGAACAAGAATCCCTGCCTGAAATGTGGAGCACCCGCACATTGCATCGCAACATCGCATCGCAATACTACTGCTCTGACACCAGCGAAGACATGGCGCGATATAGCGTTTTGCATGGCAGCGAACAATTGTTCCAAGCCAAGTATCTAACCTATTTACCGACCGAGGAGCAACTGCGCCAAGAGATAGAACTGCAAAAACAAATCTTTTTGGAACAGAGGAACGAATAAAAGAAAATTCGCGCAAATAGGTTGCGCAGCAGGGTTGTACTTTTGCAAACGAAAACAGACAAACAGATAACAAGATGAAAAATATGAATCCAATTTTCAGCCTGAAAAACTTCCGTTCCTTTGGTGAAGAGGGTGCCGATTTTGAACTTGCTCCTATTACCGTACTTACTGGATGCAATAGTGCGGGAAAGAGTTCTATGGCAAAAGCTCTTATGCTTTTAAGCCGAATGCCTAATCGTGGTATAATATCGCCTGCGTTAAAACTCTATTCAAAGGACCTCGGACTTGGTAATTACGAGAAAGTATTTCATAAAAGTGCTACAGACAACGAGATAGTGTTTGCATATAAAGTATGGTCTAACTATCTTCAAGAAGAGGTTTGTGTCAAACGTTTTTTCAAGTCCAAGAAGAATGATGATCTTAATGATGGTTATTTGTATAAGTACACCATAGAAAAAGCTGAGGGGACAGTCATTCTTGAAGAAAGCACAACCCGTTTGGGATTGGAAGATGAAGAAAAAAACAAAAAAAACACAAATTCTATTACTCAAAACTTCAATGCTTTTTCCTTGGCAAGTAAATACTTGCGATTAGTTGAAATTGTTGATTTACCAAAAAAAGAAGATGACGAAGAATCCCAAAACAAATATGCTCATTATTCCCAGGAGTTAACAGACATCATGTCACAAATACAAGAATGTGGCATCGATGTTGAGATATATAATATTGGACAATTAACAGACTGGTATCAGTGGATTAATGAAAGAAACAAGAAAATAGAAGAATTTAGACCTTTTTGCAAAACGGATGAGGCTTTGGATAGGTATTTCCCTGAAAGTGAAATCATAGAACATTATTTGGATTTGGTCGCAGATGAAGTGTTTAATCCAAAGTTTACTGAAAACGTGGAATACACAGATTCAACTTCAGCAGCAATTAGGCGAACTTATTCGGTGGAAGATGGCAATAAAATGAGTGGGGCTTTGCTTGACTATAACAAGTCGAAAACAAACGACAAAGAATGGTCGGATGTTTTCGCAGCTGATACATATTATCATAAGCCGGGCAGTTTTGTGAACCATTGGCTGGAAGAATTTCTTGGCAAAGGAAGTGAAGTTAATACAATAGGCGATGACGAAGGAAGCATTAAAGTGTTTATTGAGAGAAATGGTGAAAAACGGTTGCTTGCGGACGAAGGGTATGGCATCACCCAACTTGTTTCTTTGCTTTTGTTAATAGACAATTCTATTAAACCTGCCAACGAGAAAAAACCTCAAACACCTTGGCATGACGGTAAACCAGATCATAAAAAACTCTATTTTGAAAGATATCCTCAAGTAATTTGTGTTGAGGAGCCCGAGGTTCATCTCCATCCTAAATATCAATCGCTATTGGCCGAGATGTTTGTGGAAGCATATCAAAAATACAACATCCACTTTATCATTGAGACCCATAGCGAGTACCTAATCCGTAAGCTTCAAGTGATGGTGGCTGATAAGGAGAATGCACTTTCGCCGAATGATGTTTCTCTAAATTATGTGGAGAAGGATGAGAATGGGACTTCGCATAATCGCCAAATAAAGATTCAAGAGGATGGAAGGTTGAGTGAACCTTTCGGCGAAGGCTTTTATGATGAAGCTGATTCTTTGGCAATGGAATTGATGAAATTTAAAGCAAGGAGAAAATGAGTTCGCGAGTTATCTATTTGCAGGCATCCTTTTGGCAACAACTTAGGGCTGACACATCCATTGCCGGCCTTCAGTGTTTGATGAATGTTTATTGTGCCATTTCTGAATCGGAGCTTCTTACAGACATAAGTGATGAAGTTTGGGATACAGACGAGTTTTTAATATTATTATGGAAAAGACATCTTCAAGGAAAATCAGAGATTGAACTATACGAGAGCTTATCAATGGAAAATCTTGATAGTTCTACTGCTGTTTTGTCTGCAATTTATTTGACAGTTAAGAATGCAGAGGATTGTAATCGTTTGGGCACCCATTATGGCATTGCCGCATTTAATTGTGAAAGAGCATTGCGAGATGAGCATTTGTTTAAAGGCAATGGCTTCTTGCTAAAGAAAAATGACTTTTACGAAAACAGATTTCTTCAATTTGAAAACATACTTAAATATCCTTGTAATGCGATGATAATGATAGATCCGTATATCCTTTTAAAAGCAGAGGATATAGATGACAACATCCCTTCATTATTTGATGTGCTTCTGCCTACTAAAAAACTCGAAATGGCATACCATCTTTCTATTTTTAGTATGGTTAGTGAAAACGGAGACAATGCCTATGGGCAAAATAAATATGAAAAAATCTGTAATTTAATTAAAGCGTTGAGGAAAGGATTGTGCTTCGATTTGACTATTTATGCCATTGGGAAAGCTGAGGACTTTCATAGTCGGATGATAATAACTAATAATGCTTTACTTCAAGCACCAGATGGCTTTAATGTATTTAGGAAAAATGGAAAAGCAAACAAGAATGCGAAATTCGATATAGTTCTTCCTAGGCTTATAGGAGATGCTCGCCAAGATATGAGCAACTACCTACGATGGATTAAGGTCGCAAAAACACGAAGTCAGGGACATTCAATGTCGATGCTTTGGGGGACAAAAGAAAATAGGCTATTTGATTTGGTAAAATAGTTGTATGTCTTTTTTTCAGATTTAAAGGGCTGGTGGTAATAACTATCAGCCCTTTGCTTTTATGTAGATTATAAAATGTACGAAAATAGGTTTCGCAGCACCCCCGTACTTTTGCAATCGAAAATAAAAAAACAACATGAAGATTGCAGAAATAGTTTTTGACGAAACCAACCTCGAGCAGCAGAAGGCTTTCGACCTTGTGGCAAACACCAACACCAGCCTTTTTATTACTGGCAGGGCGGGAACTGGAAAGACCACTTTTGTGAAGCGGATACAAGAGGAGATAGACAGGAAGAACTTCCTTGTTCTGGCACCAACCGGCATTGCCGCTTTGAACGTTGGAGGGCAAACCATTCACTCGTTTTTCGGCTTTCCATGTTCGGTTATCGACCCTACCACGATAGCGGAAATTTCGTTGGAGAAAAGAAATATCCTGCTGAATACCGACACTATAATCGTTGACGAGGCCTCGATGGTACGTGCCGACTTGGTTGATGGCATGGACAGAGCTCTGCGCAACATGACAAAGTCGCATTTGCCATTTGGTGGAAAACAGGTGGTGTTTGTCGGCGACCTTTTTCAATTGCCTCCTGTTGTCAAGTGCGGTTCCGCTGACGAGGCCATGCTTCAATATATGTATGGCAACGGACTCCCTTATTTCTACAAGGCCAATGTCATGAAACGAATGAACCTGCCTAAAATTGAGTTTCTGCACGTATACCGCCAGAAGGACAAGCAGTTTTTGGGCATCCTTGACCGTATGCGTGTCGGAGAGAACACACAGGCAGACTTGGACATCATCAACGAAAATGTCAGCTCCGATGACAATGTGGGCTACTATTCCGTCACGCTAACAGCCTATAATAAAGTGGCAGAACATATCAACAGTTTCAAACTCGATGAGATTGAAGAAGAAATGTGTTATGAGGGAGAAATATCAGGCAAGTTCAAGTCAAATGACGCTCCGGTGCCGATGATGCTTCACCTCAAGGTCGGCGCACAGGTGATTTTCTGCCGAAACGACTATCAGCGAGGTGTTGTGAATGGCACTATTGCCAAAGTTGTCGCCTTGGAAAGCGATGCCATCAAGGTAGTATTGAAGGATGGTAGAAAAGTGGATGTGGAGAAAATGACATGGGAAAGCAAAGAGAGTGTCTTTGACGAAGAGACGGGCAAGATAAAGTCAAAAGTTGTGGGCGCATTCACGCAATACCCTTTGAAGCTTGCTTGGGCCATCACCATCCACAAATCGCAAGGCATGACCTTCGACCGTATGCATTTTGACTTGACACGAGGCACCTTTGCAGCTGGTCAGGCATACGTGGCCATAAGCCGTATGCGGAGCCTTGACGGTCTGACTCTCAGCAATAAGATTCGCCATCATCACATTCTGCAAAATACAGAGATTAAGGCATTTGCCAATTCGTTCAACGACATTCCTTTGATTGATGATGAACTTAATCATGGTCGTTTACTCTACAAGCACCTCAAAAACAAAGATTATGACAGTGCCTCCAAGGAATGCTTGCAATGGTCGTTGGAGAAGATGAAGGCTTGCGATTACCGCAATGCGGCTTTGATAGCAAAGAAGATGTTTGATGTGATGCTTGACGACAAGTGTCTGAAAGGGCTGACAAAAGATGTTCCGCTGCTGAAGGATTGCAGCATGACGTGTAATTTCCTCAACGCAGTCGTTTGTTTGTATAGCGATCGTATAGAGGAAGCCATAGGGTATGCCGATATGGTGCTTGACCGCAGGCCATGCCTCGAAGCCATGTTCATCAAAGAGAAAGCCCTGCAAGGTTTGAAACGATATGAGGAGGCTTTGGAAGTCGCCCAGCAGATTCGTACAGCCGGTGAGCTATCGGATGACAAAATCGCCATCGACAAGAAGCAATACCTTTTCGAAGCGGAACTCAACGCGCAGCTTGGCAAACCGAACATCGACACCTGTAAACAGATGCTTAAATTGTGTCCCGAGTACATTCCAGCATATATCATGTTTCGGAGAGAGGTAGTAAAGGAAGAACTTGTCGTAGAACAGGACGAGGAAGATGAAGAAAACCCATTGATTTCAGCCTTCAATGATACGACAGTTCCTGACGATGACTTCAAGACGATGCTGGAAGAATCGGACAAGACAAGTCTGGCATTTAAGCAGTTTGCAATTAGGGCAAAAAATATCTCACCTTTGGCTACGAAATGTCATTAAAAGATATAACACATTAAAACAACACACAATGGAACAAATGATTTTATTGGTAATCGCCCTCAGCCTTGCTCTCGGTGTGGGCTACATGGGCAGCAAACGAAAAATCGGTTTTGGGCTGGCATTTGTCATCTCTCTCTTCAATGTCGTCATTGGCTTGATAGCGGTGCTGTGCTCAAAGAAAATCGAAAATGTTGAACCTAAAAAAGAGGAGGAATAAATCATGAAAACTTTTGGATGGATTTCCATAATCATCGGTGCTTTGTCACTGATTGGATCTATTGCAGGTGGCAATAGCGCATTCGGACCGCTGTTTTGGCTGGGATTAGGAATTACCCTTGTCTGTTTGGCCAACCGCAAGAAAAACAACAAAGAAGAAGAAACTAAAAAACATAGCTTGGCCCATGATTCTCGTCGCTATCCGCAGAAGGATGAAATACAGCGAGAGAATCGAGATTGATAATAAGGTAACGGAAGTTGAACAATAAAGATTAAAGACAATGGTAGTATTAATTATCTTAATTGCATTGCTGGTACTGATTTTTTATGTCGGTAGTGATAAAGCGAGAGAAAAAGGCCATGATTGGCTTGTTGTTCCAATCCTTCTACTATTCTTCCTTGGCACAATGGTGTTGGACATTAGATCTTGTGTGAATAATTCCAACCATGCGCCAAGATACGATTATTATGATGACAGAACGCCGAGATAATCATTAACACGAGAATTTCGGCAACTCGAAGGATTTTATGAACGAGTTCGGACGAGCCTATAACGCCATTGGTAACGTCATGGAGGATTATGGTAAGCTGTTCCCCTATTTGGAACGCGATTACCCGAAGCGCACAGAAAACCAATCAAGCATTGGATTCAGACAAAAGGAATGAAAACATTCAGATTCACATGGAAGCTCTTGCCCGACATCATGGTCGATGACGATGCGGATTGGAATGTGTCGTTTGAGAATATCAATCTGTCAATCAATGGCATAGGGCTTTGATGTCGCGGCTTTACATCCTTTGCATTGGTTTTCCTGTCTTCCTCACGAGGGTGCATCATTGACTTTCCCTGAAATTGGTTGACAGATTTGGGAGCAATACCAAAAGTAAAAATGACCAAAAGACATAATATTTTCACACATTTTATTTGATTTTCCGATTTTTTATTACTTTTGCATATAAAATGACACTCCTATGAGAAAAAATTTTTTTGTCACGATTATGATGCTGTTTGCCGTGTGGCAGACGGTGTTGTCGCAAGAAACGGTTACCAGTCCCGACGGACATCTTAAGCTTGATTTTGAAATGAATGACAGTGTGCCGTATTATTCGCTTTACCGCGACGGCAAGCCTGTGGTGCTGCCCTCGAAGATGGGATTCACATTAGAATGGCGCGACGACCTCGCTCATGCCTTCGTCTTTAAAAACGTCGAGCGAAGCTCTTTCGACGAGGTGTGGGAGCCTGTGTGGGGCGAGGAAGCGCATATCCGCAACCATTACAACGAGATGTTGGTGACCCTCGAACAGCCTGTCGGCAGCGTGGAAAGCATGGACGGCTCCACTCATAAAAGACCCACCGTCATGCAGATACGTTTCAGGCTTTACGACGACGGCTTGGGCTTCCGTTATGAGTTCCCGATGGATAACGCCCTCGTCTATTTCTGGATAACAGAGGAGCTGACAGAGTTTGTGATGACGGGCGACCATACCGCGTGGTGGATTCCGGGCGACTACGACACTCAGGAATACAACTACACCAAGTCGAGGCTGTCGGAGATACGCGGGCTCTACGACGCGGCGCACACCGGCAACGGATGGCCGTGGAAGAGCTTCTCGCCCACCGGGGTGCAGACCGCCCTCCAGATGAAGACCGACGAAGGTTTGTATCTCAACATCCACGAGGCGGCAACCCTTGACTTTCCTACAATGAATCTGGAATTAATAGATACAATACCAACTGCCAACTCTAAACTAACATTCAGAACACATCTCTGTCCCGACGCCACCGGCTACAAAGGGCGTCTGCAGACCCCTTGCACCTCACCCTGGCGCACCGTCATGGTATGCGAAAAAGCCACCGACGTGTTGGCGTCACGCCTCATCTTAAACCTCAACGAGCCTTGTAAAATCGACGATGTCAGCTGGATCCATCCCGTGAAATACATGGGCGTCTGGTGGGAGATGATTTCCGACCACAGCACATGGGGCTACACCAATGACTTCCCGTCGGTGAGACTCGGCGAGACCGACTACACCAAGGCAAAGCCACATGGAAGACACGGTGCCAACAACGACAACGTGCGCCGTTACATCGACTTCGCGTCAGAAAACGGCTTTGACGCCCTGCTCATCGAGGGATGGAACATAGGATGGGAAGACTGGTACGGCAAGGAAAAGGACTTCGTCTTCGATTTCCTCACCCCTTATCCCGACTTCGACCTTCCGGCACTCAACAAATACGCCCACGAGAAAGGCATCAGGCTCATCATGCACCATGAAAGCTCCTCATCGACAATCAATTACGAGCGTTGGCTTGAGAAGGCCTACAACCTGATGAACCAATACGGCTACGATGCCGTGAAGAGCGGCTACGTGGGCAAGATACTGCCTCATGGCGAGGGTCACTACAGCCAGCCGCTCATCAACCACTATCATTACTGCGTCACGGAGGCGGCGAAACATCATATCATGGTCAACGCACACGAGGCGGTGCGCCCGACGGGTCTGTGCCGCACATGGCCCAACATGATTGGCAACGAGAGTGCCATGGGAACCGAGTTCAGAGGCCGTATCAAGCCCGGACACACCACCATACTGCCTTTCACACGACTACAAGGCGGCCCGATGGACTACACGCCGGGTATCTTCGAGACCGACATGGAGAAAAACGCACCGTGGAACAAAGGCGACCTCATGCGCCACACCATCTGCAACCAACTCGGACTTTACGTGACGTTTTATTCGCCTCTTCAGATGGCCGCCGACTTCCCTGAACACTACGAGCCGTTCATGGACGCGTTCCAGTTCATCAAAGACGTCGCCGTCGATTGGGACACCACGCTGTATCTGATGGCTGAGCCTGGCGATTATATCGTCACGGCACGCAAACCGAAGATTTCATCATTGAACAAGGCCGCCGATGGCGTCGGTGAATTGCCCGACGGCAAAAAAGGCGTGATTTCCAATGCCACACGTTATGTGTATGCTATTCCGGACACCATTCAACTGTTAACTGACAACTATCAACTCTCAACTGACTCTCAACTCTCAACTCTCAACTCTAAACTCCAAACTCCTAAAGATGTGTGGTATGTCGGAGGCATCACCGATGAAAACCCACGTGAATTCAAGGTGAAACTGGATTTTCTGAAACCAGGTGTGAAATATGAGGCAATCATATATTCCGACGCGAACGACGCCAGCGGTATGCCAGGCGACAGTTACAACCCGCAGGCATACACCATCACCAAGAAAAAAGTGACATCAAAGACGGTTCTGAAGATGCGGATGGCACCGTGCGGAGGCTTTGCGGTAAGCATCAGAGAAAGAAAATGACAGGATTTTAAAAATATAAAGATATGACAACAGAAGAATACAGAGATGAAGGCATCCGTCTTTATGAAGAAGACATCGAAAAAGCGGTGGAATGCTTCAAAAAGGCCGCAGAAGGAAAAGACGTCACCGCCGCCGTCGCCTTGGCAGGCTATTATTATGACGAAGAAGGCGAAGACGAAATAGCCAAAGAATGGCTCGAAAAAGCGTGCAAATGGTATGATGAAGCTGGCAAGCCTGAGGATTTGAAGGATTATTACGCCATCGCGGAGACGCTGATGGGCAAAATTATCTACGAGTCGATAAGCTATTACGACTTCCCGAAGGCTATCGACGCGCTGAAACATTTCAACAATGCAGCGAACAACGGCGACAATAACGCTCTCGCCTATATCGGCAAGTTCTTTTTCGACGGCTACGACACCCCCGACGCCTCGCCAAGCTATTTGGAGGCTTTCGACATCTGGCGGCAAGGAGCGGAAAAAGGCGATGAGATGTGCAAGAATCTCCTTGAGGAACACCAATACGAATACGTTGGCGAGCCGTCCGACCCAAAAGAGATAACGTTCGACAACGGCGACGTGTATAAAGGCGACGTGAACGCCGAAGGACAGCCGCACGGCATAGGTCACATGGACTACAAACTGAACGGATACAACGGCGAATACGACGGAGAGTGGCAGAACGGGAAGCGCTGTGGCAGAGGACATTACCATCAGTCAAGCAAAGGGGCGCGCAAATATATCGACGACTACAAAGGCGAATGGCTCAATGACAAGGAGCACGGCTTCGGCATATCTTATAGCAGCAAGGAAGAGGGTCTTCACCTGAGCACTGTCAGCACCACTTACAAAGGCGGCTTCCGCGAAGGCAAACGACACGGACACGGAATACTTATCGAAGATAACTTCGACGGCAGCTTCAGAAACGGGAAGAATTACTATGAAGGCGAGTTTGAAAATAACCTGTTGAAAGGTCATGCTGTGTGCGAATATGCCAACGGCGACGTCTTCGAAGGCGAGTTTGACCACGGCAAAAACGGTCACGGAGTCTATACCTTCGCCAACGGACTGAAGTTTGAAGGCGACTGGCACAACGACCGTCTCGACCTCGACAGCATCAAGAGCGACCCGTCGCTCAACACCCCGATGCTGCTCATCACCGAGCATCACAGCGGCTTCGATTACAACTACACCGGCACCTTCATGCTGATTGCCCAAAAAGGCACAATATGCTACGAAGACGCCGCGCTCATCAGCAAAGACACAAGCTTCAACATGAAACGCACCTTCAACATCGTCGAGGTGACAGCCGACAGCGTGACTTTCGAGGTGGGAAACGACTTTGCGCCCGACTACAAGGCCTTCAACGACACCATCCGCCGAGGTGAGACCAGGAAATATGAAAACTCGCATGACGCTGTCGCCACGATTTATGACGACGACTACGACTACACGATTGAGAGCAGGCTTGAGGTGGTGTGCAGGTGAAGGCTATTAGCCATTAGCCATTAGCTGTTAGCTGTTAGTACCGCAAGATAAAAGAGACGTTTCAATAAACGTTTCTTTTTTTATACATTTTTGGGGGCGACAATCGACAATAATTATTATCTTTGCGAAAATAATTATTATCTTTGCACTGGATTCAAACAACAACGGCACAATGAGTTACGTTATAAAATACCGCGGACTGATTAACATGAACGGACGTGTCTATGACCCCTACATGTCAACCTTCCTCTCGCCCGACAACTACATCCAAGCCCCCGACAACTCGCAGAACTTCAACAGATATGCTTATTGTTTGAACAATCCGTTGAAATCATAACCGATGACCTAACTGTCCTCGACAGACTTTTAAACCCGATTAAAGCAGTGGTTAGAAAATGAACTCCAGCGTTCCCCCTTCCATTATTTCCTTGTGGGTGATGATGTAGTCTTTTATCACCTTACCGTTGAGCTTCACTTTCTTCACATGAATCTTTTCCGCTGTTTTGTTCGGTGCCAAAATCACAAAACTGGTGCCGTTTTCGAGATGTAAAACCGCCTTTTTGAACAAAGGTGTCCCTATGACATATTCGGCTGAGCCGGCGTGGAACGGGTAGAACCCGAGGCTCGAGAAGATATACCATGCCGACATCTGTCCGCAGTCGTCGTTGCCGGCATAGCCGCATGGCGTGGCACGGTAAAACTCGCTCCTCACCTGCTCCACCAGCTCCTGCGTGCGCTCAGGTTTTCCAGCAAAGTTATACATATAAACCGTGTGATGACTCGGCTCGTTGCCGTGCGCATACTGCCCGATGAAACCGCTCGCGTTGCCGTTCACCTCACCCGAAGTGGCGGTCAGACTGAAGTTCTCGTCGAGTTTTTTGATAAAGCCTTTCTTACCTCCGAAAAGTTTTATCAAACCTTGCGGGTCTTGAGGTACAAACCACATATACTGCCAGGCGTTGCCTTCCACGAAGCAAGGCTGCTCGTATGAAAGCGGGTCGAATTCCTCCATCCATTCGCCGTTCTCGTCCTTCGGACGGAAAAAGCCCGTCTCCGAGTCAAAGAGATTCTTATAAAACATCGAGCGACGATAAAAACGCTCGTAGTCTTCATCCTTTCCTAATTTTTGGGCAACTAACGCCACGCAGGCGTCGTCAAAAGCCTGCTCCATGGTGATGCTGACACTCTCATCCTGAAGCGTTTGCGGCATATAGCCATACCTCTCCCAAATCTCGAAAGGCGAGTTGTAATGGCTTCGGGTGCTGCTCTCCACCATCGCCTGATATGCCTCCTCCACGTTGATACCTGGAATCTCAGCCATGATGGCGTCGGCGAGCACCGGTATGGCGTGGTTGCCAATCATGCAGTAGTTGTCCTGTCCCCATAGATCCCATATCGGCAGGTAGCCGTAAGTTTGATGATGCAGAATCATGTCGCGCACAAACTGCGCCGCGATGTCGGGCGCTATCAAGGTGTAGAGCGGATGCGCGGCGCGGAAAGTGTCCCACAGGCTGAAGGTGCTGTGGTAAGTCTGACCTTCAGGCATCTGCTTTATCTCAAAATTAGTGTCCATATATCGCCCATCGACGTCGCTCATGGTGTTGGGCTGCATCAAAACATGGTACAGACCAGTGTAGAAGATGGCTTTCTGCTCGTCGCTACCCTCGATGTCGATGCGGCTCAGCTCCTTTTGCCAGATGTCGTGCGCGTTTTTCACATATTCATCGAAATTCCAGCTTTGAGCCTCGGCGAGCATGTTCTTGCGTGCACCTTCGTTATCGACGGGCGAGATGGCAACTTTTACTATAAGTTCTTGATTATCAATATCATCAAAACTTAAAGCGGCTCGAAGTGTCCTGCCGTTCACCACATCGCTATTGCCTACGTTGAGACTGCCGTTCATCAGAAGATGCTTGGCGATAGGCTTTGAGAACTCGGCTCTGAAATACACCTTCCGCATCTTCGCCCATCCCGTGATGACACGGTAGCCCTCGATGGTATGGTCATCGACGATGCGAATCTGCGCCTGTATGATGTCGTATGTGCGTCGTCCCGAATAATAAGCGTCGCCACGATAGGTGCCTCTGTCTAAATCTAAAACAACCGTTTGCGGCTTCCCCTTCGGGAAGGTATATTTGGTGATTCCAGTCCTGACGGTGGCGGAAACCTCAACATTTACGCCACTTTCCTGCAGCAACACCTGATAATATCCCGGACGTGCCGACTCGTTTTCATGGCTGTAATGCTGACCGAAGTCGGCTTTTGAAAGCTGTTCGGGTGTCACCTCTCCGCACAGGGGCATGAGGCTCACGTCGATGAGGTCGGTGCATCCTGTGCCGCTGAGATGGGTATGCGTGAAGCCGTATATGACGTCTTTGTTATAGTCATAACCCGAGCAGGGGTCCCACGTCACCATCTGTTCCGTTTCGGGGCTGAGTTGCACCATGCCCTGCGGCATCGTGGCGCCAGGGAAAGTGCTCCCGCTGAGGGCACCCGTCTCGTCGGTCTGCGTCCCGATGAAAGGGTTGACATATTTAGTGTAATCGTTAGCCTGCGCCATCATGAAAATCGGCAGAGACAGGGCAAAAACCAATGTGAAATATTTTTTCATAGTGATTAATTTTTCGATTTACGTGAAGTATTTTTCGCAAACTCAAACAGCTCCAACGGCAGATGACAATATCCGTCGGGGTTTTTCTCCAAATAATCCTGATGGTAATCCTCGGCGGTGTAGAAATTCTTCAGCGGCATCACCTCGACGACGATTTTGCCTTCAATCTTTGCTTGCTGCTCCGCCATAACCTTGTTAATCGTCTCCAAATCAACGACATCCGTATAATAAATACCTGTGCGGTATTGAAGTCCCACGTCATGACCTTGCCGGTTGACACTTGTCGGGTCGATGGCATGGAAATACATGTCGAGCAGGAACTCGAGACTGATTTTCGAGGGGTCGTACTCCACCATGACGGTCTCGGCAGCCAACGTCGCTCCACTGCACACCTCCTGATACGTCGGGTTCTCCTTGATGCTGTTGGCATAGCCGACTTCAGTGCCGGCTACGCCCTCAATCATCTTAAAATAATGCTCGGCACCCCAGAAGCAGCCACCAGCAAGAAAGATACGTCTTGTCATAATCCTTTATCTCCAAAACATCAGCCAATTCACGGCTTTCATCGACCATCCGGGCCATATGAGATAAATCAAACCGAGAACGACAACCACTGTTATGAACCATCTCAAGAGCTTCTTCCACACCGGCGTCTTCATGGTGAACGGGTCTTTCATCTTCACGATGGGATATTTTGCTATGCTCGTCAGTGTGGCGCCGAACTTGACGTTGACAAGCACCCTCGCGTTAAGAGCCCAGCCGTTGGCGTTCAAAATCGGCGTGAGGTTGCGTTTGCGCAGCTTCAGCCATGCCATAATCATGCTCGGTCCTGAGATAATCAATATCAAGGCGGCGAACAGCACTATCCAGTGCCACCACGCCGTGAAGGCGGCGAAGAACCCGGCGAGTGCCGTGCCTATCAAGCCTACTGCCATGCCCAAGGCGGCGAAGATGCCGGCGAACTTGGCGATGTCGAACGGCGGCTTTATCTCGGGTTTCGCACCATCGGCAGGCACATTGGCATTCTCTATCTTGGCGGTGGCTTCCGACATCACCTTGGCGTCTTTCTCGGCGGCGCGTTTGTTTATCATGTCTTCCACCGACTTTGCCATCTTACGGTATGGCGACCAGAATGCCTGACGGATGCTGATGGGGTTCTCCACAATCTTCGTCACCACGGCGTTCCAGCCCAGACCGTCTCTGTCGTAGAACACGCCGTTCTTGCCCACCATAATGGAACCTACGTCGCCATCGGTGACGACAGCGGCTATGGTCATGGTGCCGGGCTTGCTCTTGCAGGTGCAGTCACAATAGAGTATGTACATGTTGCTCAACGGAGCCATAGTGCCTTGCGTCCCCATGTCGGTCACCCTGAGACAGAGGTCGCAGGCGCGCTCGTCGATGTACAAGGTGCCGGCCTGGAAGATGGCCTTCTTGTCGCGTGAATAGAAATCGGAGAACGTGACGAAGTTGGTAAGCAAGGTGTAAAAGTCCTTGTATAAGTGCAGCAGCTTGTCAACGCTGTCGATGTCGTTCGACTTCGACTCAAGAGCCTTGTCCTGCGCCACGAGGTCGAGCAAAGCCTCTTTCTTGTTCTCTTCCAAGGTTTTCACGACGGCGGCATAACCCAAGCCTTCAACGGCGGCACCGGCCTTGGCACCCATCCAGGCGTTGTAGGCGTTGAACTTGGCCACGATGCCAAACCATTGATCCTCAGTGAGATACTCGGCGTTTTTGTATTCTTTGTCGATGACGAGTTTCTTAAGACACGCTATCGCTCCGGCCCATGCCGGGTTGACCTCGTTGCCTAACGGCAGCCTGTGTTCGGCGTTGACACGCGCCAACGGATATGTCGCTATCTCGTTGGTGCTTGCCGCGAGGTTGTTTCCGCTTATCTCGCCGATCTTCGCTGACGACACGTCGAGAACCGCCGCGCTGTCGGTGTTGAACGAGGCGAGTTTGCAGCGCATGAAGAAGTCTTCAACCTTGTCTTTCACCGCCATCACTGCCGCGAGTGCCGCCGCGGTGTCGTCGCCGTACGGGAAGATGTTGGCTTTGTCGGCGTCGCCGGCTTCTTTCCATGCCTTGAAGTCGGCAAGAGCGGCGTAGAACGCCTCTATCTTATCCGTGTCGATGCCTTGTTCGCCGCTGCGGTCGGCGACGCCGCCCATGCAGCCGATGACAGTCTTGATGAGAGCCTTCAAAGCCTCGTCGTCAGCGGAGTTTTCAGTGATGACACCGTCGCCGTTGAACTTCGTCTTAGCGAAGATGGCAAGGCTGTCAGAGACATCGGCGACAGAGATGTTGTCTTTCTCAAGTCCAAGATTCTCAATGATTTGCTTCGAGGTCTCAAGCAGATGTCTGCCTTCCTCGTTCTCTACGTTGAATGCCGAGAACGGGATGAAACTCTCGCGTTTTAGCAACAAATCCGGGTCGTTGATGATGGATGTGAGCCATTTCGATGCCGCCACCACCTCTTCAACATGAATCTTGCCGTCGCCATTGGTGTCGAGCATCTTCAACGTACGCTCCTCAATCTCAAGATTTACCAACGGGCAACTCAATGCCGTCCAGAGCTTCCTGTCAAGCTCGTCCAAATGCATAATGTCTTGTCCCGACTCGATGTTCACCCTCGTGACACCGCCCACCGTCGAGAACTTCCAGTCATAATTTCCATTCGATTTCATAACAATACTATTTAATGTGTTAATTTCTATTTTTCAACTCTAAACTCTCAACTCTACACTCTACACTCTCCACTCTAAACCCCTCTCCTACTGTCAATATTGTGTAAAACGCCTGTTTCGCAGCGTCTTTCAGGGCATCAAGACGCAGATACACAACGTCTTTGAAAACCGTCATGTCGCGATGATGCGAGTGTCCCTGCAACACCATCGAGACGTCATATCTGTCGAACAAATCCGCCAAGTCGTAGGTCTCTTCCATATTGAAATTGCTGGTATGACCTTGCGAGCCGTCTTTTTTGAAGAAATGTGTGTGTGTGAACACTATGATATGCCTGTATCCCTCGTTTTTCTTCGCCTTCAGCACGTCCTCAAGCCATTCCCTTTGGTCAACACCCAGAGTGCCGCTTCCCGACTCAAGAGCGATATACAAATCCTTGAATCCGCTAACCGTCTGAACCTCAAACCAATACGTCGAGGTATGAAATCTTTTGACAAAATCAGGCCATTGGTTGAAATAAAGGTCGTGGTTGCCGGCCGTGTAATAAATCTTGCGTCCGGCATCGGCGACAGGCTGCACATGTTCCAAAAAGACATCGAACTTATCCTTTCCGTTTGTCAAGTCACCGAGACACAACGCAAAGGGCGCAGCCTCCGTATCATCAAGATAACCAGCGACAAACTTATCGAGATTATGGGTGGTGTTGTCGATATGCACGTCTGTCATGGCGTAAACGCGGTACTCGTCGGGGACATCGGTAATCTTGTCGTAGCCATTCATGTCGTTGTATTCCATCGACTGAGCGAAACGCTCGTCGGGTGTCTCGTCAAACGACATCAGCATCCCGAGAAAGTCGTATTTCCCGCATGATGTCAGTAACAACAAAAGCACCACCGCCGTCATTTCGACCGACCGCAGGGCGCGGAGAAATCTCCAACTATCATATTTTGTATTATTTTTCATTTTCTTTTTCTTTTTTGTCGTCTTCAGCTCAAAATCTTTCAAAATATCCATCCCCACTCTTTACTCTAAACTAAAAAACTGACTCTAAACTCTCAACTCTAAACTCTAAACTCTAAACTAAAAAGATTTCTCCACTCCGCTTCGCTCCGGTCGAAATGACAACCATACTCTCAACTAAAAATCTGACTCTAAACTCTCAACTCTCAACTCTAAACTCAATTATCCGTTATCTTAAAAATCACCCCGACTCTCAGCACTGCCCCATAAAACCTCACATCGCCATGAAACATCCCGGCGGGTTTCAGCGTCCCTTCCGCCATGACGCTCCATCTGTCTTTGAAGTCCCGTCTTCCGCCGAGCGAGAAGACAGGCTCCCACATGCGCTCGTACTCAAAGTCAGTGAAATTGCCCGCCACGGCGTAAACATCCCACGGATGGTCGAAGCCTTTCAAGCTGAGGCGCACCTTATATAACAGGTTGAACGGCTCAGTGATATAGTTTTCCCATGAGTGCCAGTCTCTGCCTATGGCGTCGATAGTCCTTGAGAACAAGCCGGCCTGCACCGAGAAATGCCGCATCATGAAGCCCACGCTGCCGGCATACACGAACTCGTAGGTCTTGTACTTGCTGAAGATCCTCGAATGCAGCGTGCCTTCCGCAAAGACGACCCCGCGGCGCAGCTCGAAACAAGGCCTCACCGTCAGCCCTAAGGAGAACGTCTGCGCTGTCAAAGCCTCAAGATTCAACGTGACGGCGGTGTTGTCGATGCGTAAATTGCCCTGCACATCGGTGCCGCCGTGCCATCTGTAGGTGTTGCTGTAACCAGTCACACCCATAGCTCTGACATCCGCCGAAAGGCTGTGTTTTCCAACATCCTGCGCATTGACGACAAGAGCCGAAATCAGGCAAAACAACAATAAAACATGACGTTTTTCACACATTTTCCACCGCTCTTTTATTATCATTGCAAATTTATAAAAAAATATTCTTACGCCACACCAATTTTTAGTATTTTTGCATGAAAAATAAGAGAAGCATGAAAAGTATCAAAGATTATGTCCGCACTATCCCGGATTTTCCGCACAAAGGGATAATGTTTCGCGACATCACCACTGTCACCGGCGATGCCGACGGTTATCAACTTGCCATCGACACCATGTGCAAATTAGTGCAAGACCTTGATTATGATGTCATTGCAGGTGCTGAGTCGCGCGGCTTCGTCTTCGGCGCGCCCATGGCTTACCGTGAGCACAAGCCTCTCGTCCTGATTCGTAAGAAAGGCAAGCTGCCATACGAGACGGTGTCTGAAAGCTACGACTTAGAATACGGCAGCGCCGAGGTGGAGATGCACACCGACAGCTTCAAGCCCGGTGCGAGGGTGCTCATCGTCGATGACCTCATCGCCACTGGAGGCACCGCCGAGGCGATGATAAGACTCGTGGAGAAACTCGGCGGCATAGTCGCGGGATTGTGTGTCTTCATCGAGCTTCCCGACCTCAAAGGACGCGAGAGGTTGAAAGACTACCGCATCGACAGCGCCGTGACTTTTGAAGGAGCATAAACATTTTTCATCATGTACGCATTATTCAAAAAAGAGATAAACAACTTCCTCAGCTCACTCATAGGCATCATGGTGGTGATAGTGTTCCTGCTCATCACCGGACTGTTTCTGTGGGTGTTTCGCAGCGATTTCAACATCATCTCGTATGGATATGCGAGCCTCGACAGCCTGTTCATCCTCGCCCCCTGGGTGTTTCTGTTTCTCGTGCCTGCCGTCACCATGCGCTGCTTCGCCGAAGAACGACGCACCGGCACCATAGAGATGCTGCTCACCAAGCCTCTGTCCGACTGGCAGATAGTGGGAGCCAAATATCTCGCCGGCGTGGTTTTGGTGCTGCTCGCCCTCATCCCCACCCTGATATATTACATCTCTGTGTCACGCCTCGCCATGCCCGTCGGCAACATCGACCACGGAGGCATCTGGGGCTCTTACATAGGCCTGTTCTTCCTCAGCGCAGCATTCGTGAGCATAGGCATATTCTGTAGCTCCATCACTAATAATCAGATACTTGCGTTCATATTCTCGGTGTTCCTCTGCGGGTTCTTATACATCGGTTTCGAGTTCATATACTCCCTGTCCCTCTTCGGGAAAATCGACTTGTTTATCCAACAACTCGGCATGGCGGCACACTATAGCTCCATGAGCCGCGGCGTCATCGACACCCGCGACCTGATATATTTCCTTAGCGTGATTGTGTTGTTCTTGAGCCTGACAAAACTCACTTTGTCGAGCAGAAAATGGTAGGAGGTATTATGGATAACAAGAGAAAAAACACTAAGCGCAACGAGATAATATCTCTTGTCGTAACACTGATAATCATCGTGTTAGTCAATATCATCGGCTCTTTCTTCTATACCCGTTTCGACCTCACCTCCGAGAAACGATACACTCTTTCCGACACCTCGAAGGAGATACTGAAAAACCTTGACGACTACGTGTATTTCCGCGTCTATCTCGAAGGCGAGTTTCCGGCAGGCTTCAAAAAACTCCGCAAAGAGACGAAAGAGATGCTCGACGAGTTCCGTGCCTACTCCAAATTCATTGATTATGAATTTATTAACCCTTCGGAGAGCAACGACCAAGCCGAGCGTCAGGAAACGTATAAAATCTTATGGCAGAGCGGCCTTAATTATTACACCGAGACGGTGCAGACTAACAGCGGCGTGCAGCAAATCATGATTTGGCCCGGCATCATCATGAGTTACCGTGAACAGGAGATGGCTATCGACATCCTCTCCGGCGAATCGGGACAAAGCCAGGAGACGGTGCTTAACAACTCGGCGCAAGACCTTGAATATAAACTCATCAGCGCGATAAAAGACATCACCACGACCAACAAAAAAACCATCGCTTTCGTCGATGGTCATGGCGAGCTTTCCGACCTTGAGGTCTATGACGTCGCCAACAGCCTCGCGAAAAAATATGTCATCAAGCGCACCACGCTCAACGGGCAGCTTAACGCCTTGATGCAGAGAGACTTCGACCGTGACAGCACCATCGTCATCAGGCCGGCTTTCGACGCCGTCGTCATAGCCAAGCCCACCGAGCCGTTTTCTGAAAAAGACAAGTTCATCATCGACCAATATATCATGTACGGCGGCAAGGTGATGTGGCTCCTCGATGCCGTCAGTGCCTCCATGGACAGCCTGCAAAGCACCGAATCGACGATGGGTCTCGCCCTCAACCTCAACCTCGACGACCAGCTGTTCAAATACGGACTCAAGCTCAACCGCAACCTGCTGCTGTCGTACCCCTGCGCCCAGATAGGACTCGTCACCGGCGAGGGCGTAAGCCTGCAAAGCATGCTGCTGCCGTGGTATTACTTCCCGCTCCTGAGCCAGGCATCGCAACATCCTATAGTGAGAAATATAGAGGCAGTGAAGGCCGATTTCATAAGCTCTTTGGAACCAACGACTTCCGCTCCCGAGATACAGAAGATACCGCTGCTCAAGACGTCCGACTACACCAAGGTGTCGAGCGCACCTGTATATATCTCGTTGGAAATACTGAACCAACGCCCAAACGCACAGATGTTCCCGCAAAAAGGCATGACGACAGCCTTCCTGCTCAACGGCACGTTCCATTCGCTGTTTGAAAACCGCATGCCTGCCTCCATGACCGACGCCCCTGAAATAGGATTTAAGACAGAAAGCCTACGTAACTCTATGATTGTCATAGCCGACGGCGATATTATCCGCAACCAGCTCGCACAACTCGACTATGCCAAGAAAAACAACAAACGTATCGGCTCACCATTGCCGTTGGGCTACGACCAATATACGAACATCACGTATGGAAACAAACAGTTTATCGAAAACGCCATCTCGTATCTCCTTGATGGTGAAGGACTTATCAGCATACGCTCACGCGAACTCAAGATTCGTCTCCTCGACGTGAACAAAGTTAACAGCTCTCAAACGACATGGCAAATCATCAATGTGGTGCTTCCAAGCGCCATCATGATAGTTTTCGGACTAATATTGGCAATATTAAGAAAAAAGAAATACACTTCCAGTTAGTCAGTTAACTGGACAACTGAACAACTGAACAACTGAACAACTATGAAAAATAAAAACATTATCTCTATAGTAATAATTGCGATTTTGTTAGTAATCGCCGGAATACTTATCGGAAACAACCGTTATCTCAGCTCCTTGCGCAGCGAGGCGTCCGACTTCACCGTCTATGACACCGCCAACATCACGAAGCTCTTCTTCGCCGACAAAAGCGGTAACCGGGTGGTGCTGCAACGCAACGGCACGGAATGGATTGTCAATAACGAGTTCCGCGCTAACCAAAACTTGGTCAACGAGATGCTCTACACCCTCAACCGCATGCGTATCAAAATGCCTGTGTCAGTCAAGAAAACCGACAATATCGTGACGAGGATGTCATCGACAAACACCAAAGTAGAGGTGTATCAGATGGTCCCGAGAATCAATCTTTTCAACAAAATCAAGATGTTCTACCACGAGAAACGCACCAAGGTGTTTTATATCGGCGACGTGACACAAGACAACAACGGGACTTATATCCTCAAAGAAGGAGGAGATAAGGTGTATATCGTTCATCTTCACGGCTTTAGAGGTTTCATAAGCTCTCGTTTCTCGGCCAACCCCATCGATTGGCGCGACCATCTCATCTTCAACGAGAAGATGGATAACATCGCGTCAGTGAAGTTAGAAATCAACGAAGACCCTGATAACGGGTTCATCATCAATGAGAACGGTCGCTACCAGTATGCGATGAGCCATCTCGACGGGACACCTCTCGATTTCGACACCTTGAGGGTTCTCAACCTCATGACCTCGTTCAAAGACGTGCGTTTTGAGGCGTTCCTTAACGACATCGAGCCTGCCCGCCGCGACTCTATCATCAACTCGCCTTTCAAGGAACGACTGACACTTGCAACGAAAGACGGCAAGACACGCAGCGTAACCACATTCCGACTGATTACCAACTCTGACTTATACGACTTCTCCGACGATGACCTCGAAAAATTCGAGGAGATGCTGAAAGACCCCGACCATAAATACGCCCTCCTCAGCGAAGGCAACGAATTCGTACTCATCCAGGATTTCGTGTTCGGAAAACTGCTCAAACCTGCTTATTTTTATAGCAAAGACTATAAAGAGGAAATCCCGCAGATTTACTATCAAGAGCTCGAAACCATCGAAAGCCGATAGACATTAGCCATTAGAATTGGACGTTCAAAACTGATGGCTGATGGCTAATAGCTTTTTTCAATAGATTCCCAATTAATTATTGCCCAGAACTCGTTCACGTAATTGGCACGTAAATTCTGGTAATCTAAATAATATGCATGCTCCCACACATCGCACACCAACAAGGGCTTCAAGCCTTCAGTCAGCGGGTTCTGCGCGTTGCCGGTCTGCACTATCGAGAGCTTGCCGTCCTTGTCGGCGACGAGCCACGTCCAGCCGGAGCCGAACAAGGTCACACATTTGTCGATAAACTTCGTCTTGAACTCATCGAAGCTGCCGAAGTCGCGGATGATGGCCTCCATCAGCTTGCCTTTCGGCTTGTCCTTGACGGGATTCGGCGTCATGCAGTTCCAGTAAAACGTGTGGTTCCACACCTGCGCCGCGTTATTGAAAATGCCGCCGTTAGCGTTCATGATAATCTCTTCGAGGCTCTTGCCCTCAAAAGGCGTGCCAGCGATGAGCTTGTTGAGGTTGTTCACATAGCCCGCATGATGCTTGCCATAGTGAAACTCCAACGTCGTCTTCGAGATATGCGGCTCCAACGCCTCCATCCCATAAGGTAACTTCGTTAATTCTATCATAATCTCTAATCTATTAAACTTTTAATCTATTAAACTTTTAAACTTTTAAACTTTTAAACTATCGCTTTCCCTATCTCCTTTCCCAGATTATACAACCTCTCGATGTCTTCTTCACGAATCGGAGCCCCTTTCACCTCTACAGGCTCTCCCACGATGTTCCATTTGCACGCTTCGGCGTTCTCTTTCAATGTCTTGAGTCCTCCGCCGCTCCACGAGGCACCGCCAAACAGTCCGAACACCTTGTTTTGTGGCTTGTATTCGGCAATCTCATGCAGCAGTCCCACCATACCGGGGAAGATGCTGCCGTAGTGTGAGCAGGCACCCAAAACCACGCCTTTGTACTGCCATATATCACTGAAAATGAACGACTCTTCTGTCTTCGACACATCATAAACCTTTATCTCTTTCACCCCTGCGTCGGCCACGCCGCGTGCGATGATATCCGCCATCCTGCCGGTGTTGCCATACATCGAGCCATAAACGATGACCACGCCTTCCCTGCTCTCATGCTTGCTCCAAGCGGTGTATCTGTCGAGCACCCACTGCAGGTTGCTTCTCCAAATCAAGCCATGCGACGGCGCAATCATCTTGATGTCGAGAGTGCCGGCTTTCTGTATGGCTTTCAGAGCCATCATAGCCACTTTGCCCACTATGTTCGCATAATAACGGCGCATGTCGTCTTCATAGAAGGCGAGATTCACCTCGTCGTCGAAGATGCCGCCGTTCAAGGCGCCAAAGCCTCCGAAAGCATCGTTCGAGAAGATGATTTTCGAGTTTTGCTCGTATGTCACCATCGACTCAGGCCAGTGGCACATCGGTACCATGAAAAACTGAAGTGTATGATTACCAAGACTCAAGGTCTCGCCTTCAGCCACAATCTTCTTGTTTTTAATCTCGCCATAGAAATTCTCCAAAGGAGCAAACGTCTTGGCATTGCCAACAACTGTCACCTCAGGCCATTCCCTCAAAACAGTGCCCACCGAGCCGCTGTGGTCAGGCTCGTCGTGGTTCACTATGAGATAGTCAACCTTACGGTCGCCAAGAATCCGTTTTATCTGGAACAGATACTGCGCCATGAAACCCGACTCCACTGGGTCGATGAGCGCAACCTTTTCATCCACAATGAGATATGAGTTGTATGAAACGCCATTAGGCAGCTCCATGTGATTCTCAAACATCTCCGTCCGCCGGTCATTCACCCCGACGTAATAAATACTCTCCGCTAACTTTATATTCATATCGTTCATATTATCTATTATCTCTACTCTATACTCTTTACTCCCTACTCCATCAATTCATGTCGGCTCCACGTACTCAAAATCCTCTTTCCCGTGCTTGCAAATCGGGCAAACGACGTCATCCGGCAAAATCTCACCTTCATACACCCATCCGCACACACGGCACACCCAACAGCCTTTCGCCACCGTCTTCTTCGGTTTGATATTCTTCTGATAATAGTCGTAAGTCACTGATTCTTTGTCGTTTACCTGCACTGCATCGAGGATGTCGGCAATAAACATGGTATGCGTGCCGAGGTCTATCGTCTTCACCACCCTGCACGCGAAATAAGCGTTGATATGCTTTGGCAGATACAGCACATGATTCACGGCACGCAGCTCCTGCTCGCAGTCTGCAAATTTGTTTACGTCTCTTCCTGACTGAAAACCAAAGTGTTGGAACACGGAAAACGGCGTCTCCGTTGTCAACACATTGACATTAAACACGCACGAGTCAAGGATGAGGTCGTGCGTGTAGTTGTTTTTGTTCACGACAATCGACAAGCGCAGCGGGTCGCTGGTAACCTGCTGCACCGTGTTGATGATGCATCCGTTGTCGATGTTGTCGTAGTTCGTCGTCAGGACATAAAGACCGTATCCTATCTTGAAAAGGGACTTGGTATCCATGTCTTGACGTTTACTGCATCTCGAAATGTTCTTTGCCTACGCCACAAAGCGGGCATGACCAACTGTCAGGTAATTGCTCAAATGGTGTTCCTGGAGCGATGCCGTTGTCCGGATCGCCAACTGCCGGGTCATACTCATAACCACAGACGTCACAAACGTATTTTGCCATAATTTTTTAATTTAAATCGTTATTTCTTCTCAAATATTGTAATCTCTCAAAGACCTTCACATCTGCCGAAGCACTGCATCTGCCTTTAAAATCGTTGATACTCTTGAAGTTATGCTTCGACATCCATTTCTCAAGACCTTCAAGCATCTCTGCGACGTAGCTCACGCCCTTACGATAAAGCACGCTGCACACCTGCACCGACTCGGCTCCTGCAAGTATCTGACGCACAACGTCTTCTGCCGAATGAACGCCCGTCGAAGCCGAGAGGTCGCAAGGTATCTCCTGCGCCGTGAGCAACGATATCCATCTCAAGGTGTTGCTGTTCTCCTCCTCAACGGAAAGCGCCGAGCCGGGAACCACTTTCATGTTCTCGATGTTGATTGTGGGGTTGTAGAAACGGTTGAACAGCACTAAGCCCGCCGCACCTGCCATCGAGAGACGGAACGCCAAGTTCCCGATGTTGGTGAAATGGTCGCCGAGCTTCACCGAGACTGGTATCGATACCGTCTTTTTCACCTCGTTGAAGATGTTAACCACTTCATCCTCAATGTCTTTCGAAGGCATGTCCTTGTCAAAAGGCGACACTGCGATGTTAAGCTCAAGAGCGTCGGCACCGGCATCCTGAAGTTCTTTCGCGAAACTTGTCCACTCACCCTTGTCAGCGCAGTTGATACTCGCAATTATCGGAATATCAACGCTTTTCTTCGCCTCACGGATGAGCTTCTCATATATCGCTATCTCATTTCCGCGAAGGAACGTCTTCATATACAAATCCGCGTCAGGATTGGAGTTGTAGATGTCGGTGTAGCCCTCCTCTTTCTTGATATCCGACAAAATCTGTTCTTCAAAAAGCGATTTCAGCACCACAGCTCCGGCTCCCGCCTTCGCACAATTCACAATGCCGTCAACAGTGCCGGTAAATGTCGAGCTTCCCACTATGATGGGGTTTTTCAACTTTAACCCTAAATATGATGTCGTCAATTCCATAGTTTTAAAATTTCAGCTTACAAAGATATGAATAATTTCGTCAGACCAAGACTTTTCTGAAAATTTTATTTGCAAATCACCACTTTCACAGTCTGGCTGCCTTTCGACGTGTCGATTTTCAACTGATAAACGCCTGAGCTTAAATTATTTAAGGTATTCTCTAACTCATTGACACTCATTACATTACAAATAATTCGCCCGATGTTGTCATAAATCTTGCCTTCGATGTCGCCGACTTCGTAATTTATCACAATCTTGAAATTGCCCTTTCCGGGATTTGGAAACACGTTGAAGAAGTGATTTTCCGTTTCATCGACGGCGTCATTGAGCATGTTCATCGCCGCCACAAAATCAGGGATGCCGTATCCATAATAGTTGTTGGGGCTGTTAGCGTAGTTACCTGCCGCGCGCAATGCGTCGCAAATCTCCTGCACCGAGGCGTTGGGGCGCGCCTGACGCAGACATGCCACAGCACCGGCAAGCACCGGTGTGGCAAACGACGTGCCGCTGCCATTGTAATAATCGCCATACCATCCGCCGGGATAACCCGATGCCACATAGGTATCCTCGCCCATTGCCATCACATCAGGCTTGACGCGACCGTCGTAGGTCGGACCCACCGAGCTGAAATATGCGCGTTGTCCTGAAGCGTCAACGGCTCCCACCGTGACGATATGCTCGGCATCAGCCGGGATGCCTAAGGTGCAGGTGCCACCGCCTTCGTTGCCGGCAGCATTCATGCAAATCATGCCTCGACTCGCCGCAATCTCAGCACCAATGCTCATAGGTGCCGTGTTGCCGTCGAAATGCGCAAAAGGATGATCCCATTGCGGCATGTCGAAATCAATGTAACCCAAAGACGTTGTGCATACGTCAACACCAAGACTGTCGGCATATTCGGCACCCGACACCCAGTTGTATTCCTCCACTATGTTCTCGCCCGCACCGTCTTCGGTGTGAATCAGATAATATGACGCCTTCGGTGCAGTGCCAACCATGGTGTTGGGGTCGTAGGCAGCCATAGTACTCAAACATGAGGTGCCGTGTGTGCTCTGCGAATACACCGTGGAAGAACCATACACAAAATCACGAACACCCAACAAACGGCCTTCTTCCCGCATGTTGTCGAAACAATAATGCTCGTCAGTCCCGACGAATCCGCCGTCCAACACAGCGACGACAACACCCGTACCATCATATCCCATGTCATGCAACTCATTGACTCTCAACTGATACACCTGGTCGTGAGCACCACCGTAGTAATCTTTGGCAACAACAGGTTCGCCGGAATCTTTCATCTCATCGGCAAGCCAAAGCTCTTTGTCACGCTGGGCTTCGGGGTAATTCGGACAGTTGCGCACCGTCTCCACAAAATCTAACGCATTGATGGCAGCTATCACACTCTGACTCGTGGCGTAAACCGAAACGCCGTTTAACCACTTCGACGGATTCAAAATCTGAGCTCCACAATCGGCAACAGCCTGCAAATACTGGGGATTCACAGGAATATCGTATTCGTCAATATCAATGCCGAGACGCTCACGACGCTCTATCGCCCTCTGACTTAAAAACTCACTCGGATTGTCAATGGAATATGGCGAATCGGCCTTGTTGGTGAATTTCACCCAGTAAATGTTTGTCGCAATCTGTGCTTGCGAAATAACTGTAACTGCTAATAAAATCAGTAAAAATGATAACTTCTTCATTTCAATTGAATTTAAACTGCAAAAATAATAAAAAATGTTGTCTCGTCATAACCTTATCCTGTTATCAATGAAAAAATATTTCGAAAATCTGACAGCTGACGACTAACGACTAAAGGCTAACGACTTCAAAAATTGTTGATAACTTGTTAATTTTTAAGCACCTCGTACACGAAAAATTCGTAATTTTGCAGCCCAAATATCTTATATAATTTTTTTTAGAATGAATAACGAAGACAGAAACGGCAAACGTCAACATGTTGCCAGAAGAAAAACTGCCGAAGTCAGACGATTCAGTGACGAGAGATTAGAGCAGTTTGAGAGAGAAAAAGCTCGCCGAGAGGGCGATGAGGAACACCATGAGAGAAGACCTTACGGCGAGAGAAGAAGCTACGGCCGTCGTGACGATGACCGCAATGAACGCCATGAGAGAAAGCCTTACGGCGAGAGAAAAAGCTACGGCCG
>FLNX01004311.1_pt1 | contig 77097 bp, 70 predicted proteins | sample 1140341 | NCBI WGS metagenome assembly FLNX01 (sample SAMEA3878208, study PRJEB12797) | bioreactor metagenome | biome: Moose rumen | place: Sweden | collected 2011-10
ACCGGTAAATTGGAAGTCGAATCGGTTTTCAAAGGCTTCTCTGATTAGAAAAGTCTTGCCAACACGACGTCTTCCATACACTGCAACAAACTGAGAGTACTCTTCGTTCAGAGCATTCTGTAATACTTGTTTTTCTTTTTCTCGACCAATCAGCATGGCATCCATTAATTTTGAATTTCGCCACAAAGATAATACTTTTTCGTGAGAAAACAAGCGGAAAGGCAAGAAAAAGAAAAGATTCCGCTAATTTATTAACGAAATTCCACATTGGTATGTGATTTTATGTTCAGTTGAATGTTATATTTTACCGAAATGTGCATAACTGGAGAAAAAGAAGGTTGGATTCGATAAAATTTGCGACTCCACAAGACTAATGGAATAATAATTGAAGTTTTATAACAGGTGAAACCATGTATAACAATTCGGGCGGAAACTTGCAAAATCTCGCAGTTTCCGCCCGAAATAATGTTATAGAATTGAGTCAAATTCTTATGGCTTGGTTATAATATCCCACAACTCATCGTAGTTCTTTACTACATCATATGTGACGTGACTATCTGAGATTGTGGCGAAGTGCCGACTTGCACATTCTATCTTCACGCTTTCGGCTCGACGGTAGTCTTTTAAGTTATCTTTGTCGTAGCCTTTCGTTTCAGCCACAAAGTAGATGTGCTTAATGTCGCTTCCCTCATGGAATACCACAGCCCAGTCGGGATTGTAGTGTCCCACAGGGGTATTGATATAGAAGCCATTTGGCAGTTTCGTATAGACAGCCACCTCGTTACGAGATTCCAACTGATTAGCGAAGTCCATCTCAATGCCTTTTGAGTCTACTACTACAAGATCGTAGAGAGACTTGTGCGACTCCATGGCGTTCACACCCAATCGACCTTTCAGAGCCGATGCTTCTGTTTAATCATGTAAATCACACAGGTTCCATATTTATCCATTCGCTTTGCTCATCGGTAATTAAATGTTTTGTCTTTAACAACAACCAGCCACGGTCTTAGACCGATGCCATGATTACCACATTCAGCTTCTATACTGCCTCAAAAACTCTATCACAGCCTCATGCTGCCGCTGTTGCTGCACCATCCACTCGTTATACTCATTCAATAACCGCATGAAATGCTCCGTATTTTCTTGTCTATCAATAGCAGAACACATCCTCTCTGCTATCTGCGGAGGGAAATTGTTTCTAATAATCGTTTTCTGCGTCTCATTAGAAACCTTCTTCACTACTATATTGTATAAATCTTGTATTGTTATCATTTCCTTAATTATGAGCCATAATTGCCTTCGTTTGTTCTGCTGGCAAATATAGTGCTATATTTTGCTTACCGAATATTGATTCTTATTTTACCTTGCAAAGGTACTCATTTTTATCGAGAGTCGAGCATCTCTTTGGCGTTTCGCGCGTATTTTAAGCAAATTTTATCTAAAAACACATCTATTGGAGAGTAAAAGTTGCGTTAATTGAAGTTTTTTAATTAACTTTGCAACGCATAGTGGCGACATGCCATCTTTGCACGACATATTGATAATACGAAGCGTTATGCTCGACTTGCAAAAGGAAACGTGAGAAACTTCCAAGAAAGAACTGCAAGAACGGTGTACGGTTCGCGCTATATAGCGTGGGCTGGTTACTCCTTCTCAGTTCAGGTAATTCTCACGACCTCCTTTTGAAGAAGTGGTATATCAGTGCCACGCTTCTAACGTTTAATAGCCCTTTTGGTCGCTGGAGGGCAAAATAAAAGAGACGACTATGAGTCAATTATCTAAAATCTTAGTTACTATAGGAGTGGTTGTCCTATTTGTTATTATCTTTGGTGCAATTGCTGGTTCTATGAGCGATGCTGGTCGGACACCTGGTATTTTGGGACTAATTGTTTTTGGTGCTTTGATAGGGGCATTGAGGGCTATTTGGAAGAAGCCTAAGAACGAAGAAAACAAAGACAATACATCCGTTCTTCAGAAGTAAAACAAACTCGGAATGTTTAAAGACTATTATCAGATATTGGATGTTTCTTTTTCTGCTTCCAAGGAGGAGATAAAGAAGGCATACAGAAAGATGTCATTGCAATGGCATCCAGACAGAAATCCAGGAGCTGATGTTACAGAAATGATGCAAGACATCAATGAGGCCTATAAGATTCTGAATGATGATATTAGTCGGGCAAGATATGACAAGGAGTATCTATTATTCACCCAACAACGCGAGAACAGCAAACTTAAACGTTCAAGCCCACAGCCAGAGTCTTGGAATTACGATTATGAAGTAAATGATGACGATTTAAGGAATGACATTAACGAGGCAAGAGCTTACGCAAAAGATTTGGTTGACGAGTTCTTCAAGAGCCTAAAAGAGACATCAAAAGCCGCAGCGAAAGGTGCTTGGGATGGCGCTTATGGCTATATCATTGGCGGTATTATCGCCACAATAATATTTGCATTAATCAGAGCATGTCATTAAAAACAAACAGAATCATGAGCATTAAATTTTTTATTGGATTAGTGGTTTCTTCCATGATATTCACATCATGTGGTCAGAAGAAAGAAGTAACTTATAGTAAACATTCAAGCGCTGATAATACATATAGTGTTGAGCTTCCAACGAGCGCAACACCGGGAAGATGTGTTGGTGATTTATTGAGTTTTGAGGATGCTAATTCTCATCTAATAATCACCATACAGCACATTAACGAAGGAAGCATCGAAGAATATATCCGTAACAAGGATGTAACAAACGACACCTTTTCTTATGATCTCTTCCAGTCTTCTGATACAACATCCTTCTATAAAATCACAAGAGGAAACAATATGTGGTCGGCTTATGACCTTTATATGCTCAAATGTTTGGATGGAAAGAACTATCTTTTCAAGGTTAGTTCTGATGTGCTTGGCCAATCGGAGATGATAGAGATGATAAAGCATATCTACACTTCGATGAAACTAAATGGAATGGGAGAAGGTGCTGATGCAGATGCCGCAACAGAAGAAGCAGAAGCTGTTTCTCTTGAAAAGACGTATTCGACAAGATTCTATTCTGTAAAGTACCCTAAGGGATGGAAGATTACAGAGCATTTAGATGAAATGACGGAAGTATATATCGGTTGTCAACCAGAGAATTTTGGGTTTACCATTGTACGTTTTGAAACGGATTACACTCTTTCAGAAGTGAATGCAGAAGGAAATGAGAATGTTCGCCAAGCAGGTTTTAGAATCTTGGAAGAAAAACAGATGACAGTTGACAAGGCAAAATGCTATAGAGCAGTTCAAGAAATCTCCATTCAAGGACAAAAGGTGAAACACATTTCTTACACGTTCAAGAAAGGCGATATGCTGTACAATATCAAGTTTGGAACTGTGACGACAAAAGAACAAGAAAATATTGCTGCTGAGATAATTGATTCGTTCCGTTTTATGTAACCAAGATGAAAAGGGCTATCTCTGTATATTTGCTTTTCCTGTTTTGCATTGCAGGATATTGTCAGAGGACTTTGAAGTTTACTGACGTTATGCTCTATTGTGGTGACACGAATCTTACCGTTTCTGAAAACTGGGACTCTTCAGATTCAGAAAAACTTGGCATTATACATGTGACAGAAAAAAGGTTCTACGAGTTATTAGGTCAGAGAAGAAGCATTGACATTGACTATTGGACATGGAGAAATGAACGATTTGGGAATGGCGTTTCTGGGACTTATTCTTATCTAAGGGAACAGAATGATGGTTTGTCAGTCAGCGTGTTCTATAACAATGAAGAATTGGCTCTCTTGCTGGAAAACAACACCGATATGCACATCTTCATAGACCTCAGCAGTCTAATGTTATTCTATTGCGACAATGCCGATGAAGGTGTAAAATCTGTGAGTCCTATAGGCAACACTTTGCGCAACAAAAAATTCCACAGATTTGACTACGTCCTGATTCCACCAAAGAAAAAGGCTGAAACATCCTTCCATAGTTTGCAAAACCTTTCCATTTTCCCAGCATCGCTTCCCAAAGGCACAATCATCCAATATGATGTTTTTTCTTATGCTTTCTCAACTGACCCTTGGGATACCATTGAAGACATGATTCCAGAAAAAGGAAGGAACGGAAAGAAACTATTTGAAGAGAAAGATGGTGTATATTATTTCTCGCTCCAAAACGATTTCCTAACAGCAAGTTCCTTTGGCAATAAAAAAGCGTTCGGCTTTGAATCAAGATACCACTGCAAATTATATTGAGACCATTAGCCACGACGATTATACCGCCGTGGCTAATTTCAAGTTACTGTTCTCCTTTACAATCGCTTCTGTTGCTCCTAATGTAAGCCTTCACATGAACGGTTTTACCATTCTGCTTTCTGACATACCCTGGAATGCGATTAAACTTCCGTCCTTTGCTATCTTTAGCCATAACTTTCAGCACCTGTCCTTTACAGGGGTCTTAAACATTGCCGTCAATATTAACGGTAGTACAAAGGTAATCGTTGACCGATAAACCTGCAAGTGAGTTATTTTTTTACTTATACTTTCTTACGATTTTGCTTAGTGTGACACCGCAATCTATATATCAGCCTCTTCCCCAGCCAGTCTTTTTCTTTGTGCCGTCCCAGTTGGTAAGCTCACTGTTGGAACCTCCACCGCCTGTATTGATGCCGCCTCTACCGCCAGCGGCAAGGAGTAAGTTCGCCATCAAGTCTTTGGTGACCGTCATGGCATCACAAAGTTGCCGAGTGCGAGATGCTGTAAGACCAGCTTTGAACTCGGACATACCAGTCCACGATACCTTCTCTAACAGATAGGCAGTAGCCATCCTGCGTTGCTTCTCATCAGTTGGGTCAAGGCCATACTCAAATGCTTTTGCAATGATGCCCCATGCAACAGCATTGCCCTGCTCTGCTTGGAAGTCGTTGTCTTTGCCATCTGCATAATTCCTGATAGCAGCAACTCCATCTTCAATCCATTTGTCAATCTGCTTTCTGAAGGCTTCTTTGTTTTGCTGAATGGTCTCCCATATTTCCTTGATTTCGGGAACACCCAACATTTCTCGAAATTGGATCTCCGCTTTTTCTGCACGCAGATGCTCACTATACGCCTTGTTACTTAAACGGATAGCCTCGGACTCGGCTTTGCCAAGTCGTTCCTGTAGCTCCTTGATTTCTGCATCCTTCTGGTTACGCAGTCTATTGATGGCATTCTCGTCAATCGAAGCAATCCGCTTTCTGAGGACATCGTTTTCTTCTGTCAATCGGTCATTCTCCTTTTGTAGCTGCTTGTTCTGCTCTATGATGGCTCTTACATTCTGCATGGCTTTGTTATAGAGTGCCTTCCCCAGTTTCAGTATATCCTGCTTCTGGACTTCCTTGGCTTGCATGAGTGCGGTCTGCAATTCTGTAAGGATGGTCTTAATTGCCTTACGTCGGTCCTCGCGCCATTCCTTTTGTCCGAATGCAGGTATTGGCTTGCCCAGTTCTTCCTGTATGTCATCCCAAGCTTTCTTTACTAGAAGGTTAGTTTTCAAGGTTGGTACAATCAAGTCTTCTTCTTTGATGTCCAATGCCGCAGCATAGTCTTCCAGCTGAGAGATGTTGCCTTCCAGCCTTTCCTTATGCTGCTCCTTGTTTTGTATCTCACCCTCTAACTTGTCATTCTGTTCTTCCAGGCATTCCTTTTGCTTCTTCATGTCCTGCACCTCGCCTGCCATCTTCTCCTTCTGACCTTCCAGGCGTTCATTTTCCATCTGGTTCCTGGCTATGGCATCCTTGGCCTGGCGCTCAGCCTCTAACACAGCTTTGCTCTTGTGGACACGCTCACGCCGTTCCTCACCTGGCAACATGGCAATGTCGTCACCACGCTCCAGACCGTACTTGTGTCCTACTTCGTTATAGTAGTCGGTGTGCATCTGTTTATAGGTGTTTCCTACGGCATATTTGTCCTTGCCCCATACACTGGCATACGATACACTTTCCTTTTCCCTCCGTTCGTCTTCAGTTCTAATGAAGTTCGAACGGATTTCTTCAGGCAGTTTCTTCCATTCCTTATGGGAGAGAATCCTCGACTTGTCTTCCTTATGCACATACTTGGCAGATGCACGACCTCTGGCTTTTGTCTTGGCAACAGGAATGGTCTGGATCTGGATATGTGGTGTGGTTTCGTCAAGATGAACATCAAAACCAATGATGTTCTCAGATCCCCATCGGTCACATGCCCAACGGTAGGTGTCCAATGCCCAGTCTTTGATACCTTGTTTCAATACAACATGGGCATTACTCTGTTGCAGGGTGAAGTCCACTTCTTGATCACCGAAGGCTAGTCGGGTCAGCACATCATGGTCACCACTGACGATGATGCCGACGGTACAGTTGGGGCTATTATCGGAAATGCCCAAGGGGTTGTTCTTGTCCATGTATGGCTTGAAGCCAAGCTCGTCAAGACGTTTCTGCAAACGCTCATGAAGTGGCACGGGATTGGAACCGAGAGGGACGATTTCGCCTTTGCCGTTAATCTCAAAGTTAAGATGCTTGCGTGAGAAATCGTAATGGTTGTTTGTATCCTGGTTCTTCAGACGATAGGTGTTCTCGTCCCATCCGCGACGCTCAGGCTCGTAGCCTTCCGCTGCGGAAAAGGACTTTGCCGGTGCGCCGACATGGATGGCAGCACGGGGAATGTTGTTTCTTGATTTACTCATTTTGTTCTATTGTTTTGAAGTTAATGTATAAATGTTATTCGGGTCTTGGGTGGAACCTGAGTGGAGGGTTGAGGGAGAGAGTCACTCCCTCACAGATGCAACTTTGCTTCTGGTCCTTCCCATGTGAGATGACTCTGCCTTACAGGGACGGCCTAACCCTCGAAGAGCATAATGGGACTTTTTAAGGGAGTACACCTTGGGGTAACGAATCAAAAAGTCCATATTATGTTATGGGATTATTCGGTAATCCCTCTCGGCGAACGTCTTCACTCAGGTCACACAGACTGAAAGGTTGTCACGATATATCGCCTTGTTGGGTGACAGGTGACGTTGCCTTCGTCCATTCCTTGTCACGCAGATAGACGTAGAGATAGGAACGTGAACTTAAGTCACCTTGCAATCGCTGGGTATGTGCGAATGCTGCCGTTCGTTCACTTTCGCTAAGTTGCTGCCATACCCCTAAGGCTTGCGATTCGTTGTCACCAATCTTCTTGTAGATAACCTTCAATCGGTCAAAGGAAGAAGTGACATCGCTAGCATTGAAACCGTCAATACTGGTTGCATTGTCGGATTCCGGTGAATGCTTGCTATCGTTAAGACACTCGGAATCCTTGGGAACTTCAATAACATTAGTGGTATTAGCGACAGGCGATGATACAATGGTTTCAGTAATTGCTTTTGGCTTTGCTGTTGTTGCGTTCGCTACATTTGCTGCATTCGCTTTCTTCGTGGGAATGACAGGTGAACTTGCATTTCTTACAGCCCTGCACTTGGCACTCTCGCTACATTTCTTGCTTTTCGCTTCTGCTGCTGTTCGCATAGAGTCAATGTCCTGTAGGAGCAAATCATAGTAGGCTTGCAAGCGAAGGTCATCAAGGTTTGTTCTTGTACCTTCGGTTACATAGGTGACGACAGCCTTTACCAGTTTGCCTACTTCGGCATTCGGACGTGAACATGCTACGATGAGCACGTTCGCTAAAAACGGAATTCTTTCAAATGGTTTCATGTTCGTTACTTTTTGAAGGTTCTACAATAGGGTCAGTTTGCCAGCTGGACTTGTTTGGCTTACGCTTGTGCGAAGCGAGGATTGCAGCGTTCTCCTCATCTGCGGTCATCGGAACGGTATTCCTGCGCTTCGTCTCCAGCCACTTGTCAAGCTCATCCTGATACAGGATCCATCTTCTGCTAGGCTTGGTGGCCGGGATGGTGCCGTCCTCCAGTTTCATGTACATCGTTCCTCTGGGGATGTGCGTGTACTCGATGGCCTCATCCACAGTCATTGGCTTGTGGCGGTTCTCCTTTACGGGTTTACTGCTCTCTGCCTGCTGTCTGGACAGCATGTCTCTCATGCCCATCACCTCATCCCGAAGCTGGGCGACGACCTGCGGGAGGTCGTTGAATGTCAGAATTTCTTTTTCCATAATTTATCACAGTTTTGGTGATTCGGCTGCAAAGGAACTCAATGATGCCATGCTGATTCCGATTACTCACGATAATCCACGAATAATCATGTCAACATGAAATAATTGGGAAAATATGGACTACAAGGGGAAAAGTGATAGGGGGAAAGAAGAAAATAGAACTTGTGGAAAGGCTTATCGGGTACCCACAAAAGAAGATACAAAAACGGATAGTGGGCGAAAACCGATGCGATGACATCAGCTTTCGCCCACTATCTGGAGATTGTCAAAAGAGGAAAAGAGGTAGATAAAGTTGAAGCCTTACTTAAAGTGGCAGCATGGCTGTATATGATAGGATTCTAGCAAAAACCATAAAATAGAGCGAAGCCAGCAGACCTCGCTTTATTTTGGCAAATCATCATCTTCCATTATTTTTCTTGCTTTTTGGAGTATTTCATAATCCCATTTGCACTACTGTCCAAAGAAATTTTCCCATAAGGTCAGCTGACTATCATCGGAGTCATTCTGAGGACGTTTTGGTTTAACAAATAGCTCGCCTAAGGGTTTTCTCTCAAAGAGTACTTTCCCTATGGCAGCCGATATAATATAAAGTTCTTGTTCGACATGATACACTTTCTTGGCTATGGCAAGCAGCAGATAGTCGCAGATGGCAATCCAAATCTGCGAGAATACTGCATTTTGGCTCGTTCCGTAGAACGACTTGATGTGCAGCCGCTGCTTTATCCATTTGAAGAAACATTCTACCTGCCAGCGTTCCCTATAGAGTTCTGCAATAGTCAGGTAAGAGTGAGTGAAATCGTTGCTCAGGAATCTATAAACATTGCCAGTGGCATAATCCTCATAAACGACCATGCGGAGTGCTTCCGGATACCATTTGGAGGTTATTGGTCCAGTGAGCCTGATGACTGCATCACTTATAACTCCAGTCTGCTTGTCTACAGGCCGTTTCTCCAACACTTCGTACTTCATGTTGTCCTTGGCTCTTGTCACAAAGAACGCTTGCTGTCGATGGAAATGGTTAAACAACTGCTTGAAGTCAACGTAGCCCTTATCCATGAGATAGTAGCTTCCAGGCTCTACGGGAATCAGACTCATTGCCTTGGAGTCATGGACTGCAGCCTCTGTCAGATAGATGAAGGTAGGTATGGAACCACGCAAATCCAGCAGCGTATGCATCTTCACACCGCCTTTGTCATGATGCAGACGAGCCCACGGGCAAAGCTGGAGGCACAGTTTGATGGTACTGCTGTCAAAGGCATACACGATGCCATCTACGTCAAGCCGGGACGGTTCATTCTGGTACAGCTCTCTTGCCCAGGCAATCAGGATCTGCCCGAAATCATGGTATATACGCCAATCCTTGGTCTCATTGATATGAGCCAAAGTAGAACGCTGAATATACTTAATTCCGCTCGAATAGAGTTTGGAGGAAAGTGCCACCAGCGTTGCATCAATGCTGCGGAGACTAACCTGGTCAGTAAACTGAGCAAAGCTCATCACCATAAATTGGTCTCTGCATTTGAACTCGATGGCATGTCTATTGCCATTGTATCTCTTTACGCACTTGTCGAACTCATATCTTGGTATGAGCGACATAATCTGAGCGAATACGGTCTTTCCTTGATTCATGATTTCTGCCTCTTGCAATATGATTTGCAAAAGTACAAAATCAAATCCCGAAAAAACATTATTCGCGTAACTCATTGAAAATAATCAATTTAAATTATGTCCGAGAAATTTTCTTTGGACAGTAGTGTCCCATTTGTTTAAATTATCATCTTCACGAAATGAATGTTCTAAAAATGGGTTGTCACAAATCTTTTGACACCATTCACTATTTGCTTGTTCAACATCAAACCTAGTAAATGGAATAGGTAACCTTTTGTGACAACAACTTGCCCATAGTAGAAGATTACTCTCATCCCAATATACAGTTACCAGTCCAAACCTACTATAATAACTTGCTATTTTTAAGATCCTTTTCCAAGAACAATTAACATGTCTTATCTCTTCGCGTTCTCCAAACTTTGAACTAATAATTGGAATAAGTATTCTAAAAAAGTGAGCCCTATTATCCTTTGAAATCATATCAATAAAGGTGTTAAGGAAACTTTTATTAATAATACTAATCACATACTGTTCAAACTTATTGCTGCCAAAATCAGCTAATGTATCATCATCATTTATTTTACTGATACACAATGCTGGTTCTTCGTCATCCCATAGTTCTAGTATTCCCGTTACCTTACTACCATCATCCATAATATTTACTGAATGAGGCAACAATTCATATGTTACACAAGGGAACAATTGTACTAAATTAATTCCTTTCCAGTCATTTTCTCTTGCATATTTGATTACTTTCCGATGACAATTGAAAAAATAATGCAACAAAGCACGTTGTTTTTCAGAATTTAATAGGACGGGGGTATGGTGCCATTCATCACATACACAAAACCCTTCGGTTATTTCATTTGTGCATTCATCTATTTCTTTATGATAGACGAATTTATTTCCAGGAACATGCAGAAGAACAGGCATATACGTTTGGGGAAGTCCTTCGGCATAACATGTTTCAATAGAGATTGGAGCTGTTGTAAAATCTTTTCTTCTCATAAGTTTTGCAAAGGTACGAAATTTCTACCTTTTTTTATCTAGGAGCTATGTTAAACTGTCTTTTCACCCCTCATTTCTTGACCGTTCCTTTGTCCAAAACTCAAAGTTATGGATATTTCTACACTCACTTCTCTCATCAATGCTTTACGCGCAGAGACGAAGCTAGACTGCATCACACCGTATTCCTTAGGGCAAGGTAGAGAAACAACAGCTGCTCAGCAGATTACACAATGGAATTCGCAAGTAGGGGGCTGTCTGTGACTGACTACAGGAAGTACCGCGAAGCTTCGTGGCAATATGGCCGTATATGAAAAGGGGTCAAACTATAGGGTGTTGAGAATAAAAAGAATGGGCATGAGATTTACAATCCATAATCATGCTATCTTGCTTAAAAATCAGCGAAAACGAGAAAATATTTTTGAATTTCGCTGATTTTTAAACATACAAACTACTCAAAATGGAAGTGATAGTCACCCTTGTCCGGCTCGTCTATCACGATATTTCCTGTATCTGGCTGAAACTTGAAGTTGCGGATGCTGTCAAGTTCTATGTCTTTCATTACGTCAGGAAACATACGCTTAATGAAGATGGCGCGTACTTCGCCCGTGTAGTCTTTCTTGCTGCCCAGTCTCTCAGCTATATTCCAGACAAAGTGCCGTAGGTCAAGGGTGGTAAGCGTGGACTTCAACCTGATGGGGACAGGTGTATGCTGCCAGTCATCGGCCCACTTCCTGATTGCATCACAGAGTTTTTCCAATTCCTCATTATCATAGATATATGGGGACATGGTATGGGTTACATATTCCATGATGGCATTGATGGTATTCTGTCGCCTTTGTTCCTGCTCACGTTGATATTCCTTGCAGCGTTGAGCATATAGGTCGGGCTGCTCTGAACTCGTCTCTATCGTATCGGCAACCTCCTTTGCCGGTTCTGCTGAATCGGAAATCTCTACACTCGGTTCTTCCAGTTCCTCTGACAAAGGTTCTTGTGCAGATTCGATTTGAGGAGGCATTTCTGCCAAGCATTCTTGAACTTGCTCTATAATATCGTTGCTAGTTGAAACTTCTGTTTCTGCTTCCTGGTCAGTCAGAAACGTGGATCCTTGGCGTTGTCTGTTTTGCATTTTAAGTGGCACATCTGCCAACACGGACTGGAACAGATAATATATTGTCCCCAGCAATCCACTGGATATTACAAAGGTTACGAACTTGGCAAAGTTGTCTTGCCCGAAATCATTGCCCACTTTCAATGATACGAGCAGGGAGATAGTGAGGATGACCAATCCGGGGCATCCCCACAGCAGGCAGTAGTCTCTTACTGTCATGTTTTCTGTCTTGCATTTTACGTTGTTCATCTTTCTTGTTCCTTTTATTTTATTAATTTGTACATTTCGGAATTGTCAGTATCTGCCAGAACTCGGCTATGCGATTTCCGATGCAAAGTTACTCCGATTATTCCCGACTGCTCAAAAACTTCCGAAGAATCCGCTTCGTTTTTACATTAGTTTAGAAATTGGTCCTATCGAGTATGAAAAAAGAACCAATAATCATACTACAAAATGTTGATGGACATGACGAAAGGGAAAGAAAAAGGGAGAAGTAATGCCCCTCCCCGTAACAGACACATTAATAATTATGTGTCCAATAGAACAAGATGTAGGTCATTACTGCCCTACGACTTTCAACTGCGGAGTTATCTTTGGCTTCAACGTAATACGGTTGACGCTCTCGCGCTTACTCTCGTCTGCCATGTTCGCATAGATCTGAGTGGTCGAGACGTTCTTGTGACCCAACATGTGCTGGACGGTATAGACGCTTGTACCCGCATCCACCTGTAGAGAACCGAAAGTATGTCTGGAGCAGTGGAACGAGATTTTCTTGGTGATGCCAGCGGCCTTCAGCCAGTTCTTCAATGGCGCCTGTGTCATCTTGTCCGCAAAGCCGACGAAGACGGGGCCAGTTCCTCGCTCACCGATTAGTTCCAGAGCCTCGTCACTGATGGGGTTGTTAACCAGTTCCTTGGTTTTCTGCATACGAAGTGTAACATACATTCCACCATCACCGTAGGGTTGTATGTTCTCCCATGTGAGTTGCTTGATGTCGCTTTTTCTCAGACCAGTCAGACAAGCAAAGAGAAAGGCGGTCTTTAAGACGGGATATTGGCATGGGGTGTTCGCCAACCTGACAAGTTCATCCTTGGACAGATGCTCTTTCTCCGTGGGGATGGTGTCTATGCGCTCCAAGAAGCCGTTGGGGTTCTCCATAATCTTATGTTCCCTATAGGCAGTATGGAGGACGGCACGGAAGGTTGACCAATAGCCTGCGACACTATTGATATGCAGTTTGTGTTCTGTGTGGATGGTCTGAGGTGCAGTCATCAGGTACTCACGGAACTTGTTGCACAGGTCAACATTGATTTCATCGAAACGGCATTTGTCGTTGCAGAAACGGGCAAAGTGCTTATAGACATGCTGCCACTTGCAGTTTTTCTTGTCTGCCTTCTGCTTGAAGTAGGCAAGGAAGTCGCCTTTCATCTTATCACGGTCAAAGAAATCGTATCTCTCATTCACGATACTCTCATAACGACGACAGCGGAGGGCTTCTGCCTTCTCGCGCATACGGTCGTTGTAGTCCTTCTCCCGTTGTGACTTCGGCTTGGCATAGATGTAAATACCGAGCGATTCATGGCGCATGACCTTCATGGTGGACTCGTCCCGATAGCCAGGATAGTAGTCGAGATAGAAGGAAAGCTGTTCTCCGCCTTTGATTTTCCGTGTGCGGAGGGTCACGGTCTTGCAGATGTTACTCATACTTATATCTTTTTATTGTTAGTAATCATGGTGGAGCGTTTCTCCACGGGTGCAAAGGAACTCAATGATGACATGCTGATTCCGATTATTCACAATAATCACTGAATAATCCGTCAGTATGGTAGAAATTCAGAATCCAACAGCCATCATTCCCAAAGATTTCCGTTCCTCCATCACCCTCTCTACATCGGAACGAAGCAGAAGGTTAAGCCGTCCGACCTTTGTCTTTTCAATATGCTTCACCTTGACGATGTGGCAGATGTTGGCTTTAGTCAGTCCATAGAGTTGCTGCACTTGCTCAACTGTATAATAGTTTTCGTCCTTCAACAAGTCCGTCCGGCGTAGTTCATCAAAGTGGCTTTGAGAATAGTAGGTATGTCCATACTCTCGCTTACTCGGAATTTTATGGCGATGAGCATAGGAACGAACGGCCGTAAGGTTGATACCGTATCGGTCTGCCACTTCTTGTGGAGAAAGCCACTCGACTATGGCATCAAGGTCTATGGTAGTGCCAAATACCGCATCAATGTGTTTCTTGCTGTAGTAGTTCCGCCCGGCTATACGGCACATGGGAATCTGGTGGCGTTTGGCAGAGGCATATAGCCACGACTGCTTGACCTTGTATATCTGCTTCACTTCTTCGCCAGAGTAGTATTCAAGTACTTCATCGGTTGCACGTTCCTCCTTTGCCTTGTCCTTTGCAGAATTCTTTATTTTCTTGGAAACAGACTTCTTGAGCTTAGTACATGGCAGGACACGATTATAAGGATTGGCCGCAAACATCTTCTCGATGTCACTCCTGCGGACAAGAGCCATTCGGCTGCTCAACCGTGAGGCAGGCAACTTCCCTTGTTCTACGAGTTTATAGACATATTGACGGGTACAGCCTAAAAGGATAGCTGCTTTGGAAAAAGTCAGGTACTCCTGCTGCTGGAGTTCCATCGCTGGTTCAACACTCCGAAGGAAATCCCTCTGTCTCTTTTTCTTGTTTTCCTTCGCTTTCTCGGCACATTCCTCTGAGCAGTACTTCTGCATTCCGCTGTTTGTGGTGAAAACATTGCCACAATAAGCACATTTTCTGGTCTTTGGCATACTTGCAATATTTGTTGGTTCAACATTTCTTTTGTTGTACCTCTCCGCAAGTAATCACAAGTAAACTCTCGACATCCTTTGTCAACTTTCGCCACAACATTACTTTTTTCAAACTCGGGTCAAAGATCAGTCAACTATTGTAACCTGTCAGCAACCCTTGTCAACTCTGTCCACGATGTGGCAAAAATAAAGCCTCGTAAATTCCCTGCGGTAGAAATACGTTGCAAATTTATAGGGAATTTCCGAAGCAACCAAAAACGACTTCTGAAGTGTTAAAATCTAAAAGTGGCTGTAATACAATGATTTAAGTTCGATTAGTTTTCGTTGTTCATGGTAGTTTATAGGTCTCTAAATACAAGTGTTAAATGCACATTCTCCAATAATATCTAAGGAATTAGAAAACGTTATATCTGTCAAATTGGCACAATATGCAAAAGCGTAGGCGTTAACCACTTCAACCGTGTTGGGGATTACAACAGATGTTAGTTCATGACATTCACAGAAAGCATAGTTACCAATTGCTGTCACCTTGTAATTGCTATCCATATAAGTGACAGTCTCAGGTATAATTATATCTCCTTTATAATGATATCCATCCCCAATGATGACACTCACCTCATTCTCACTCGTTACCAAGTAACGGATGCTGTCCACAACAAAAGTAGTTGACTGATCATACTCATCGGTCATCTTTGGTTTTTGCAGTATTACATTCTGATTAATGGATGAACGGGCACCACGTAATCCCAAGCTCAGGTCAACGTCGGCATAGCGGCTATTCGAATACATTGATGTATCGTCTGCCACCTGTGCATGAGACGCAAATACCAACAATAGCTCAAAAATAGTTAAGATAAATGCTTTCTTCATAATCGCACATTTGATTTAAGATGTCTATTTTGCCACAAAAATACAGATATTATTTCTGAAAACCAAATTTTGACATAAAAGTATACAAGTTTAATCTCAATAATTATTCGAAGTCGAAATAATTGGCTTTATCCATTTGGCATATTGGTGAAAACGTTAAACTTTCTTGGCGGTTTCAAGTCATAAAGGTAGTTTTGGGGGCTTACGCCCTCGAAGATAGGCCGTGCCTTGACAAAAAACAGTAAATTGTTTTGTGTTGTTCTCGGCTTGCACTATCTTTGCAATATCAATAATGATGGCGGATGCCATTCGTTTAATTCGATCAATTCGTGGATCAACGGGTAGTGATCATAGGTTCAGGTAATGTGGCGACCAGTCTGGCTCATGGCTTGGCGGCACATTGTGAGGTGGCTCAGATTTACAGCCGCCAACTATCTCATGCTCAGACGCTGGCCGATGCCGTAGGTTGCCCCAATGTGACCGATGACCTGCTGGCGCTTGTTCCGGATGCCGATGCCTACATCATCGCGGTGCGTGACGATGCCATCGCCGATGTGATAGCGGCAACACCTGACAATGGTGCGTTGTGGATTCACACCTCGGGCAGCAAGCCTATAGACTTGTTCGCCGGCCGCCGCACCCGCTGTGGCGTGTTGTGGCCCATGCAGTCGTTCTCGCGCGAAGTGGTGACGCCTCTCGACGAGGTGCATTTCTTTGCCGAGGCCAACAACGAGGCTGCGCTCGACGACTTGATGGAGCTGGGCCGCATGATGTCTTGCCATGTCATCGAGGCCGATAGCGGCAAGCGCAAACTGCTGCATGTGGCGTCGGTATTCTCGTGCAACTTCGCCAACCACATGTGGACGCTGGCCGACGAGGTGCTGGCTGATGCCGGGTTGCCCTTTGACGCCCTGAAGCCGCTCATCCGCACCACGGTCAATAAACTGGACCGCTTATCACCCGCTCAGTCGCAGACGGGCCCGGCCATTCGCCACGATGTCCAGGTCATCGAGAACCATCTGGCGATGCTTGACGGTGACAAGCATGAGATTTACCGCTTGATTACACAATCCATCATGAACCATAACCCGATTGACGACAATGCTTAATAATCTGGAAAAATATGACGTGGTATTAGGCAGCAACTCGCCCCGGCGCCGCGAACTGCTCAACGACATGGGCGTGAAGTTCCGCGTCGAGGCCATCAAGGGCATCGACGAGACCTATCCTGCATCATTGCCCGTGGAGGACATCCCCGTTTACCTGTCATGCATCAAGGCCCAGGGCCATCCGTTGCAACCAGGCGAATTGCTCATCACTGCCGACACCGTCGTAGTGCTTGACGAGGCTGTCCTGGGGAAGCCCACCGGCGAGGCCGACGCCCATCGCATGCTGCGGGCCCTCTCGGGGCGTGCCCACCGTGTGATTAGCGGCGTGTGTGTCACAACAGTTGACCGTCAGGAGTCCTTTGCCGACACGAGTATCGTCCATTTCGCCAAACTCACCGACGAGGAGATTGATTACTACATCAAGCACTATCGCCCCCTGGACAAGGCCGGGGCCTATGGTATCCAGGAATGGATCGGCAACATCGGCATCCAGGGCATCAATGGCGACTTCTATAATGTGATGGGGCTACCCACACGCAAGCTATATCAGGTTTTGAAAACATTCTAATTAGGTAAACAGGCATGATAAACTGCATGAAATATTTCTTGACATTGGCGGTTCTGGCGGCATGCTCGCTGCGGGCTGTTGCCGTTGAGCCGTTACAGCATGACACCATCTACTTTTATGAGACATGGGCACAGATGCTCGACGTGGAGCCTTCGGCTATGATCGTAGATCCGTTGATTGATGTCATCACCCCCTATGAAATAGATATCAGCACCGGAAATGATGGTATCAATGAACACATCAAGTCAGACTTTATTGCATTGTCGTTGGGTGACAGCATCTGGTTCATGAACAGTGGCTACTTGAAGCGGAACTTCAAGGGTGATGTCAGGCACTTGAACGGTTTTGTGCCGGTGTTCTTCAACGAGAAGCAGGCCTATCTCACCTATCATGCCGACTTGAGCGCTAAGGAGATTATCTTTGGCATCAGTGTCGGCGAGGATGGCGAGTATCTCTACAATGTGGATTTCTTTTATCTTGACTTCCTGAACCGCAAGGTAATCAAAGTCAACCGGGATAATCTGAGCGCCATGCTTGAGGATTACCACGATCTGCAGATGCGCTACGATGGCATGAAGGATTCCAAGAATCGAGACATCATAGAGTACTTTTTCCTCAAATTCATCGATCGCGCTACCGACGACTACATGAGGCCTTACCTTCTTGACCTGGCTGACTGATTTAGAGATGAACAGGCATGAAAAACCGTCTTCTGTATATCGTCTCGTTTCTCCTCATGACAGCATCTGCCTTCACTGGCCGTGCTGCAGGTCAGGACACCGTCTTCTTTTACAATACATGGGAGCAGATGCTCAGCCAGACGCCCGTCGCCGTGGTTGTCGATCCTGTGATCGAGACCGTCTCCCCCTTTGAACTGTATATCGACACTGGTGACGATGACATCAACGAGGCGATTTACACCAGGCACATCGCCCTTTCGTTGGGCGACAGCACCTGGCTCATGAACTCTAATTACCTGAAGCGGTATTTCAAGGGTGACGTTAAAGAACTCAACGGCTTTGTCCCTGTTTTCTTTAGTGATAAGGTGGCCTTTATTAACTATGTCGTTACCAATGATTGGTCGGTTTCAATCAATGATTACCTCTTTGACGATGTCAGCTTTGATGGCAGCAGCAAGAACGATGTGAGTCACTATTACATCGACTTCATGCGGCACCAGGTGCACAAGGTCGATCACTCGGTGATGAGCGGCCTGCTTGAGGACTATCACGACCTGCTGATGCGCTATGAGGGCATGAAGGATTACAAGCAACCCGACATCATCGAGGAATACTTCTACAAGTTCATTGACCGGGCTACCGAGGACATCATGCGGCCCAATATTGTTGATCTGGTTGATGATAAATGCATGCAATAAATAATTGAATATGAACAAGTTGTTTAACCCGATATTGATCATCTCTGTTGCACTGCTGCTCTGCTCCTGTTTCAGGAGTGGCAAAAGCGGTGTGACGCTCAATGAGCAAGATTCCGTCATAACCAGTGCCCGGCTACTGTCGATGCAGCGTGCCGAAGCCTATACCGTGGTCACCGTCGCCGATCCCTGGAAGGGTGGGGTGTTGCACCGTTATGTGCTGGTGCCCCGTGACAAGGAGTTGCCTGTCAACCTGCCCGAGGGCACGGTGGTGCGCACTCCCGTCCAGAATGCCCTGGTCTATTCGTCGGTTCACACGAGCCTGATGGGTGAGCTGGGGTGCCTCGATGCCGTCAAGGGCGTGGTAGACAAGCAGTATTTTATCGACTCGACGCTGGTGGCCGGCATCCAGAGTGGCGCGATCACCGATTGCGGCAACTCGATGAATCCCACCGTGGAGCGTGTCATCGACATGCAGCCCGATGCCATCCTGCTTTCACCCTATCAGGATGCCAGCTATGGCCAGATTGCCAAGATGGACATCCCCATCATCGAGTGTGCCGACTATCTGGAATATGACCCGCTGGGGCGTGCCGAGTGGGTGAAGTTCTATGGTGAACTGCTGGGCAAGCGTGCCCAGGCCGACAGCCTCTATCAGGCTGTTGTCACTGCCTATAACGACATGAAGCAGAAGGCAGCCGGAGCCACAACGCATCCCACCGTGGTGACCGAGATGGTGATCAATGGCATCTGGAATGTGCCTGGAGGACAAAGCTACATGGCACGCATCCTTGCCGATGCCGGTGGCAAGTACCTATGGGCTGATGATCAGAACACGGGCTCGCTGGCCCTGGATTTCAATCAGGTGCTGGCGGTGGCCCAGAATGCCGACTACTGGTTCATCAAGTGGACCAACATCAATTCGCTCAAGGACCTGCAGGGTGCCAACGACTTGAACAAGGAGATGGCCGCGTTCAAGAACAAGCGCGTGTATGTGTGCGATACCGACAAGACGCGTTTCTTTGACCGCATCCCGTTCCATCCCGAAGTGTTGTTGCGGGAATTTGCCGCTATCATGCATCCCGAGCTGTTCCCCGATTTCCACAATCAGATGTATCACCACATTGACTGACGCTCCCATGACATATCGCCGCTTTGTCGTCACGCTTGCAGCGCTGGCACTGCTGTTGGTGCTGCTGTCACTGGCATGCCTTGTTTTTGGCTCGGTGGATATTCCTGTCGACAAGGTTGTCGACATCCTGACTGGCAAGGGAAGTGGCAATCGGGCTTGGGACATCATCATCCTGCAATCGCGCATCCCCATGATTGCCACAGCAGCCCTGGCGGGCGCTGCCCTGTCCATCTCGGGACTGTTGTTGCAGACGACGTTCAACAACCCGCTGGCAGGGCCGTCCATTCTGGGCGTGTCGTCGGGTGCGGGATTGGGTGTCGCCATCGTCATTCTGGCCCTGGGCGGCTCGCTGGGCGGACTGTTTGGCGAGAACGTGGGCAGCTACATGGCCATCCTGCTTGGTGCCTTGATGGGTGCCGGTGCAGTGCTGGCTGTGCTCATCGCTTTCTCGACCATCGTGCACAGCAACACCATGCTGCTCATCATCGGCATCTTGGTGAGTTACCTCACTTCGAGCGTGGTGCAGTTGCTCAACTCGGTGGCTACCGAGGAAGGGGTCCACAACTATGTCTCGTGGGGCTTCGGTAACTTCTCGGGCGTCAGCGTGGCCCAGATGCCCGTCTATGCGGGCATCATCATCCTTGCGCTCATTGGCTCGGCCCTGATGGTCAAGCCCTTGAATGCCTTGCTGCTGGGCGCTCGTTATGCCCGCAATCTGGGAGTCAATGTGTCGAGGACACGCAACATCCTGTTACTCATCACCGGTGTGCTCACTGCAGTGGTGACAGCCTTCTGCGGTCCCATCGGCTTCATCGGGCTGGTGGTGCCGCACATCGCACGCATGTCGCTTGGAACGAGCAATCATGCGCGGCTGGTGCCTGCCACCATCCTCGCTGGTGCCGATATTGCCCTGTTGTGCGCCGTCGCCAGTGTGTGCAGTCCTCACGGCATTATCCCCATCAATGCCATCACACCCATCATCGGCGTGCCCATTATCCTGTATGTCATCCTTAACCGCCGTCGCATTCAATACTTTAACTGATCATGAACGAGAACACCATATTCATCACCCGTGACCTTGCGGTGGGTTATCGCAACGGTAGGTCATCTGTCACTCTGCTCAAAGACCTGAACCTGTCGCTGGAAAAGGGTAAACTGGTTGCCCTACTGGGACAGAATGGAGCAGGCAAGTCAACCCTGCTGCGTGCCTTGACTTGTGACGAGCGCCCCTTGGCGGGAGAGATTCAGGTAAATGGTCGAAATCTGCTGGAGATGAGTCAAAAGGACCGCTCACGACTCATCGGTCTCGTCTCGACCGAACGCATTCAGGCCGGGGCCCTCACCGTGGCCGAGCTCGTGGGGCTTGGCCGTCAACCCCACACAGGCTTCCTGGGGCGGCTCGATGACGAGGATCGCGCGATTGTCCGTCAGGCGATGGCCGATTCCGGTATCATAGAAAAGGCCAATGAGTATATCGCATCCTTGAGCGATGGTGAGCGGCAAAAGGCGATGATTGCCAAAGCCCTGGCCCAGGAGACGCCCATCATCATCCTGGACGAGCCCACAGCATTTCTCGACGTGGCAAGCCGCATCGAGACCATGCGTCTGCTGCAGAACCTGGCGCACGATCGTGGCAAGGCTGTGCTGCTGTCCAGCCATGACATCTCGCAGTCGCTGATGCTTGCCGACGAGTTGTGGCTCATCACCACCGATCGGCAAGTGCTCACTGGCAGTACCCGCCAGCTGGTTGCCGACGGAGCCATGGACCACCTGTTTGACAACCGCAGCATCCACTTCAACCCCCAGATCCTGGATTACAGCTTCTGACGATTTTTTATCTATTGTAAACTTATGTATTGTGTGTGATGGGCTGATGAAAGAAACTCATCGCACGGGTGAGCCTTGATCCTACTGGAGAGAAAGAATATCCGACCATACTAAAAAAGACGTAAAAGACGAAAATATTTAAATTCATGTGTTTTCATGGCATGGATTTCAATTATTATTTCAAGTTTCTAAAGTAGCTGCGCCACTTTAAAAACTTGAGGTTAAAGGATAAAGGTTAATGGTTAAATGAATAGGTCGCAATTGTGATTTTATGGAAATTTTCCTGAAGTTTGAGCGAAATATCATTAACCTTTAACCCTTAAACATTAAGCAGTGAGCAAGTTAACAACTTGCGAAACTTAAGTATCTTTTTTATATCAATGTCTCCTTATTGGCTTTGGGTGGACTATTATAGTTTGACGTATAAACTTATCAATTGCCGCAAACCCAATAAGGAGACCTTGTTTTGTCAACCGCAGTCCCAGCAGTAGTAGGCGCGGGTGAAGTCCCGTGCGACAAGATCATCATGGTTGATGAAGATGAAGCCGCTGCCCATGTCACCCCACATGACAAGCTCCTTGTTGTCGGTGGTCGAGAACTGTGAGTCGAGCTGGAAGAGAAGCGTGTCGTGACGGTCGATGTCGCGGCGTGCCTCGTCTTGGGTATAGACGGGATAACCCAGCATCTGGTGGCAGGGACGTTTCATGCCAAGGTTTCGCTCGTAGTGCAGGCAGTCTTGATCGTCAAGGTATTGATACCACATCTTGCCGGTGTGCTCTACTCCTGTGATTTCCTTGATGACGTCAAAGAACAAGCGGTTGAAACGGCCATCGCTCACACCCATGGCAGTTGGCTCGGCAACGACATAAATGGCGACCTCGCGCTTGACGGGCGTGAGCATCTCATCGACGCTGTCGTGGGTGGGGACATCGAGTGATGCCGCAGGATAGTCAATGGTCTCGTGGTACACGATGCGGAATCCTTTACCCTCTTGGTCATAGTTGCCGCGGCACCCGTACGTGAAGTCAGGGTCGGTGCTGATAAACCACTGCAGCATGCCGCATTCAGGCAGTGGTGACTTCAATCCTGCCTCGGTGCAATTCACCTGCATGACCATCAGCATCTTTCTTCCATGGTCATCAACAGGAAAATCCTTGCCAACAGGCCAATAGGGTTTACCCCCGATCTTGCTGCTTGTAACCGATGGCTCACGCTCCTCGTTCAGCACCAAGCGGTAGTGCTGGGATGCTGTGCGCCGCACGATTTCATTGGCAATGCGCATTGCCCGTTCGTTCACTTGCTCCATAGTCTTAATCTTCTAATTGATATAGTAGGCCTCGATGTTGTTGATGCAAGGACATGCACGGCTGTCGGTGATGCTGATGCGCCACTCGCTGGCCGTCTTCTCGTGGAAGCGCACGATGCGCTTGTAGCCGATGGTCGTCGTCTCCTCGTCGGTGATCACGGGAACCCACTTGCCGCAGCACGTCTTGTACTCGATGACAAACGACTTGACGCGCTGCCCCAGCGGAATGTATTCCTGCAGTGTGATGCAGTTCAGGGTCACGTCCTTCTTGGTCTTGATGACGATGTCGGCCCGAGTCACGCCATCGGGGGCAGCCCAGTAGCTCTCCCAGTCGCCGTCGCCCATCAGCGATGCGTTGAAATGCTTGTTGCGGGTGGCAGTTGCGCTGAATTTGGCACCCTCGAGCAGGTTGTGGCCCAGCTCGCGGGAGATGCGCTCGCGCCATTCGACGGCTCTTGCCGAGTCGATGGGATGAATCAAGCCCTCTTTATCGACAGGAAAGTTGAGCAGCAGCGTGCCGTTGTGCCCCACGCTGCGGTAATACAGGTCGGTCAGCTCCTCCACGGTCTTGACCTTATCGTCCTCGTTCTCATGGTAAAACCATCCGGGGCGGATACTGGTGTCGCACTCGCTGGCACACCAAGCGTCGCCGTCGGCATGGCCCGATTGCAGTTCCTCGTATTGTGGATAGCCGGGATAAACCTCCTTGCTGCGCACAAAGGCCCAGTTAGTCGCATTGGCAAATCCTTTCTCATTACCCACCCAGCGGCAGCCGGGACCCCCATCCGAGAAGATGACTGCATCGGGCTGCAAGCGGTTCACGATGCCCCAAGCCTTAGGGTAGTTGTAGTAGGTGCTGCGGTCAATCTCGCGTTTTTCCCGAGCACCGCCATACCAGCCGTCACCGCCGTTGGCACCGTCAAACCACACCTCGAACACGTCACCATACTGTGTCATCAGTTCCTCCAGCTGCTTGTAGTAGTACTCGACATATTTCTGTGTGCCATAGCTCGCTTGATGACGGTCCCAGGGCGAGAGATAGACTCCCATCTTGAGGCCGTGTCTCTTGCAGGCATCAGCCAGCTCCCGCACAACGTCTCCCTTGCCACCCCTGAAAGGCGAGCTGGCCACACTATAGTCGGTATACTTGCTGGGCCACAGGCAGAACCCGTCGTGGTGCTTGCAGGTGAGAATCACCCCTTTCATGCCTGCTTTGACCAGCGTCTGCACCCACTGCTCGCAGTCCAGCCGGGTGGGGTTGAACGTGCTGGCTGGCGTGTCGCCGTAGCCCCATTCCATGTCGTTGAATGTGTTGAGTCCAAAATGAATGAAGGCATAAGTCTCCATCTGTTGCCACGCAACTTGCTGCGGTGACGGTACCGGACCAACGGCCTCGGGTGCAACGTTGTTATCAGCAAGGGCGTTAATGCTGGAGAGCAAAACGATAATCATCAAAAAATGAAAACTCTTCATCCTCAATCTCCTATCTCTCAACAATTGTCTTTTATCTCTTATCTGTCAACTTAACCGTGTCGCCCAGGGTGACCCACTGCTGTTTGTAGAGTTGTCCCAAGGCTTTCTTGAAATCCTTCTTGCTGCAATTGAAGGCCTTGTTGATGTCTTTCGGGTCGCTCTTGTCGGTAAGGGCCATCTCGCCGCCGTGGGCCTTGAGGTGGTCGAGGATGCGCTCAGCCAGGTCGTCGACACGCATCTTCTCGATTTTTGACAGGGTGACGTCAACCTTGCCGTCGGGACGCACTTGCTTGACAAAGGCTGTCAGCCGGTCGCCTACGTTCACATCCTGGTAGGTCTCATTCTGGTAGATTTGACCCCAGTGCTCGTTATTGATGATAACGCGGTATCCCAGGTCGCTGCGCTGCACCACCAGCACCTCGACTTTTTCACGGTGGTAATAGTCGGGCTCAGTCTGGTTGAGGAATTTGGCAAGCTTGGCACTGGCAACGATGCGGTGGCTGGCCTCGTCAAGATAGACGCGCACGATGTAGCTGCGGCCTGCCTGCATGTCCACGCGCTGCTCGCCGAAGGGGCAAAGCAAATCCTTGGCCGTGAGGCCCCAGTCGAGAAATGCCCCCACCTTGTTGACCGCCTTGACACGCATCAGGGCGAAGTCTCCCACCACTGCCTTTGGAACCTCGGTAGTGGCAACGGGCCGGTTCTCGCTGTCGTTATAAACAAACACTTTAATCATATCGCCCACCTTCATGTCGGGTGTGAGGTAACGTTTGGGAAGCAGCACCTCGTGGGTGTCGTCGTCAATTAGGTAGGCACCGAAATCGACCATGCGGTTGATGCGCAACTCGTTGTATTCTCCTATCTTCATGTCTATTCAATATTTTTCTGCAAAGTTCGTCAAAAAAATCCATTTCTCACCTTGCTTTTTGTCAAATTTGTACTACCTTAGCGAAATTAATAATATCTTGTGAAGCCAAAATGCGATGAGAACAAAGGTAATATCTTTATTTATATTGCTGTCAGCCACTGTGTTACTGTTTTCGTGCGGGAAACTTAAATCAAGTTCGACTGGAGATAGCGAGCCTGCCGTGACGCTCAAAACCCAACGATTGAGCGACACGTCGGGATTCACGATGAGCAATGGCGAGCGTTGCGTCATTGTTGCCGATGCGACGATTGATTACCCCGTTGCTTCCAAGCAAGGGATTGCGGTTGATAGTCTGCAACGGCTGTTTGCTGCCTATGTCTTGGAATCGGGCGACTCTCTGTCATTGAAAGAGGCCATGCGCCAAGTTGTTGCCAATAGCATGCACCAGTATGACTTCATGACTGAGCCCATGACCGATGACATTGCTGCCGAAGCTGCCGAGGATGCTGACTCAGCCACGCTCAAGTATGCCACAAGCACTCGCATCACGCCGGTGTATAACAAAAATGGCGTGGTGACATTTGAGCGCGTTGACGTTGTGAAGAAAAACGACAAGGTGACGTCAATTACCCATCGCTACTATAGCTTTGATGTTGAAACCCAGACCTATATTGATTTGTCCCGCATGTTCCGTGACGATGCAATCCCCGACGTGTGCCAGTTGCTCAAGCAGCAGTTGCTCAGGCAGAACAACGCTACAGGCAACGAGCAGCTGAATGATCTGGGATTCTTCAATGTCGAGAATATCACCGTGTCGCGAAATTTTTACTTCGACGACAATGGGGTGACGTGGAGTTACTTGCCAAACGAGCTGGCCGTCGAGGCTGTGGGTGAGCCCAAAATCACCATTCCCTATAGCGACCTCAAGGATGCCCTGTGTGACGATAGTATCATTAACAGGTTTTGAGGACTGACTGTTGACAAGTGATTTCTCTCAAACGTGAACTATGAATTATCTATTGAAATATTTTCCAGAACTCACCGAGGCGCAACGACACCAGTTTGAGCAAGTCGAGTCGCTGTATCCCGAGTGGAATGCCAAGATCAACGTGATTTCACGCAAGGACATCGACAATCTTGAAATCAACCACTTGTTGCACTCGTTGGGGCTTGTGAAATTTGTGAAGTTTACACCTGGCACTCGTGTGCTGGACCTGGGGACGGGTGGGGGACTGCCTGGCATCCCGTTGGCCATTTATTACCCCGAGGTGGCTTTTCACTTGGTTGACCGTATCGGCAAGAAACTCAAGGTGGCGCAGGACATTGCCCGACGCATCGGCTTGACCAACGTCACCTTCCAGCATGGCGATGTCAAGGAGGTGAAAGGCAAGTTTGACTTTGTGGTGAGCCGTGCGGTGATGGACCTGGGCGACATGGTGCCGCTGGTCAAGCGCTTCATCGACCCCGAGGACCGCAATGCCGTGCCCAACGGCTTGCTGTGCCTCAAGGGCGGCGACCTGAGCGGTGAAGTGTCACAGTACCGCAACAAGGTGCTCATCGATGAACTGTCAAGCTATTTCAAGGAAGACTTTTTCAAAACCAAAAAGATATTGTACCTGCCGTTATGATCAATGCGACAATGATGACCGTCAACCCCTTTGGCGAGAACCTGTATATCCTGTGGGACGAGGCCACGCGCGAGGCCGTGGTCGTTGACCCCGGCATGATGCGCCAGGCCGAGCGCGACATGGTTACTAACTTTATCGAGGGCCAAGGGCTAACTGTCAAGCACATCCTGCTCACCCACCTGCACGTTGACCACATCACCAGCGCTCGCTGGCTTGCCGACAAAACGGGTGCCGACGTGTGTGGCAGCGCCCAGGATGCCCAGTTGGGGCTGGAACTCCCCGATCAAGTCGCTCATTTTCACATCAACATCGAGGTGGAGCCCTTGACGCTCGACCGTGACTTGACTGACGGTGACATCATCCCGCTGGGTGATGATGCAATTCATGTGCTGCATGTGCCAGGTCACAGCCCTGGTGGACTGGCGTTCTATCTCCCCCAGAGCGGCTTGCTGATGGCTGGAGACACCATCTTCAACGGCAGTGTGGGCCGCACCGACCTGTGGGGCGGCGACATGGCCCAGCTCACGGGCAGCATCCGCGAGAAGATCCTGCCCTTACCCGACGAGACCGTCATCGCCTCGGGCCACGGTCCCACAACCACCATCGCCGACGAGAAACGCTGCAACCCCTTCCTGTAGTTAAAGAGATAACAGATAAAAGATAAGAGTTGGCATCCACACTCTATTGAAAGATGAGTGCGAATGCCAACTCCTTATTCCTAAATCCTGTCGCTACAGAGCGATGATGCCTCCCAGTGTCCATGTGTTCTTGATCTCGGGGCCGAATCCCTTCTTGAACACATTACAGGGACTATAGCGGCAGTAAATGCCAATGCGGTTATAGGATATAGCGCCGTAGATATCAAAGGTAAGCTTGTTTTGCTTGATGCCGCGATAGGACACGTCGTGGTGGGTCTTGTTGACCTTATAATGTGTGTTGCACTTGGCATACACGTTCCAGTTCATGGTTCCGCCCAGTGTGATATGGAACTTCTTGCCGAAGAACTGTTGGAACTGGAGCGGAAACTGAATGGTCCTCACCGAGATAATCGACGAGCGGTCAACGGTGCCCTCGGGATACGACTCGATGCCCGCGATGTTGGTCGCCTCGTCCATGACGAAGCAGTTGGGACGCTTGAGCGAGAAGCGCTTGTTGTCATAGCCCACGCCAATCGAGAACTGCTGACCATGCAGGGTGTTGTAATTCAGGCTTGCAAGGTTGAGGAGACCCCAGTTGAAGCTGTTGTTGACCAGGTCATAGGAAGTGCCGAGTCCTGCTCCAATGTATAATCCCGAGCACACGATGCTCCAGTGGTATTCCTTGTTGCTGCTCTTCTTGAACGGGAAGTTCAGTTCCCAGTCACTGGTGGTGTGGACGGTGTCGTTGGATGCATGCTGCACGGTGTAGGTGTAGCTGTAATCCTCATTGTCCTTTTGCCCCATGACCTTGACGCGTGTGCCCGAAGGGGTCTCGGTGATGATGACCTGGCGGGGCGTTTCGATGACGGTCACGGTGTCGGGTGACTGGGCGTGCATGCACGCGATGCCGAGTGCTGCAGCGATGATAAATGTAATTTTCTTCATGATGTGATCTTATTCTTTTATTGTGATTATTTCCTGATTAACTTCTTGATCTTGTCGGCACTGGCACTGCCCTCCATATAGATGAGCGTGACAACGCTCTTGGGCGACCTGCGCGCCAGGTTCTGGTTGAGGAAAAAGATATATCGGTTGCTGGAGCGCTGCTTCGACATCGTGTAAAAGCCATAATACAGTTGTCCATTGCGATACTCGACCTCCTTGTCGATGGCTTGGGCTCCGTCTTTTACCACAAGGTTCTCGATGATTTCGGCTTGAGGCTTGTCGGTCACACTCACGCTGTGGTAGACCGTCAGCCCGATTTCGCGCGCTTGGCTGCCCGTGACGATGATCTCGGTGGCACCCTGGGCCTTCTTGTAGCGTCCGTCAAACAGGCGATTGATGTTCAAGCCATTCTGGGCCATTGCCGCCATTGCGGTCAACAGGCAAGTCAGGATGATGATGGTGATGCGTTTCATATTTTCAGTCGTGTTTTTATTCGTTATCAAGTTCGAGGGCTTCGCCCAGGGTAGAGAGTTGATCGGTCATGGCATTGGCCGCATGGTCCATCCTGCTCAGGTCATCGGCGACCATGGCCATGACGCGGTCATCGCCCTGCACCACATGGCCGTTGACGTAGGCGATGCACACGTCATCAGACCGCTGCTGATGCCACAGGGCATAGCTGCCAACCGCCAGCACAATGGCTATCGATGCCGCGATGCCGACGATGCGTTGTCGCGTGGCCCACACCTTGCGGCGGTGCTGCTGGGAGTGGGCGGCAAAGTAACCCATGACCACCCGTGCGTCATCGATGGCTTCGCTTCTCCACTGGCAATGGGCAAGATTCCATCTCAGGTCTGACTCTTCATCGACGGTCGTCATGCCGTCGAAGTATCGTCCGATGAGTTGCTCTAACTCTTGCTGGCTGCTGATATGTCTGTACTTACTCATGATTTAACTCTGTTTGTTGTTTCGGTAAATCTCTCTCACCCGTTTGCGGGCTCGGCTCAGTTCCACACGCACGTTGACGGCGGTCATGTTCATGCGCTTGGCAATTTCTTCAAATTCCAGGCCCTGCATCTCTCTCATGTCGATAATCTGTCGCTGCTTGCTTGACAGGTCGTTGTCGATGATGGCCCGCACTTGCTGGTAGGCAAGTGTGCAATCCCGGTCTGTGACCTGGTCGGCTATATCGATAACCTGGTCGATGGGCACGTCGGCTCGGTGGCTGTTGCGGCGAGCGATGTCGATGCTTGTGGTGCGCACGGTCATCATTCCTGCCCCCTGTGCATGGCTTGCCGACCCGTACCGCTCGCGTTGCTGCCACAGCTTGACAAAGGCTTCCTGGACCGCATCGGCTGCATCGTCACGGTTGCCCGTGATGCGTCCTGCCAGCGAGAGCATCTGCTCTCGCAAGGAGGTGAATGCACTGGTGATGCGGTCGGGTTGCTTCATTGTCAATAGGTGTTTCTATATCATTAACGCAAAGTCTCGTTTTTTGTAACAACGCAAGAACAAAAAAAAGGAGATCATGATAAAAATCACATTCTCCCCCTAAAGCTTATCGTTTCCTGTCTTTCCCTTACATGCCAAGGGTGACACCCATGGTCCAGGTGTTCTTGATTTCGGGACCATAACCTTCCTTGAAGAACTTGCCAGGAGTGTAGCGGCAGTAGATACCAAATCTACCCCATGAGAGGACTCCCATGAAGTCAAAATTGATTTTTTCTTGCTTGAGACCCTTGTAGCGTTCGTCAGTTTCAATCTTATTAAACTCGTAATGATTATCGGCACGGGCATAGACATTCCAGTTAAGGATACCGGCAATGGTGATGTCGAGTTTCTTGACAATCTTTTGAGTGAACATCAAGGGGAACTGTACAGTCCACTGGTTCAGGTTGGAGGAACGGTTCTTGAGCTCACCAAGAGCGTCAGGGTAGGTTGACAGATTAACAGCATTGTGCTCGTTGCGGATGAGCATGTTGGGACGCTTCATGCTATATGAACGGTGATGAATACCTACACCCAGCGACAGGTTCTGACCATGCAGGCTATTGTAATTGACTGCGGCAAAATTGAGCAGACCAACTTCAAAGCTGTTATTGATCTTGTCAAAGTTGTGCTTCACGCCCATACCAATGTATACTCCGCTTGAAGTGACTGTCCAGTGCTTGGTGCTTTCGTCATCGTCTTGAAATGGGTGCTTATAGGTCGATTCACTGTCGTTGTCGGCGGCAACAGTGGCAATGGGCACTTCACTTGCAGTTACAGCATCGATTGGGATTGCTGCATTCATCTGGGCCATAGCAATCATGGCAGCGAAAATCAAAGAAATCTTTTTCATTGTTGAAATAATCTATAATTAATTTTTAGAAAAACCGGCAGCAAAAGTAGCCACTTCTTTTGACTTGTGCAACATTTTTAGTCTTCAATGACCTTGGCAAACCGCACTTGACTCTTAAATACAGGAAAATAAAGGGTCAAGATAACTCCATTCTCAACCGTGGCATAGGCGTCCTTGTCGATAGGCTCCATGGTGGCGTCGATCCAGGTGAGGTCATAGTTGCCGCTGAACAATGTTTTGACCATGTGTCCCTTGACCATGCCGCACTGCCACTGTGATTTCTTGACTTGGGCACCATCGATATAGATGAGGTCATAGCCGTCGTCGGCACGCACCACGGCTATAGTGTAACGGCCGCCTAACCGTAGCCACTCGTCCTGCATGTCGCGGTCAAGATATTTCCAGTAGCCCTCGGTGGGATCAATGCTGTTGGCAAGGTACTCGTTGAGGGCTTCTCGGGTCCATAACGACTTGGGGCTGACCTGTTGCTCGTTTTCGATGGAGAGAACCGAGCGCTCAATAGCGACACGCGACCCTGGACCAACAAGATAACCGACACTCACGGGACCAGCCGGCCGTGGCAATGAAGCTTCCATGACCTGCTGCAATTCGTTCTTGCCGATGAAAACGGTCACCCCGCGAGCGTCAACATCCACGCACAAGGTGTTCATGTCGTCTTCAAGCGAGATTCCCTTGTTCAGGCTGGTTTGCGCCACCTGACGGGTCTCGCCGCACTTGTGCTCAATGATGGAAATCTTCAACCTGCGCTGGTCGGTGATGTCGTCATAGGGGGTGCTGTTGTCGCAACTCAGCACTACGGCGCAATAGCAGCCATTGTCATCATCGTGGTTGAAAATCAAGCCCCATTCGGGACTGGTGACCGTGGCCTTTTCTCCGGTCATGGGATTCTTGACAGTCTTGGTCTTGCCCTGCTTGTTATTGAGGTTGGCCAACCGCAGTTGGTAGCGGTAGCCGGTACTGGTGATATGTATTGTGTCGAGGGTGATAGCGGTCGCCATTGTTGCGTTTTCCTCGACAAGCCGTTCCTCCACAATGCCCTTGAAGCGCCCTGCCATTCTCATTTCAGGATGCGCATGCAGGCCACCAAACTGGTTGTTTGCCGAGTTATAGTAGGACTTTCCTTGTACATTAACCCCAGTCAACAGCAGCATGATAATTGCCGTAAAATAATAGAAACCCCTTTTCATCTCATTCAACTGCTAATTGTTAACTACTCATGATGGTATGGCTCATGCTTGAGGATAGTGAAGGCCCTGTAAAGCTGCTCGACAAAGACGAGCCGCACCAGTTCGTGTGGAAAGGTCATTTTGCTCAGCGAGATCTTCTCATTGGCGCGGTCATATACCTCCTGTGAGAAGCCGTAGGGGCCACCCACGACAAACACAAGCCGCTTGCTGCCGCTCGACATGCGGCGCTGCATCCATTGGCTGAAGTCGACCGATGTGCGCTCGCTGCCGTGTTCGTCGAGTAGCACCACATAGTCGCTGTTCTCGATTGCAGCGAGCAGTGATTTCCCTTCGGCTGTTTTTTGTTGCGCTTCGCTCATGTTGCGGGTGCCCTTCACGTCGCCTACATACTGGATGTTGAACGTTGCGTAATGCCGTAACCGCTTCACATATTCTTCAATGCCTTGCCGCACGAAACCCACTTCGGTTTTACCGATGACGGCCAGTATTATCTTCATTTTTGGTCCTTCTTTATTGTTTATTGGCACAAAATTAGCAAATACGTTGAAAAAAATCTAACTTTGTGGTCGTAAATTCATAAATACAACAAATAATATGAAAACGCGAGAAGAATTAATTGACGAGTTGATCGACTTGGCGTTTGCCGAGGATATCGGTGACGGCGATGCCACCACGCTGTGTTGCATCCCTGCCGACGAGATGGGCCGCCAGCGCCTGATTGTGAAAGAAGAAGGCATTCTGGCTGGTGTGGAGATCGCCCGCCGCGTGTTTGAAAAATTTGATCCTGAATTGCAGATGGAGGTCATGATTGGGGACGGAGCCTACGTTAAGCCCGGCGACATCGCATTTGTGGTGACCGGCAAGGTGCGCTCACTGTTGCAGACCGAGCGCCTCATGCTCAACATCATGCAGCGCATGAGCGGCGTGGCAACTACCACCGCCCGCTATGCCAAATGCCTTGAAGGTCTCAAGACCCGCGTCCTGGATACCCGTAAGACCACCCCTGGCATGCGCATGCTCGAGAAAGAAGCAGTCAAGATTGGTGGCGGCTGCAACCATCGCATCGGCTTGTTTGACATGATTCTGCTCAAGGATAACCATGTGGACTTCGCTGGTGGCATCGTGCCGGCAATCGAGAAGGCTCACCAGTGGTGCAGCGACAACGGCAAGAATCTCAAGATTGAGATTGAGGTGCGCAATTTCGACGAGTTGCAACAGGTGCTTGACCACGGCGGCGTGGACCGTGTGATGCTCGACAACTTTAGTGTCGAGAACACCCGCAAGGCCGTCCAGATTATCGACGGTAGGGTAGAGATAGAGTCCAGCGGTGGTATCACTATCGACACTTTGCGCCAGTACGGTGAGTGTGGCGTGGACTACATCTCGGTGGGCGCTCTCACTCACTCAATCAAGTCACTCGACATGAGTTTCAAGGCGTGCTGATGAGCGCATCACGCACAATACAGGATATCAGTCCACTTTCCATTCCGGGTGTGGAAAGTGGACACCCAATTGTCATTGCAGGTCCATGCAGCGCCGAGTCCGAGGAACAGACCCTGATGACTGCTCGGGCTTTGAGTGCCGCGGGCGTGAAAGTCTTTAGGGCTGGAGTGTGGAAGCCACGCACGATGCCTGGCGGATTTGAGGGCATGGGTGATGCGGCCTTGCCATGGTTGCAGGCAGTGAAACGAGAGACAGGGATGTTTATCGCTACCGAGGTGGCGACAGTCGAGCATGTGCGTGCGGCTCTTGATGCGGGTATCGATGTCCTGTGGATAGGGGCTCGCACAACAGCCAATCCGTTTGCAGTACAGGACATTGCCGACGCACTACACGGTCATGAAGAGGTGACGGTGCTGGTCAAGAACCCTGTTAATCCCGACCTGGAATTGTGGGTGGGTGCCATTCAGCGCCTTTTGGGGTCGGGCATTACCCGGATGGCAGCAGTTCATCGCGGCTTCAGCTCGGCTGGAGCGCATATTTATCGCAATGACCCGCAGTGGCACATCCCCTTTGAGTTGCGCCGCCGTGCCCCAGGAATGACTATTTTGTGTGATCCGTCACACATCGGCGGCAAGCGAGAGTTTGTCGAGCCGTTGTCCCAGTTGTCGTTGGATGCAGGCTTCGACGGCCTGATGATTGAGTGCCATTGCGATCCGTCCCATGCGCTGAGCGACAGTGCCCAGCAAGTGATGCCCGATGAACTCCAGAGCATCCTCAACAAACTGGTGGTTCGGTCCGGTGCTCCCATCAACGACGAGTTGAGCTTATTGCGCCAGCAAATCGATGATTGTGACCACGAACTGCTTGCTGTGCTTGCCCGGCGCATGCATGTGTCTCGCCAAATTGGCCAATTCAAGAAGGCCAATAATCTGCGTGTCGTGCAACCAGCTCGTTATCAAGAGGTCATGAAGGCTCGCATGGCCGAGGGCGACCAATTGGGGCTTACCGAGGACTTCACTCAACTCATCATGCAAGCCATTCATGAGGAGAGCGTGCGTCAGCAACTTGACCTTCTCAACAACACCTGATTTTAGATTTAGAAAATGAAAAGAGTGGTTATCATCGGTGCCTCGTCGGGAATCGGACTGGAGGTGGCTAAATTGTTTCTTGCCCAGGACTGCATGCTTGGCGTGGCAGCTCGTCGCCAGGACCGTCTTGAGGAAATCAAGAAAATGGCACCCGACAGGGTCGTGACGGCAACCATCGATGTCACGGGCAGTGATGCCGATGCCCGGTTGAGGTCGCTGATCGATGATCTTGGGGGAATGGATTTGTTCTTCTATGCTTCAGGTATTGGCAAGCAGAACCGTGAACTTGATCCCGACATTGAGCTCAACACGGTCAACACCAATGGCATGGGCTTCACCAGGATGATAGGGGAGGCTTATCGCTATTTTGCCGAGCGTGGCGAGGGGCACATTGCGGCCATTACTTCGATAGCGGGTACCAAAGGCCTTGGGCCAGCTCCGTCCTATTCGGCCACCAAGGCCATGCAGAATGTCTACCTGCAAGCTCTTGAACAACAGGCTCATGCTCGTGGGCTGAAGATACTCTTCACCGACATCCGTCCAGGTTTTGTCGATACCGACCTGTTAAAAGGTGATTACCGCTATCCCATGATGCTCAAGCCAGAGCAGGTAGCCCGTCAAATCCTGAAGGCCATCGACGGCAAGCGTCATGTGCAAGTGATTGATTGGAAGTATGCTGTGTTGACTTCCCTGTGGCGCTTGTTGCCGCGCCCCCTGTGGCGACGCTTCAAGTTGTGATTATTTTGTGGTGACGCGGGCCGCGACGTGGAAGTGGGTGGCGTAGTAGTTCTGGCGCAGGTCATCGACGCACACGCCGCGCGATGATGAGGCATGGACAAACTTGTTATCCTTGAGGTAGATGCCGACGTGGGACACTCGCCCGTCACCATTGGTACAGAAGAAGACGAGATCGCCCTCTCGCAGGTCGTCAAGGTCAATAATGCGACAGTTTTCTTCCAGCATTTTAGCCGAGTTGCGGTGAACCCTGATGCCGTACACTTCCAGAAAAACTTCCATGACCATGCCTGAGCAATCTGTTCCCTCGCCGCAGGTGTGGGCAGCGTAGGCATAGGGAGTGCCTAACCACCGCTTGAGTTCCTTGTACAGCTTTTTGTTGTCGTGCCGGCCCAGCTTGATGTCAAGGCGAGCCCACTCGTCGCTCACCAGACCATGGCCACTCTGGGGTGTGGGCTTGTGTTTATCGGCGTTGTCGGTGGGGTGTTCCTCAACACGGTCGTTGCCGCCTCGGTTGCGGCGTTCATGATAGGGGCGGTAGGTGTGTGTGTTGTTACTGGTGCTACGGCACGATACCACTGGCAGCGACAATAGAATCGCCGCTGCCAGGTACAGTATCTGTTTGCCGTAATAGGCCATTTGTCAAGGTGTTAATCCTTATTATCTTTGGTCTCATCATCATCTGGCTGGGTCTCTTCCTCCTTGGCGGCAAAATCGGTAATGCCGGCACCAATCAGGATATTGTACCAAGTGATGATTTTCTTGATGTCACTATTGTGAACGCGTTCCTCATCCCAATTCTCCAGAACACTGCCCATGAACTCGTGCAACTGGTCGGGTGTGGAATTGGCCTTAACATCAATAGTCTTGTTCTCAAATTTCTTGCCCACGTTTTCAAATACCTGTGTCAGGGGCACGTCGTCGCTTGTAGTGAAGATGGAGATGTCACCCAGCGACATCACGCGCTCGCGTGAATGAACGGGGAAACGCTTGCCATCGACGAGACCCTCGACGAGCAGCATGTTTTTACCGTAAGAGACGAGTTTGTAAAGTCCGGGACGTCCCGAAATGGATAAAATTTTCTTCAGCATAATTTTTTTTAATGGATAGTGTTGATTTATTTATTGTTAGATTGTTGTAATCCAAGTAGTTGAATGACCTGTGGAAGAACGGCAGTGGCACCATCGTTAACAATAACGTGCTCACCATGAGCGACTTCCTCCTCGATGCGCTGGGCATCGATGCGTTCTTGCACCTGTGCAGCGGTTAGGCCACTGCGTGACATGACTCGGGGAATGCGCACACTGGCAGGTGCTGTCACATGCCACACTTCGTCAACAAGGCGATGAAGACCAGCGGTGCGCAGCAAGGCCGTCTCGACAAATGCTTCTTGGGCTCCGCTTGCTGCTTGCTGGCGTGCCCAGTGGAGCATGTCGCTTGCCGTGGCAGGATGCACGATACTGTTAAGAAGTTCAAGAGCCTTGGCGTTACCAAATGCGGCTGCACTCAAGTGCACACGGTTCAGTGACTTGTCGGCATTGTAGGTTTCCTTGCCAAATGCCTTGATCAACTGTTGTCTCACCTCGTTGCTCTCGACCATAAGGGCTTTGGCCCTATTGTCGCAGTCATAGACCTGGAAGCCCATTACACGCAGCACTTGCGAGACCACACTCTTGCCGCTGCCTATACCTCCTGTGATTGCAATTAGCCTCATTGCTGCTATGCCCTTAATGCTTCTCAATGATGTATTCCACACTGTCGCGTGAGAACTTGACATCCTGGTAGGCTGCAGGCACCTCGCCAATCATCACTTTCACCTTGTTGCTCGGCGAGGAAAAATCGATTGAGTTGTAATCAACGACAGCCGTGATGCCGGATTCATCATCATTAATGCGGCTCATGGGTGAACGGTATGTCACCTCGACATCACTGGGGAATAATAGCATCTTGATGCCCTGTGGCGCATTGCGAACGACGATTTTGACCGAACGCGTCAAAGTCTTCAGCTTCTCAATGGGAACCATGATATCGATTGACCTGGGTTCGACGACCGCACCATTAATGGGCGCAATAGTGACCTTGCGCCGCAAGGTATCGGTCAGTTCGCGCTCCTCGACGTGGTAGGTGTACACCTCGTTGATCTCGCTCAATGTCTTGGCATCACTGAATACATATACCGAGTCCTGGCTCTTGATGAGCATGCCATATTGTGAATAGTCCTCACGGGCCTCAACGATGATGTCGGCCTTGATAGGGACTTTCTTTCCCGGCAGGTCGGTAAACTTGATGTTAATCGACTCGGGCAGGACACTCACAATGGCCGCATTCTTGTTAAGGATATGGGCCAGTGCTTTCTTTAGGTGGCTCTGGTCTATCTTGAACACGCTGTTGCCATCGCTGTAGTCCGAGAATCGCAACTTCAGTGTTGGTGTCTTATGGAACAGGTATGAGATGAACCGGTATCCCCGGTCTCGCACGGTAACAGTGAGCGAGTCGGGAACCTTGGCCAAGAGGTGAACGTTGGCAGGCAGACTCATCTCGACAGGGACTTCGATGTCGAGCTGGACATCGCTGTTAAATGTCAAGAAACTCCAGAAAATGGCCGAGATGACCACAAAGAAAAAGTAAAGGAGAATCGACCGCGTGCGTGGTGATTCCTTTAGCCGTTCCCTTATTTGTTCCTGGAATTTCACGATGTAGTGGCAAGTACTGGATGATTATTTCTTGACATCGGCGCCAGTCTCGGCAACATCCTGCATCGACTGGTAGATGGAGTTTTTGTCGATCTTGATGCGCACACCGTCGGCAATCTCCAGTATTACGGCATTGTCCTTGATATCGCGGATGCGGCCATAGATGCCACCTGCGGTCATCACCTTGTCACCGTTGCGCAACCCATCGCGAAAGGCGTTGATCTTCTTTTGTTTCTTTTGTTGAGGAGCAATCATGAAAAAGTAGAATATAGCGATAAGCGCAACAATCATGATCATGCTGCTCCATCCCGATCCGGCAGCTCCAGAGCCGCCAGCGGCTGCTTGCAATAAAATAGTGTTAAGCATAATGAATGTAATTAATATTAATGTGGATTTTATTTCTTGAATATCTTACCGTCTTTACGCAGTTGCTTGACGGCATTGTTCAGTATACCGTTGACAAACTGGCCGCTACCGGCGGTACTGAAGTTCTTTGCCAGTTCGATATACTCGTTGAGCGTGACAGCAGTAGGGATCTTGTCAAACGTGCAAAGTTCGGCCAAGGCAGTGCACATGATGATACGGTCCATCAACACGATGCGGTCCTTGTCCCAGCGGCTGTCCTCCACCAGTTGGTCGATGAGGGCGTTGCTTTCGGGCATTTGGGTGACAGTGGCTTGAAGCAGTTCCTTGCCGAAATCGCTGTCCTCCTCGTCCTTGTACATGGGCATAATGGGGTCTGGCTCGCCATCGGCAATGCGCCTGAAGGTTTTGCATACAAATTGTCCAATCAGGTCCAGGTCATCTTCGGTCCAGAACAATGAACGCTGTTCCACGGCATCGGCCATGTTCTCATCGGGTATAATAACCTGTTTCATGAGCTGTTGCCACAGCAGGCTGTCGCTGGTCATGTTGTCCTCGTCATCGGCCATGTAGTCGTTATACAGGTCACTCTTGAGCACTTTGTCAAGCATGATGCGTTCAAAGATTGGATCATCATTCCATGTTATGGTGTGATCTTGGGCGTACTGCTGCAACTGCTCGTCCCCAGCCAAGGCTGCAACAAGGCGGTTATCCACAAACTTCATGTTGGGGTTCAGTTCTTCCTCGGTGGGAAGATACTTGTTGCGGGCCTCGTCGAGGCGCATCTCCTGAATGCGGGTCAACTCCACGGGCAGACGCAAGAGGTAGTGGTAAAGCTCATAGGTCTTGTCCATGCAGGTGTCCAGGTCTTTTAACGCATTGCCCAATGTGCGCTCGGGGCGGGTGAGCATATAAGAGTACAAGTTTTGTACAACTTTAGTTCGGATTAAAACTCGATTTATCATAATGAGAATAATTTGAACTTGCAAAATTACTGAAAAACGCTGGCTCAGGCAAATCAATGGCCGTTTAATCCACCATTTGGTTGTCATTAAGCCGTTGTCTGACGACTTCATAGATCATGATGCCGCCGGCTACCGACACGTTCAACGAATTAATGTGTCCGAATTCGGGAATCAGCACCTGGGTGTCGCACAGTTTCATGATTTCGGGCGAAATGCCTTTGTCTTCGGCTCCCAGCACGATGGCTACAGGCCCAGTGTAATCTGGTTGGGTGTAGGGCAGATGCTGCTTGTCGCTTGTGCCGACGATCTTGAAGCCGCTGTCACGCAATAGTTTAACGGCTTTGACAAGATTGCGCTCACGGCACACAGGCAGATAATTGAGCGCTCCGGCCGAGGTCTTGACAGCATCGGCGTTTACACTCACGCTCTCGTGGTCCGGGATAACGATTGCGCTCACGCCAGCACACTCGCATGTGCGGGCGACAGCGCCAAAGTTGCGCACGTCAGTCACCCCGTCAAGCACGACGACAAACGGGTTCTCACCATTGTCAAAGAGCTGTGGAACAAAGTCCTCAACGCGGTAATAGGTGACTGCAGCCATCATTGCCAGCACACCCTGGTGATTGCGGCGAGTGATGCGGTCGATTTTCTGCACCGGTACCCGTTGAACTGGAATCCTCAGCTGGCGGGCGAGGTCGCTGATTTCCCTTGCGGTATCATCGTTGAGCGTCTTGCTCAAGAAAATCTTGTCAATGTCCTTGCCTGCATCGATGGCCTCGAGCACGGCATGAATGCCATAGATGTATTGTGTCTTGTCAATCATAGTTATGTCTTTTTATGCTTGATGAGTGATTTGGCGTTGTCGATTGCGGCCTGGTTGAGGCCCTTGCCACTGAGCATGCGCGCAATTTCCATCACATGCTCATCGTCATTGAGCGACTCTATGTGGGTGAGGGTCTCAACGGCGGTATCGGTCTTGAACACGCGCAGGTGATGGTCGCCATTGGCCGCGACTTGTGGAAGGTGGGTGATGGCGATGACCTGAATACTGGCTGCAATGTCATCCATCATCTCACCAATCCTGTTGGCGATATCGCCGCTGACGCCCGTGTCCACCTCGTCAAAGATTATGCTGGGCAGACGCATGTGGCGCGCAATGATGGTTTTAATGCACAGCATCACGCGCGAGATCTCACCACCTGAGGCTGTGTTCTTGACGGGCATGGGCTGCTGATTCTTGTTAAATGCCATCATGAATTCCACATTATCGGTACCGCTGGCAGTCAGGTCGGTGGCACTGAAGTCCACGTCAAAAGCGATATTTTTCATTCCCAGCGGTGAGGCCAGCGCAAGCAGTTCCTTGCTGAAACGCTGTGCCGCATCTTTCCGCTTGGCGGACAACTGCTTGGCGATTGCGGTGGCAGCCTCTCGACAAGTGCTGACCATAGCCGTTAACTCATTGATGAGCTCATCGTTATGTTCAATCTCGCCCAGCCGGCGTTCATAGTCATGCTGGATATCAATGAGCTGGTTGACGTCGCTTGCATTGTGCTTGCGTTGCAGTGTGTAGATATTGTGTAGGCGTTCGTCAACCCTGGCCAGTTCGGCGGGATCGTCGTTGAGCGAATCGACGATGGCATTTACCTCCCTGGCAATGTCTTTGAGGTCGATGAGTGCCGTGTGCACTCGTGCGGCCATGCCATCGACATCCGTCAGGTTACGTTCGGCATCCTCGAGCCGTTGAGCAACCATGGTGAGGCGTTCCAGAATCGCATTTTCCTCGCCATCCAACTCGTTCTCCACGTTCCATAGGGTGTCCTTGAGTTCGGTGATGTTGCTCAGTTTGCTCTGTAGGGCTTCAAGCTGTTGGTCCTCGTCGGGTTGTAGCTGCATCTCCTGCAACTGGTTGAGTTGGAACGTGATGTAGTCTTCATCGCGCCTGAGTTGTTCCATGTTTCGCTCAGTATCTTCAAGGCGCTTGACTGCCTCGCGGTACTGAGAATAAGCCTTTTGGTAATCATCGAGCAGGCTCCTGTTGTTGGCGATGCTGTCGAGAATCGACAACTGGAAGGCAGGCTTGGAGAGCAGCATGTTGCTGTGCTGGGAGTGTATGTCGAGCAAGCGCGTGCTCAAATCGCGCAAAATATTCAGTGGCACTGGCGTGTCGTTGATAAATGCCCGTGACCGCCCGTTAGGAGCCAATTCTCTCCTGACGATGCACTCCTGCTCGTCCCAGTCAATATCGTTGGTCTTGAAGAATTGCTCCAACCGGTAGCCTGTGATGTCAAAGGAGGCTTCCACAACCGTTTTGGCGGCTGTGTCGCGGATGGCCTTGGTGTCGGCGCGTTCTCCCAGAATGAGCGACAAGGCCCCCAGGATGATCGACTTACCGGCTCCGGTCTCACCGGTTATGATGGTCAGACCGTCGGCAAACCCGATGTCGAGTTTGTCGATGAGCGCATAATTAGAGATGTGCAGTTGCTTGATCATTACACATCTTTATTCCTCTGTTTTCTTGATCTTTTCCAGACGGGTGGTCTCGCTGGGGTAGACTTGATAGAGCATCTCGTAGACCGACTCTTTCTCGGTCATATTGGCCTTGCTGTAGATATTGATGAGCTCATCAAGTTTGGCATCCTTGAACATGGTCAAGCACACCGACATGGGCGCAACATCATAAATCTTGGCAAGGTTCTCAAGCGTGTGGGTGATTGTCGACCGGCCTTTGTCCACGGTGACCACCATCTGGTCCAATCCCATGCGGTGGTAATCATAGAGCATCTGGCGTATTGGCGCGGTATTGTTTTCGGTGAACGCGCTGAGCACCGCGCTGCGGTTGGTGTTGTCTTCAAAGGCTTTCCATCCGCTCTCGCCGCTGCTTTGTGCGAGTCTGACCACTTGTGCTGCCTTATCGTAATAGGGATCACCACCCTTGAGCTCAAACGAGTCAAAGTCCATGGCGATAATCATGTAGGCCCAGAAATTGAGGATGGCAGTCAGGTTATCTTCCATCTGCATTTCTGAGAACGTGAGAGGCTGTCCTCTGTCATAGGTGAAATCGACCTTGGTGTCTCTGAAGTTAATAAGAGCTGTGGTATAAGTGCTGTTGAACACAGGACGTTGGGATTGAATCTGCAGGTCGCCCTTCATCAACCCGGTGGCATCATCCCACGAGTTGAGGGTGAGCAGAAGTTTGCAGTTGATTTTCTCGTTTGTGCCAAACACAGCATTTGTCCACTTGGTCATGTTCATGTAGTCGGTCACAGCCTCTTTGAGCTCATTGAACACGTCCTTGCTGCCATTGGTGATTTTGTCAGAATTGACCTCAACCTCGCAGTTGAGTTCGGTGGCCTCGTCATCGGCAAGCATAGTGAATGTGCACAACAGCACAGCTGTCAAGATTAAATAGAACTTTTTCATTGCTTCTTGGCCAGATACTTGTGTAAACAATCAATTATATCACGAGCAACGTCGCGCTTAGACTTGCATTCTCCCTCGATAGTCTCACCATCGTCGGTAAAGATGGTCACCTTGTTGGTATCGACTTGGAAACCGGCATTCTTGTCACGCAGAGAGTTCATAACGATGAAATTCAGATTTTTGCGTTCCAATTTTGCTTGTGCGTTGACTTGTTCGTTGTCGGTCTCCAGTGCAAATCCCACAGTTACCTGTTCAGGACGTTTGGACTGTCCCACGGCTCGGGCTATATCGGGGTTGGGGGTGAGCTGAATCACGGGTGCGGTGTCCTTCTCGCGCTTGATCTTCTTGTGGGCCTCGTTCTCGACGCGGTAGTCGGCCACGGCGGCACACAGGATCACGGCATCGCTCGATGAGAGTTCACGCATCACAGCATCATGCATCTCGACCGCTGTCGTCACATCGATGCGATGGATACTGGCGTTCCCGGTCTTGAGGGCGACAGGACCGGCAACCAGGGTGACCTGGGCGCCGCGGCCGGCGCATTCCTCGGCGAGGGCAAAGCCCATCTTGCCCGATGAGAAGTTGCTGATGTAGCGCACCGGATCAATTTTTTCTACTGTTGGTCCTGCAGTGATAAGCACATGTTTGCCCTGCAGGTCTTGGCCCGTCGAGAAGAATTGGTCAAGTGCTTTGACAATGTTCTCGGGCTCTTCCATGCGACCCTTGCCAATGAGGTGGCTCGCCAGTTCCCCGGCAGTTGGCTCAATGATGTGGTTGCCGTAGCTGCGCAATAGTTTCAGATTGCGCATCGTGCTGGGGTGACGCATCATGTCCAAATCCATTGCCGGAGCTACGAATACAGGGGCCTTGGCCGACAGGTAGGTGGTAACCAGCATGTTGTCGGCAATGCCATTGGCCATCTTGCCTATTGTCGATGCCGTGGCAGGTGCGATAATCAGTGCATCGGCCCACAACCCCAGATCCACGTGGCTATTCCATTGACCCGTGTTGGCTGTGAAAAACTCGCTGATGACTGGTTTCCCGCTCAATGTTGAGAGGGTCAACGGTTGAATGAACTGCTTGGCATTAGGGGTCATGATGACTTGAACCTCGGCTCCCGCTTTGACGAGCAGGCGCGTGAGGGTTGCACACTTGTAGGCGGCGATGCCACCCGTGATGCCCAAAATGATGTGCTTGCCTTTCAACATGATGCTAAGGTTGATGTGTTATTTCTTCTTGAATTGGATGTAGAGTTTGGTAATGACTTGCTTGGTGTTCTCGGCAAAGTCACTCTTCATCATCCAGTCATAGTAACCGTAATCAAGCTTGGTGAATACGTCCTCAACGGTCTTGCCCTTGTGCTTGCCAAAGTTGAAGACTGGCTGTTTCTGCTCGTTGTAGATGATGCGTCCAGCCAAATCCACGTTGCGGTTGTGGGTGGAATACTGCGACAGGAAGTCAACGTCGTTAACCAGAGGCTCGGCATCGTTGGCATAGTGGTCGAGCTGCGCCTTGAGCACCTCGAGGGTGGTCTTGGCATCGTCGGCTGCCGAGTGATGGTGCTCCATCGGGTGTCCGCAATAGAAGATGCAGGCGGCCTCCAAATCGCGCTTCTCTCGCTTGTGGAATATGGTCTGCACATCGATGAATTTGTGCTGTGCGGGATCGAAGTTCACTCCAGCTTTGCTCATCTCCTGGGCAAGCAGGGGGATGTCAAAGTGATTACTGTTGAAGCCGGCAATGTCGCAACCCTCAAAGATGCGGGCGATATCGTGGGCACGCTCCTTGAAAATGGGCTCACCTACGAGCATCTCGTTGGTGATGCCGTGCACGTCGATGGCCTGCTGAGGAATCACTTTCTCGGGGTTGAAACGAAAGGTCTTGCTCTCCTCGTGTCCGTCAGGGAACACCTTGACATAAGATAGCTCGATAATGCGGTCCTCGGTGATGTTGAGCCCTGTCGATTCCAAGTCAAAGACAACGAGCGGCCGTTTCAGGTTCAGTTCCATGTATGCTTGATGTTGCAGTGGTTAAATCATCATGGGCATCTGGAGAACGATGAGGTCCTCGCCTTCCTTTTGCTCACTGGGTAAAAAGACACCTGCACGTGCGGGGTCGAGCAGCTTCAAGAACACACCGTCACTGTCGATGTTGTTCACCACGTCGATAACGTCGGCACTCTTGAAGCCGATGTTCATGGGCTCGCCGTTGTATTCACAGGCGATGGTCTCCTCGGCAGCGGTCGAGTGGTCCACGTCCTGAGCCGTGAGTACAACCTGGGTGGGAGAGAGGTCAAGGCGAACCAGTCCGCCCACGTTGGCAAACACGGCAACGCGGCGCACGGCATTGAGCATCGTCATGCGGTCAACGGCCATGGTATAGGGGTTGTCCTCAGGAATTACCGAGTTGTAGTTGGGATAGCGACCGTTGATGAAGCGGCATGAGAGCTGGTAGTCGGCGTTCGCGAAGGTGGCGCTGTTCTCGTCGACGGTGATGTTGATGGGCTCGTCGCTGTTGCGGTCGATGATACTGGACAGGATGCTGGCCGGCTTGGATGGCAGGATGAACGAGCGCTCAAACTCGGGCTTGATGTTGGTTTGACGGTAGCGCACGAGCTTGTGGGAATCGCTGGCGACATACACAATCATGTCGGGCTTGATGTCCCAGTAGATGCCGGTGAACTGTGGGTGCATGTCATCGTTGCCCACTGCAAACAGGGTGTGGCTGATGCCGCTGGCAATGCTCTTGGCGGGCAGTGAGAAGTGCTTCATGTCGTTGGCATTGGCTGCCTTCTCGGGGAACTCGTCGCCGTTAAGTGCCATTGCGTCATAGTAGCCGTTGACATAGGTGACCTTGACGGCCAGCGTCTCGTCGTTGACCTCAAAGGCAAGTGCGGTGTCGGGCAACTCTTTCAGGGAGTTGATGGTGCGTTTCACATCCAGGGCGAACTTGCCACTGCCCTCCACGTTCTGGACCTCGATGTTGGTCGTGAGGCGCGTCTCCATGTCACTGCCAGTGATAACCAGCCGGTCGCTCTGCAGCTCAAACAGGAAATTGTCGAGAATGGCATAAGCATTCTTGTTGCTCACCACTTTGCTCACGGCATTCAGGCGCGAGAGCAATAATTTGCTTTGTACGTTGAATTTCATACAGTTAAGACTCTTTATATCGTTACTAATCTCTTGTTCTTTCTTTTAACCTACAAATTTAGTGATTTTTTCTTTAATAAATGATGTGTTGTTAATAAAAAAACGAAAAAAAGCGTCATCAATTGTCTTGACAACGCTTTTTAAGTATTTCAGTTATGGGCTTTCTTCAGTTAACGGAAAACCGCCGCGGGTTAGTCCAGCTTGTGGATGATGAGGCCCGAGCGCAGCTTGGGCTCAAACCAAGTGGCCTTGGGAGGCATGATCTTGCCGCTGTCGGCGATGTCGATGATCTGCTTCATGGTTACAGGATAGAGAGCCAGGGCCATCTTCATCTCACCGCTGTCAACACGCTGCTTCAACTCGCCCAGGCCGCGGATGCCACCCACAAAGTCGATGCGCTTGTCGGTGCGCAAGTCGGTGATGCCCAGGATGTCACGCAGGATGTAGTCGCTGCTGATGGTCACGTCGAGCACGCCGATGGGGTCGTTGTCGTCATAGGTGCCCTCCTTGGCTGTCAGTGAATACCACTTTCCGCCCAAGTACAGTGAGAAGTTGTGGAGCTTGGCGGGCTTGTAGATGTCTGAACCCTTTTCCTCAACGATGAACTTGTCGGCCAGTTTCTCGAGGAACTGTTCCTCGGTGTTGCCGTTCAGGTCAACAACCACGCGGTTGTAGTCCATCACCTTGAGGTGGGACTGCGGGAAGCAGACTGCCAGCAGATAGTTGTACTCCTCGTTGCCGTTGTGGTTGGGGTCAGCCTTGGCCTTTTCCTCACCCACGTGGGCGGCTGCGGCTGTGCGGTGGTGACCGTCGGCAATGTAGAGGTAGGGAATTTCACCAAATTCACGGGTGATGGTGTCGATGGTCTCCTGGTCCTTGATAACCCACAGCGTGTGGCCAATGCCGTCCTCGCTAACGAAGTCGTACTCGGGCTCGGTTTGGGCGGTGCGGTCGATGATCTCCTCAAGGATGCGGTTATCGGGGAAGGCCAGGAATACCGGCTCAATATTGGCATTGTTGATCTCGATGTGGTGCATGCGGTCGGCCTCTTTTTCACGGCGGGTGAGCTCGTGTTTCTTGATGCGGCCAGTGAGGTAGTCCTCAACGCTGGCACCTACTACAAAGCCGTATTGGGTGCGGCCATCCATGGTCTGTGCATAGATGTAGTAGCAATCCTGGCTGTCTTGAACCAGCCAACCCTTGTCCTGGAACTTCTTGAAGTTCTCGACGGCCTTGTCATAGACCTTGGGCTCGTGTTCGCCAGTACCGGGTTCAAAGTCGATCTCGGGCTTGATGATGTGATACAGGCTCATCTCGTTATCGCCAGCCTCGGCACGTGCCTCCTCGCTCGAGAGGACGTCATAGGGCTTGGAAGCTACTTTTTCTACATACTCTTTGGGCGGTCTCACGCCACGGAACGGTTTTACTTTAGCCATGATAAATTTTCGGTTTAAAAAAGTATTAATTAGGTTATTTGTATAAAGTTATTCACTCTTCTTTTTGTTGCTGTCTCTGGCAGCAAGCCGCTGTCTCTGCTTGAGCTTGCGTGCACAGTTGCTGCACGTGCCGTAAACGTACAAGCTGTAGTGGTCCGACTTGAACGCATTGAAACGTCGGGCATTCATGAATGCTGCAAAATTGGGGTCGCGCACTTCCTTGACTTTGCCGCAATTGGTGCAGACCAAGTGGGTGTGGGGCAGGGTGATGCGTTCATATTGGGCTAGCATGCCTTCAAATACATGTCGCCTGAGCATCTTGGCCTCCAAGAGCAGTTCCACGGTGTTATAAACCGTTGAACGGCTCATGTGGAAACCGTCGCTATCGATCGATTGCAGCAGTTCCTCAATTGTGAAGTGCCCATTGATGTCAAGGATGCGCTGCAGAATGACGTATCGCTCGGTTGTTTTACGCATGCCATGCGCATCCAGGTATTCACTGAACTTGCGCACGACAGGGTTGGTGCTGTTGGCAAAATCCTCGATATTTGGAACGGTTGTCATCGGTGTGACAAAAGTACAACCTTTTTTGGAATCAGGCAAGGATTTTTATGCTTTTGAAATTATTTCACAGTCCGGGGTGTATTCAGCATCTGCTCAACGCCCAACTGGCTCACGGCATCGATGGTCATGTCGCTCAGTTGGCTCACCTCATCGGCACTCAATGTGGTGGCGACTCCTATGACCCTTGCACCCGAACTCCGTCCTGCAATCAGGCCGTTGCGGGAATCCTCAAAGACGATGCAGTCCTTGATGTCGATGCCCAGCAGCTTGGCTCCCATCAGGAAACAGTCGGGGTCGGGTTTGGCCTTGGTGACCATGTCGCCGGTGATGATGCAGTCAAACAGGGTGGAGAACTCGGGGTGTTGACTGTAGAGTGACTGCATCTTCTTGCGGTCACTCGACGTGACGATGGCCATGGGGATGCCGGCTGATCTCAGCTTTTGGATGAAGTCCAGTGCGCCAGGGAAGAATTCATAGTGCATGTTGCGCTCATAATCCAGCAATTTGTCCAGCACTTGCTGGCGCACCTCGTCACTTTCAAAGTAGCCAAGGATTCGTTTCAAGTGGAATCCCTTGATATAGCTGGCAAAGTTGTCGACGCCTGTTGGATACTCCTTGTCCATTTGTTCCCAAAAGACGGTGTAGAGCCCCTCGCTGTCAAGCAACACTCCGTCCAGGTCAAAGAGTACACCGCTTTTTTTAGTCATTTGGTCCATGATTGTCGTTTCCTATTGAATTAACGCGCAAAATTAGTGAATGTTGGGCTATTTTCTGTAATTTTGTGCCATAATTCTCACGACCATGATCAAGGAACTTCAATTGCGCGTGAGTCCGCGCACAGCCATGAGCATGAGCGAAATTGTCAGGCACATTGCTCATCACAACGACATCTTGGAACAAAGCATCCAAGGGGTCAGGGTTTTGAAACGCTCCATCGATGCCCGTCAGCGCAACGTGGTGGTCAACCTCAAGGTGCGTGTGTATATCAACGAACCCATGACTCAAGACCACTTGGTTCCGCCCATCCAGTACAAGCCAGTAGCAGGCAGCCATCAGGCTATTGTCGTGGGTATGGGACCTGGCGGGTTGTTCGCAGCTTTGAGGCTGATAGAATTGGGTATCAAACCTATCGTGCTCGAGCGTGGCAAGGACGTTATCAATAGGCGTGTCGATGCTTCGCGCATCCAGCGCGAGGGCGTGGTGGATCCCGAGAGCAACTACTGTTTTGGCGAGGGTGGTGCCGGTGCCTATAGCGACGGCAAACTCTATACCCGTAGCAAGAAACGCGGATCGGTGGACCGCGTGCTGGGCATTTTTGTCCAACATGGTGCGCGCGAGGATATCCTCATTGATGCCCATCCGCACATCGGCAGCGACAAGTTGCCCGGCGTCATCAAGGCCATGCGTGAAACCATCTTGCGATGTGGTGGCGAAGTGCATTTCGAGACACGCGTGACCCACTTGACGGTCGAGGACGGCAAGGTTGCGGGCGTTGAAACCGCAGCAGGCGAGCATTTTGACGGACCTGTTATTTTGGCAACAGGCCATTCGGCTCGCGATGTCTATCAGATGCTCTATGACAGCGACATCACTGTCGAGGCCAAGGGCATCGCTGTCGGCGTGCGACTGGAGCATCCCCAACGCATCATCGACCAGATTCAGTATCACAGTGTGTTAGGACGTGGCGAGTATCTGCCGGCAGCTGAGTATAATTTTGTGACTCAGGTTGATTGTCGTGGTGTGTACTCCTTCTGCATGTGCCCTGGTGGTTTTGTCGTCCCTGCCGATAGCGAGGTTGATGGCCTGGTGGTTAACGGTATGTCGCCAAGCAATCGTGGCTCGCATTGGGCCAACTCGGGCATGGTGGTGGAATTGCATCCCGAGGACTTGCCCGACGAGTATAAGAAATATGGCGTGCTGGCCATGATGATGTTCCAGCGTGACATGGAGCGTCGAGCCTTTGCCCAGGCGGGGAACTCCCTCATCGCCGGAGCACAGCGCATGAGGGATTTCGTGGACGGCAAGCCCTCGCGCAACATTCCGCCATCATCTTATCTGCCTGGAGTACAGCCTTCCCGCCTTGACCTGTGGATGCCACCCTTTGTCGCCAACCGATTGCGTAAAGGGTTTAAGGTGTTTGGAAAGAACGCGCGCGGATTTCTTACCAACGATGCTATCGTGATCGGTGTCGAGACCCGTACCTCATCGCCTCTGCGCATCCCCCGTGACAATGAATTGCTGCATCATGTCACCCTTGAGGGACTCTATCCTTGTGGCGAGGGGGCTGGCTATGCAGGCGGCATCGTCTCCAGCGCTATCGATGGCGAACGCTGCGCCGAGGCTCTTGCTGCCACTCTTAAGTAAGAAAAAAGTCATAAATAATGACAAAAACAACATTTTTTTGTTCAATATACACAATATGGCGCGTTTTTTGCAGTTATCTGTGCGTTCGAGTTTTTTTATTTGACTTAATTGTACAATTATGAAACAGAAGGAAATCATTGCTGCAGCCCTCATCGCATTGAGCGTTTTTTGCCTGGGCTGGTTCATCAAGGCAGGTATTGATGATTTTGCAAGTAAGGACCGCAAGGTCAGTGTGAAGGGCCTTGCCGAACAGGAAGTGCCGGCCGACAAGGTGACCTGGCCCATCGTCTCCAAGGAGGTGGGTAACGATTTGCCGGGCCTGTATGACCGCATCGCTGCCACCCAAGCCAAAATCAAGGCATTTCTTGTCAAGGGTGGTGTCAAGGAAGAGGAAATCAGTTTCAATGCACCCCAGGTTGTTGACTTGACTGCCCGTGAGTATGACTCGGGTAACAAGGCCTACCGCTACATTGTGACCTCGGTGCTCACTGTCACGAGCAAGAATGTGGATCAGGTGCGCAAACTCATTGCCAAGCAGGGCGATCTGCTTAAGGAGGGCGTTGCCATCACGGGTGACAGCTACGAGAACCAGATTCATTATGAGTTTGTTGCCTTCAAGGAGATGAAACCCAAGATGATGCAGGAAGCCATCGAGAATGCGCAAGTCACTGCCGAGCAGTTTGCTAAGAACTCCCACAGTAAACTCAACAAAATTGTGAGTGCCGACCAGGGTCAGTTCTCCATCGAGAACCGCGACGAGTACACTCCCTGGATCAAGAAGGTGCGTGTCGTCACCACTGTCACCTACTCGCTCAAGAACTGATCCCCCTCTACTGAGACAAGTATAACCAAACAACCGAATACTCTGGATCTTCTGTTCTCTCACTCCACGTGACAAGAATCAGGTTTTCCAGAGTATTCAATTTGATTATAGTAATCAACCTTCCAGGTCGTAGTCAGTACTGGGAATGATCGTCTTTTCCTCGTTGGTGCTTGTGGCGCTCTGCATTCTTAAGGCAGGGTCGGGGAGTGTCATGCCTGTGTAGAAGTGGAGGGTCTTGCTTTGGGCCTGGAAGTGGTTTTGGCTGGGTGCCCACTGGCCGCGATGAAGGCCGGGGGCGAGTTTTACCGAATGGCTGCCGTACATGTTGTTAATGCTGTCGATGCTTGTCATCAGGCGGCGAAGTTTGCCGTGATCCTCGGTGTCAAACACATTAAGCTGGATGGCTCCGCCATGCTGGATGTCGAGGACCATCACACCGGCCTTGCGATAGCCGAAGCCATCGCGCCAGATGTTGTTAAAGGCGTTGAGTGCTTGTCTGACAATGGTCATGGTGTCGTTAGACGGCGTAGCCAGTTGCAGCTGGCACGAGTTGGAGTAGAACGGTAAATCCTCGCGGAAACGGTCTCCGCGCACATAGGTCATGACCGAGCCTGCCACACTGCCCTCGTCACGTAGCTGGCGCGCCGTGCGTTCGGCAAAGCTGACAATGGCGTCGGCAATCTCGTCACGGTCGGTCAACACTTTGCCAAAGGTGCGTGACGTCATGATTGTCTTGTGGGCGATGTCCACGGGGTTGGCAATCTGGCAGTCGTGGCCCATGAGTTCGCGCTGGGTGCGCTCCAGTGTCACAGAGTATTGCGACCTGACTAATGACGGTGGCATTTTCACAAAGTCGGCTGCTGTCATGACGCCTCTTGCCTTGAGCGAGGCCGAGAGCCTGCGCCCAATTCCCCACACGTCCTCGATGGCTGTACGCCGCAGGATGATGTCGATGGCCTCGGGGCGGACCAGCCAGTAAACTCCGTCGGTGATCCGGGGGTCGCGCTTGGCGATGTGGTTAGCGATCTTGGCCAGGGTGCGTGTCGGGGCAAACCCGACGCTCACGGGAATACCCACATACTGCTTGACTCTCTTGACGACATCGGCCATTGCACGATGGCTCGTCTCAACATCCTCGTGTGGCAGGACAAAGAACGCCTCATCAACCGAATACTGCTGCACGTTCCCGGCCTCCTGGCCCAGTATCTTCATCACCCTGTCAGACAGGTCGCGATACAGGATGTGACGTGCCGACAGTTGGATAACCTGGCGGGGATCGGTGTGTTCTCTGATCTTGAAGGCGGGACAGACCATGGGGATGCCTGCCGCCTTGGCCTCGTTGCTGCGGGCAATGACGCAACCGTCGTTGTTGGAGAGGACAACGACCTTCTTGCCGTTGAGCCGTGGATCAAACACGCGCTCACACGATACAAAGAAGTTATTACAGTCAACCAGGCCGTACATTTATAGTGAATAGATAATAGTTAACAGTCGCCTTTTTCCCGTCTCTTCTAAATCCTGACTTCTAACCATCAGAGAGTTCCAGCCAGCGCATCTCTTTCTCGTCGAGCAGGTCTTTCACCTTCTGATATCGAACTGCCATTGCTGCGACATCGTCAAGGGACTCACCGCTGGCAAACAAGGCATCCAGCTCAGCCTTCTCTTTGTTAAGGGCCGCCATGTCGGCATTGAGTTGCTCAAGCTCGCGTTGTTCCTTGTAGGTCAGGCGTTTTTGCTCACTGCGATTGGCCCAGGTGTTCTCTCTGGGTTTGGCAACCTCCTGCTCCTTGGCGCGCTGGGCTGCCTCTTGCTCGTGGCGTTGTTTCCATGCGCGGTACTCGCTGTAGTTCCCGGGAAAGTCCTTGACATGGCCGTTGCCCGTGAACACGAACGTGTGGTCCACCGTGCGGTCCATGAAGAAACGGTCGTGGCTCACAATGATGACGCAGCCATTGAACTGTGTCAGGTATTCCTCCAGAATCTCCAGTGTGGAGATGTCCAGGTCGTTGGTGGGCTCGTCGAGGATAAGGAAATTGGGCTTGGTCATCAACACCATGGCCAGATATAGCCTGCGGCGTTCGCCGCCACTGAGCTTGGCGATGAACTTCTGCTGATCTTGGGGCGTGAACAGGAAATGATTCAACCACGCCATGGCGGTGTAGTGGTGCTTCTCGTCAAAGTAGATGTACTCGGCAACGTCGCGCACGGCATCAATCACCCGCTTGCCCTCGTCAAATTGCATGCCCTCCTGGCTATAGTGGGCAAATTTGACCGTCTCGCCGATTTCAAAGTAGCCGCTGTCGGGCTTGACGATATCGAGAAGCAGCTTGATGAACGTGGTCTTCCCCACGCCGTTATCGCCCACGATACCTAATTTCTCGTAACGGGCGAATGTGTAGTTGAAATCATCAAGAATCACCTTGTCGCCGAAGCGTTTATTGACATGGTGGGCGGTGAAAATCTTTTTACCGATATAGGCGCTCTTGACGTTCAACTCCACTTCGCTCTCGTCACGTCGTTGTTGGGCTCGCTCCTGCAGGTCGTAGAAGGCGTCGATGCGGTATTGCACCTTGTGGGCACGGGCTTGAGGCTGGTGGCGCATCCAGTCCAGCTCGGTGCGCAGCAGGTTGCGGGCACGTTCCACCTGCACATTTTGGGCCTCAATGCGTTCGGCACGTTTCTCCAGGTAGTAGTTGTAGTTGCCGCTATAGGAGTAGATGCTATGTTGGTCCATCTCAAGAATGCGGTTGCAGATGTTGTCCAGGAAGTAGCGGTCGTGGGTCACCATCAGCAGGGTCACGCGGCTGCGCTGCAGGTAAATCTCCAGCCACTCGATCATGTCTATGTCCAAGTGGTTGGTGGGCTCATCGAGGATCAGCATCTGGGGCTCGTCGATGAGCAGCCGTGCCAGCGCCACACGTTTCACCTGCCCTCCACTCAACTCCTTGACGGGTTGGTTGTAGTCGGTAATCTTGAGCTGGGTGAGAATCTGCTTGAAGCGTTCCTCATAGTCCCACGCCACACTGGCATCCATGGCCTGGATGGCGGCGGTCATGGCATCGCTGTCGCCGGTGCGCAGGGCTTCCTCATAGTCATGGATGGCAGCCGACCGCGGGTCATCGCCGTGCAGGCAGGCATCGAGCACAGTGTTGGCACCACCCAGGTCGGGCAGTTGAGGCAGGTAGCCAACTCGCAGGTTATTGCGGTAGATGACCGTTCCGCTGTCCTGGGACGCCACGCCGGCGAGAATGTCGAGTAGGGTGGACTTGCCGCTGCCGTTTTTGGCGATAAGACCGATCTTCTCACCCTCGGCGACACCGAATGTGAGATCCTCAAAGAGCACATCAACGCCAAAGGCTTTGCTCAACCCCTCAACCTGCAAATAACTCACCATATCCAGCTGGCTGTGTCATGGGCTCTGCCACGGCTATAAAATCAACTAAAGAACTGTTTCATCACCTTGATCATGTTCACGTGGTCGTCGCATGAACCTGTCTCGCGCACCGAGTGCATCGCCAGCACAGGATTACCCACGTCTACACCCTCGATGTCCATTTGTCCGGTGAGAATGTTGCCAAGCGTTGAACCTCCGGCCACGTCACTGTGGTTGACAAAGTACTGGAAAGGAGCATCGGCACTCTCGCACAGACTCTTGAAGATGGCTGCCGAGTGGGCGTCGCTCATGTACTTGCAGTTGGCATTGACCTTAATGCACGGACCTCCACCCAGTGAGGGGTGGTTGGTCGGGTCATATTTCTCGGCATAGTTGGGATGGAAGGCATGGGCATTGTCGGCCGATACCATAAACGAGCGATGGATTGCCCTGCCGTAATCCTCAAAGTCTCCCCCCAGGGCCATGACAAGCCTGAGCAGCATGTTGCCCAGCACGGGAGAGTGTGCCCCCTGCTTGGTGCCACTGCCGGTTTCCTCGTTGTCAAAGATGGCTGCCACCAGTGTGGCGTCCTTATCCTCGGCCTCGGTAATGGCGGTAATGGCTGCATGAACCATGCTCAAGTCGTCAAGGCGCCCGGCCGAGATGAACTCGTTGTTCAAGCCGAACAGGCTTGCCTTGTTCACATCATAGAGCATCAAGTCAAAGTCAAGGATATCGGCGGCCTCGACCTGCAACTCGTCGGCAACAAGGTTGAGCAGGGTGTTCTGCCATTCAAAGTCCTTGTTGATCTTGGCCAAAATGGGCAGCATGTCCTTCTGCTTGGAGAGGTGATTTCCCTCGTTGACGGCTCGGTTGAAGTGGATGGCCAGGTGGGAAATGCACATCAGCGGGCGGTCAATCTTGATGAGCTTGGTCACAGGATGCAAGGCATCCTCGCCTTTGAGCAGCACGCGACCTGCAAGCGACAAGGGACGGTCAAACCAAGTGTAAAGTATCGGGCCTCCATACACCTCGGTGTTCAGACGCAGGATGCCTCCCTCACCGGGAATCTCGCTCGCGGGTTTGATGCGGAAGCAGGGTGAGTCGCTGTGTGCGGCAATGATTTTGAAGCCAGTATCGGCAGGTTTCTTCTTGCCCACCTGCACGGCAAAGATGGCGCTGCCGTTCTTGGTGAAAAAGAACTTTTCGCCAGCCTTGGCAGTCATTCTGTCATCAATTTTCTTCTCCTTGAAACCATTGGCGGTCAGGATATTCTTCACGGTGTCCACTGCCAGAAAATTGCAGGGACTGTTATCGAGGAACTCAAGCAGTGAGCTCACGTAGGCATTGGTCTCTTTCATTATGCTTGTCTATTATTGGTTTATATTCCGTAGTAAATAGCGTTCAGGGCCCGCAATACGTTACACAATGTCTGGCCCCAGTAGTTGATGAAGTTGATTTTACATTGGCACAGCATTTCGTGTTGCGTTTCGGTCAGGGCGTCTTGAATGGAATGGATCAGGTTGAAAAACTCCTGATACAGGTCACACAGGTTCTCGGACACCGATGCTGAGATGGGGGTGTCGCTATATTTCATGTCCTCGAGAAATACCTCCAAATAGATGTCCTCCTCGGCCATGATTTGCGAAACACGCTCGCGCACGAGATCGTATACATCCTCCTCCAGTGCCGGGTCGATAAACTCCTCGCTGTAGGTGTCATTCTCGATGTCGCCGACAGTGATGTAGAGCCGCGGCAGCAGTTTGAGCATCTGTGCTACAAACTGGTCACGCGAGTCACATTCATTGGCATGCTCAAGCGCATGGCAGTATTCATTGGCAAGGGCGATAAACGCCAGTTCATTGGGTATCAGCTTATTCATGATTCGGTCGTTCTAATTGGATGATACAGATTGTGGCGCTCGATATACCCAAGCACTTCATCGGGGACGTAGTGGCGAATGTCCAGCCCGGCTGCGAGACGTTCACGAATGAGGGTCGATGACAATTCGATGATGGGTGCTTCAACGAGCTTTACACGTTCTTGCAACTCTTCAGGGATGTTGACATCGTAGCCCATTCGCGGATAGATGAGCAGGTGGTACTTGGCAAGGATTTCATCGCTGTTGCGCCATTTCCCGAACAACTCCCAGTTGTCGGCACCGGTAATCAGGTAGAACTCGTCATTGGGAAATTTAGCCTGCAGGGCATTGAGGGTGTTGATTGTGTAAGAAGGACGGGGCAGCGTGAATTCAAATGCCGAGGTCTCCACGCCATCCAGGTGACGTGACACCATCTCCACCATGCGCAACCGGTCGGTGTCGGTAACCTGCTGTTGCTTGTTTACCTTGAGAGGGTTGACGGGCGAAACCATGAACCACAGTCGATCAACCACACCACTGCTCATGATGTGTTGTGCAATAATCGCGTGACCTGTATGTATCGGGTCAAATGACCCACCAAATATTCCAATCCTCATAAGGGTAAAAAAGGGACGGTTCTTTTGATGTAATTATGGCGTCGACAATTACCGGCGCTTGATGAACCCGACAATTAAGTCGTGGACTTGACTGACGGCTGCATCCAGGTCGTCGTTGATGACGGTGTGGTCAAATTGCGGACCAATCGAAATCTCGAATTCGGCTTTGTTCACGCGGGCTTCGATGTCCTCCATGCTGTCGGTGCCTCGATTGATGAGGCGCTGGCGCAGCACTTCTACACTGGGGGGCTGGATGAAGATGGCAAGGGCGCGGTCGCCATACATCTTCTTGACGTTCACTCCGCCCAGCACGTCGAGGTCGAGTACCACGTTTTTGCCCATGGCTGTGATCCGGCTCACCTCGCTCTTGGGCGTGCCGTAATAGCGGCCTTCGTACACCTCTTGATATTCGACGAGCTCATCGTTTTCAATCATGTGCCTGAATTCATCGACGGTTTTGAAATAATAGTCCACGCCATGCTCTTCCTTGCCTCGACGGGGTCGGGTCGTGGCCGACACCGAGAATGCCAGCTTCAGCGAATCGTCTTGCATGATGCGGCCGATGATGGTTGACTTGCCCGAGCCCGAGGGTGCCGAGATGATAATCAGTTTGCCTTGTTCCATAACATTACAATACGTTGAGTACCTGTTCCTTGATTTGTTCCAAATGGTCCTTCATGCGCACTACCACGTTTTGCAGCTCGGCTTGATTGGCCTTGGAACCCATGGTATTCACCTCGCGTCCGATTTCCTGGCTGATAAAGCCCAATTTCTTGCCCTGGCCAGGCTCCTCGCTGTGCATGGTCTCGAGAAAATAGTTCAAGTGGTTCTGCAACCGGGTTTTCTCCTCGGTGATGTCAAGTTTTTCAATATAGTAGATGAGTTCCTGCTCAAAGCGGTTCTTGTCGTAATCCATCTCCTTGATCTTGGTGAGCGCGTCAAGGATGCGGGCCTTGATTTTCTGGGTGCGCGGCTCCTCATAGCGGGGCACCTCGTTAAGCAAAGCCTGAATGGCACCGATTTTCTCCTCAAAGAATGAAGCGAGCTTTTCGCCTTCCTGGCGGCGGAAGGCAATCAGTTGCTCGGTTGCTTGGGTGACCACCTCCTTGACAACTGCCAGCTCCTGTTCATCGGCTTCGGTCGCCTTGGCATCAGACTTGAGGGCATCGGGCATCCGCAGCAGGGTGGCATACCAGTCCTCGGGCTGAGGCAAGCTCAGTTGTGTGGCCATTTCCTCGATTTGGGCCTTGTACTGCTGCAGCATCGGGATGTTGATGGTTCCTGAAGTGGCTCCCTCGATGGGTTCACAATAGACAAACAGGTCAATCTTGCCGCGCATCAATGCCTTGGAAACGACGTTGCGCAGCTCCATTTCAATCTCACGGTGACTTTGGGGTGTACGCACTCCAAAATCCAGTTGCTTGCTGTTCAATGATTTGATTTCGGCAGTGATTTTCTTGTTGTTGTAAACCTTCACCGCTTTACCAAATCCGGTCATTGATAGTATCATTGTCAATTTAGATTATCTCAATCGGCAAAGATAGTGGTTTTTGGCCAAGTAATTGGCAAACTTTCCAAAAAATAACTAATTTTGCATTTTAAAATCATTCATCACAATCATTATATTGAAATGCCTAACAATAGCAGAGAGAAGAAATTGGAGGCCTTTGGACGGCTGCTCGACATCCTGGACGAGCTGCGTGTGAAGTGCCCATGGGACCGTAAGCAGACCAACGAGAGCCTGCGACCTAACACAATCGAGGAAACCATGGAACTCGCCGACGCAATTATGGGGGAGGACGACGAGAAAATCCGCAAGGAATTGGGTGACGTGCTCCTGCACATCGTTTTCTATGCCAAAATTGGAGACGAAAAGGGCAAATTTGACATCGCCGATGTGTGCGATGCCCTGTGCGAGAAGCTGGTGTTCCGTCATCCACATGTCTTTGGCGAGGAGAAGGCCGACACTGCTGCCCAGGTACTCCAGAACTGGGAAGTGCTTAAGATGAAAGAAAAGGATGGCAATAAAATGGTGCTGAGTGGTGTGCCTCGCAGCTTGCCATCGCTCATCAAGGCCGAGCGCGTTCAAGAGAAGGCCGCCAATGTGGGATTTGACTGGCAGAAGAAAGAAGATGTGTGGGACAAGGTGAAAGAGGAACTCAGCGAGGTGGAGGAGGAGTTGCGTGGTAATAGTGCAGCCGACAAGGAGAAAGAGTTCGGTGACCTGTTCTTCTCGCTGGTGAATGCAGCCCGCCTCTACGATGTGCGCCCGGATAACGCCTTGGAGCGCACCAACCGCAAGTTCATCGCCCGCTTCAACTACATTGAGCAGAAAGCCATTGAGCAGGGACGCCATGTCAACGAGATGACGCTGGCCGAGATGGATGAACTCTGGAACGAGGCTAAGAAAATGAAACTTGGAGAATAAAAAACTTCAAGTAGAACTGTAATCTAACAGTAATAAATCATTAATAATATGATAGTTTGCGTTACCGAGAAGCCAAGTGTCGCGCGTGACATTGCCCGTCTGCTTGGTGCCAACGATAGGCACGATGGCTATTTTGAGGGCGGTGGTTATCAGGTGACGTGGACTTTCGGTCACTTGTGCGAGCTCAAAGAGCCCAACGACTACACCGACCAATGGAAGAGGTGGAGCCTTGGACAACTGCCGATGATACCGCAACGATTTGGTATTAAGCTAAAAGACGATAAAGGCATTGAGCAACAGTTTAAGGTTATACAGGACTTGATTGCTGGAGCTGACGAGGTGGTCAACTGCGGTGATGCCGGCCAGGAAGGGGAACTTATCCAGCGCTGGGTTTACCAGAAGGCTGGGTGCGACAAGCCCGTCAAGCGCCTGTGGATCTCGTCGCTGACCGATGAGAGCATACGCAAGGGGTTCCTTGAGCTGAAGGACTCCAAGGAATTTGATAATCTTTACTATGCTGGTTTGTCAAGGGCCATCGGGGACTGGATCCTGGGCATGAATGCCACGCGCCTTTATACCCTTAAGTACTCGCGCTCGCGTGATGTGTTGTCGGTGGGGCGTGTGCAGACGCCCACGCTGGCCATGATTGTGGCTCGTCAACGTGAGATCGAGAACTTTGTTCCCGAGAACTATTGGGAGTTGAAGACCACTTATCGCGGTGTGACCTTCAATAGCACACGGGGGCGCTTTAAGGCCGAGTCCGAGGCGAATGATATTGTCTCTAAAATCAAGCAGTTACCATTGACCGTGACTTCAGTCGAGACCAAGAAAGGCCGTGAAGCACCGCCACGGCTCTACGACTTGACAAGCCTGCAGGTGGAGTGTAACAAGAAGTTTGGCATGTCGGTCGACGAGGCGCTCAAGACCATCCAGTCGCTGTATGAGAAAAAGGCGACCACTTACCCCCGTGTGGATACTACTTATTTGAGCGATGACATTTATCCACAGGTGCCAGGCATTATGCGGGCTATGGTTCCCTATGCCGGCTTGACGGCTCCAGTGCTGGCACTGAGCAAGTTGCCAAAGAGTAAGAAGGTCTTTGACAACAGCAAGGTGACTGACCACCACGCGATAATCCCAACTAATGTCAATCCTGCAACTGTGGCGATGACGCCCGATGAGAAGCGTGTCTATCACCTGATTGCTATCCGCTTCATTTCGGCCTTCTATCCTGATTGTGAGTTTAATACAACCGTTGTCATGGCCGGGGTGGGCGAGTATGCCTTCAAGGCTACAGGTAAAGAGATTGTTAAAGCCGGATGGCGTGACTTGTACAACAAGCCAGGAGACAAGAATGGAGAAGAGGATAAGGAAAGGTCTGAGGATGAGGTGAATGACGTGATGCCACACTTCGAGAAAGGCGAGAGCGGGCCTCATGATCCGGCAGTGCTCAAACGCACGACACAGCCGCCCAAACTTTACACCGAGGGTACCTTGTTGAGGGCTATGGAAACTGCCGGTAAAACCGTTGATGACGAGGAATTGCGGGACGCGATGAAGGAAAACGGAATTGGTAGGCCCTCGACGCGTGCGGCGATTATAGAGACGTTGTTCAAGCGTCGCTATATCCGCAAGGAACGCAAGAGCTTGGTCCCGACCCTGGCGGGCGTTCAGCTCATCGATACCATACATGAACCTTTGCTTAAAAGTGCTGCACTCACTGGGCTGTGGGAGAAGAAATTGCGTGAAATAGAGCGTGGAGAGTATAATGCGGCGCAGTTTATCAATGAACTGAAAAAGATGATCGGTGAGATAGTGCTGAATGTTTTGCGCGATAACAGTAGCGGCGGCATTGCTGTCGAGCAAGGAAAACCGGCTAAGCCAATTACCCCGACAGCGACTGCCGGTGCCGAGAAGCCCAAGAAGCCTCGGGCTCCGCGCCTCAAAAGCATAGAAGACATCCCGTGTCCCGTATGCGGCAAGGGACATTTGGTCAAGGGAAAGACCGCCTTTGGTTGCAGTGAGTACAATAATGGTTGCCGCACGGTGCTCCCCTTTGACGACTATCCTGCCGACCTGACGCCGGCAAAGTTGTCAAGGCTTGTAAAGAAGAATTTCAAGAAGGCTTGAACGCGACTCTGGGGTGACCATGAACGATGTGATACAATATATAATAGTGACACTGGCTGTTCTGGCGGCAGCGGTGGCAGCAGTTAGAGAAATCGTGCGGCTGGCCAAGGGCCGAAAAACTCAGCTAAATGCTTGTGTTGGTTGCAAGTTACATGATGTCTGTCAACGCTCTGAGAAAAATTCCTCAAAAAAATGTGGCTATAAAGTTGCACAAGTCAAAAATCCGCAGTAATTTTGCACCGCAAAAATCACGAAAGGTCGCTTGGATGAGTGGTTTAGTCACCGGTCTGCAAAACCGGGTACAGCGGTTCGAATCCGCTAGTGACCTCCCCCGTAAAGCCGCTGATTGGCAAAAGCCAGTCGGCGGCTTTGGCCTTTATGATAATCGAATACGGTTCTTTGATATAAAAACTAAGATGCAATTAAGTATATTATAAATCAATTAATTGAATTAAGTATATTAAAGTATTTATTTAATATGTATCAATCGTAATGAGGGCTGATTGAGAGGGAATTGGTTGTTAAATTTCCATAAAATGTGTGTTGTGTGTAAAAAAATGTAGTGCATTTCTTTGAAAAGTCTCCTGTTTGCAGTACTTTTGTGGCTGAAAAGAGGAGTAGGCTTGTGACCGGTGGCAACCAATTGATGGAGCTTTTTGAAAATCGGTTCGCGCAATTGCTTGACTCTCAATAATATATAAATCTTTCTCCACTAGCTCGCTACCGCATTGTGGTGAGCCCCTATTATTGCACACAAAAAAGAATAACATAAATGATAAGTAAATGGAATTACTTACCTCTAACATCCGACGAACGCATTGCCCAGGAGCAGTTGGCGGCCCAGTTCCCCAAGTGCCCCTCCATCGCTCGGCTGTTGGTGCTGAGGGGCTTGAAGGATGCGGACGCCGTCCACGACTTCCTTTACCCGTCACTCCAGCAGTTACACGATCCGTTTCTGTTGAAGGACATGGACAAGGCAGTGGCAAGGCTCAATCACGCGTTAGGGGCCAAAGAGAAGATCATGGTGTATGGGGACTACGATGTGGATGGAACCACGGCTGTAGCTCTCGTCTATAAGTATCTTCAGAACATCTATTCCGATCTGGTGTATTATATCCCGACGCGCGATGACGACGGATATGGTATATCGCTGCAAAGCATCGACTATGCGGAATCTATCGGAGTGAGTTTAATTATCGTGCTCGATTGCGGCATCAAGGCAATCGACGAAATTGCCTATGCCAAGGAGAAGGGCATAGACTTTATTGTGTGCGACCATCATGTCCCCGATGATGTCTTGCCCGACGCCGCTGCAATCCTTAATCCCAAGCAGGTCGATGACCACTACCCCTACAAGGGGTTGTCGGGTTGTGGTGTGGGCTTCAAGTTCATGCAGGCCTTTTCCAAGAGCAATGGACTGGGAACGATGTATAACCTTGAGGCTATGCTTGATCTCGTGGCCGTTAGCATCGCAGCCGACATTGTTCCTCTCACCGGCGAGAACAGGGTGATGATGTTCTACGGACTGCGCCGGCTCAATAACAATCCCAACGTGGGACTGCGCAGTATTATCCGCACATGCGGCCTCAGTCGCCATGAGTTGACAATCAACGATATTATCTTCAAGATTGGTCCCCGCATCAACGCATCGGGGCGCATGGAGTCGGGCCAGGAGTCGGTGGCTCTGTTGGTGAGCCGCAACATGCAGACCGCAATGGAAATCTCCAAACGCATTGACCAGTACAATAGCGACCGCAAGGAACTGGATAGCCAAGTGACCATCGAGGCCAACGAGATTATCGAGAGCCATGCCCAGGTGCTCGACGGCAAGAAACCGATTGTCATCTACGACCGCAATTGGCACAAGGGTGTGATCGGCATTGTAGCGGCACGCCTGGCCGAACTCTATTTCCGCCCATCGGTAGTGCTCACCTATTATGCCGATGGTGTTGCAACGGGCTCGTCCCGCTCGGTGCGTGGCTTTGACGTTTACACCGCCATCAAGTCGTGCCGTGACTTGCTTGAGACCTTCGGCGGCCACACCAACGCAGTGGGCTTGTCCATCAAGGAAGAGAACATCCCCGAGTTCCGTCGTCGTTTGACTGCCTATGTCGAGGAGCATATTCAGGATGAGCAAGTTACACCTGCAATGGACATCGACTGTGAGATTAAGTTCAGTGACATTAATGGTTCGCTGTTGCGCTACTTGCGCATGCTCAACCCCTATGGCCCTGGCAACAGCAAGCCCGTGTTCATGACCCGCAAGGTCTATGACGCAGGCACGAGCAAAGTTGTCGGAAAGAAAATGGAGCACATTAAGCTCGACCTGTGTGATGAGGATGGCAACAAGGTGACCAACGCTATCGCCTTTGGTATGGCGCAGTTCAGCGACGCTCTCAAGGCCGGCAAGCCCATCGACATCTGCTACACCATCGAGGAAACGCGGCATCGCATGAACTCCTCGGTGCAACTCATGGTCAAGGCCATAAAACTGCACGATGATGCCGAGCCACTCCAAGCCGATTCTTGAAATCCTCAAGAAGTATTGGGGCTATAATCAATTCAGGCCTCTGCAGCAAGAGATTATCGAGTCGATTCTTGATGGCCGCGACACCTTGGGACTGATGCCCACGGGTGGCGGTAAATCCATTACATTCCAAGTGCCTACAATGGCCATCGACGGCATGGCCCTTGTTGTGACACCCATCATCTCGCTGATGAAAGACCAGGTTGACCGATTACGCTCGTTGCGCATCAAGGCCACCTATCTTTACGCAGGCTTGACTCTTGCCGAGGTGAACCGTACCTACGAGAAATGTCTTTACGGCAACTGTAAGTTCCTCTATGTCTCGCCCGAACGGCTGCAGTCGCGTTCTTTTCTTGAGCGGTTGCGCCAAATGCCCGTCAAACTCATTGTTGTTGACGAGGCCCACTGTATCTCGCAGTGGGGGTATGACTTCAGACCCTCGTTTCTGCGCATCGCTCAGGTGCGCAAGCTGTTCCCTAACGTGCCTGTGCTTGCCCTGACTGCCACTGCAACGCCCGTTGTTGTCGAGGACATTCAGCGATGCCTGAATTTCAAGGCTCCCAATGTCCTCTCGATGAGTTTTGCGCGCAGCAACTTGTCGTATGTCGTTCGCCACACCGAGGAAAAGAATGCAGAACTGATCCATATCCTGCGGTCGGTACCGGGCACTGCCATCGTGTATGTGCGCTCTCGCAAGCGCACCAAGCAGATAAGTGATGAGCTTAACCGGGCTGGCATCCATGCCGATTTTTATCATGCCGGCCTTTATGTCGAGGACAAGGAGGATAAACAGAACAAGTGGACGAGCGACGAGTGTCGCGTGATGGTGGCGACTAACGCCTTCGGTATGGGTATCGATAAGCCCGACGTGCGTCTTGTCGTCCATGTGGATATTCCTAACTCGCTCGAGGAGTATTATCAAGAAGCGGGTAGGGCAGGCCGTGATGGCAAGAGGTCCTATGCCGTGCTGCTTGTCAAGCACACCGACCAGGCCACATTGCGGCGTCACGTCACCGAGGCATTCCCCGACAAGGACTTTATTCGCAGTGTATATGAGCGGGTTGGAAACTTTCTTGGCGTGAGTCTGGGCGAGGGCTACCAGCAGATGTTTGATTTTAATTTCAACCTCTTCTGCCGCACGTTTGACCTGCCTGTCCTGCCAACTCATAACGCTCTGAAGATCCTGACGCAGGCAGGCTATATAGAATTTGTCGAGGAAATAGAGACCCAGTCTCGTGTAATGATATTGGCCAAGAAAGAAGAGCTATATGACCTGGACACCAGGACTCCAGGAGCCGACCAGGTGCTACAGGCCATATTGAGGTTATATACGGGTTTGTTTGCCGACTATGTTTTCATCAATGAGGATGTCATTGCCTTCCGCACTGGGCTCGATTCCGAGACCATTTACAACTCTCTGCTGGAAATGACCCGCATGCACATTCTCCACTATGTTCCGCGCAAGCGCACACCTTATATTATATATACCACTTCACGCGAGGAGCCCAGGCATGTGCTCATCCCGCGCCATGTTTACGAGGAACTGCGCCAGCGCATGACTGATCGCATTGAGTCAACAATTAATTATGCCTATAGTGATGCCGGATGTCGCGAACGCATGTTGCTGGGCTATTTTGGCGAGCAATCACAGGACAACTGTGGCCATTGTGATTTGTGCATCGACAGGCGCCAGCGTGGTAACCATGAGCTTGCCGATGTGCAGCAGGGCATCCTGTACATGGCGGGATTGCGGCCTCGCCATTTGGAAGAGTTTCTTAACACCTTATCATTTCCTCGCGATGAGATCGTCTCAATGCTCTCTTTTCTTGTTGATGAAGGCTTTGTCGAGCACCTTGATGACGATACTTATCGCACAATCAAGTAATGTATTATTGCTTTCAGGACATTGATGTTGTAGATATGGAAAGCGAGACGGATCAGTAATCGATCCGTCTCGCTTTGTTTGGCTAGCGTGACCTCGGGTCTTACTTGATGATCTTAACAGCACTGCTGCTGCCATCGGTATAAGTGGTCACAACGATGGTGATGCCATTGGCCTGCTTCATCTCCTGACCCATGATGTTGTAGTAGCGAATGCCAGCCACAACCTTGTTGGAGTCGTTGATGAGCTCCTCAATGCCACCCTGCTCGTTGGTCAAGCGGTATACGGCCAGATATCCACCGGGATAGTACTGGTAGATAGTTACGCCCTCGTCGTCAACCTCGGTGTTCAGCCAGTTAGCCTGGAAGCTATTGGCAGGAGCTGCATATGTCGAAGGAACAATGACGATAGGCTCCTCGGCACCAGGTTCGGCGATAGCAAAACCGTCCAGATAGAATTTGTCCTCGGCAGTCTTGTAGGGGTAGAGAACATATTCCTTGTCTTCCCAGATGAAGGGGAAGGCACCGTTGCTCGAACCCTTGCCGGGCAGAACCAAAGCGGTTGCCGTGAAACCATCACCGTCGGCAGCGAGCTTCAGCGGGTTGGCGTTACGGGTAACGTAAACTGGAGCGTCATCACCATTCAGGTCGGTGAAGAAATTGATGACTGTCGATGTCGTGGGTGACAAGCCTTCACAGGTTGCTTCGTAGCACTCATCGGTATTTACCTCACCACCAGTGATGGTCAGGACTGAGATGCCGGTGTTGGTAGCGCCAGTCAGATAAAGCACACCGTCTTCCATCAGGTTGCCCTTGGCAAAACCGATGAAGTCACAACGGCCAGCAACTCCGCATTCCTCGGGAACGGTATATTCCTTCACCTCACTGGTCTCGGGGTTGACAACCTTGATGGTGGCCTCGGTCCAAGCACCAGGGAAGGCGGCATTGCTGATAACCAGGTTGCCAGCCTCGTCGCGGCTGATACCGCAGTTGGTGCCGCCAGGATAGGTGGTATTGGTAAGACCGTCCTTGCCAACAACCATTATGCTCTGGTCTGCCTTGTTGTTGAAGTAGAACATGCCGTCCATACCGAAGCCCTGGCGTACGTCGTTGGTTGCCATGAATGAGAGGTCAGTGTTCTCCCACACCTTCACAATCTTATAACCCTCAACCGGAGGTTCAGGCTCCTCATGCTTATTGATGACGAGGGTCTTAGCATCCAGATTGACGGTCAGATCATAGGTGCCGGCAGGAACCTTGAAACTGTTGGAGGTGCCAAAGTTGCCCAGCTCAATATCAATGCCAAACAGGTCCTCGGACAGCAGGAGACCATCCTGGGTCGAACCGAAACGATAGGGTGAGATACCACTCCAGTCATCGCTGTTCTCGCCTAACTTGGTGGTGAAGGAGAAGAAGCTGTAACCAATGCCGTCATTTTCGTCAATGTTAGCACCATCGGTGGTGATTTGGGCCTTGAAGATGTTCTCATCCTCGGTCTCCATTTTCAAGCCGTTGCTGGGATCCCAGCCATTGCCGTTCACCTCGCCCAGGATGTAAACTTCGCCAGTGAGAACAGGCAGGTCGGGACCGTCGCCGGTCTTCACCAATGTGCACTCGGGCATGGGCTCCTCGGCATTGGGGTCAAATGTGAAGGTCACGTCATAGGTGCCGCTCTCCTCGACAGGAACAACGACATCATTGGCCGGCCAGGACTTGGCCCAATCGTGGTTGTAGGCAACCTTGTACTTGAACTCAACGCCAGCCGACAACTCGCAGCCGGTCTTGGTGAGCTTGTAGGTGCCGTCTTCCTGTTTTTCCATGTCATTGTCGGTGTTCGACGGGGCCCACTCGGTTCCGAACACGGCAGCTGGTGTGCCGCACACGGTGTAGAACTGCAGGGTGGGATCGGGAGGTGCTACATAACCATCGATCATGAACATCATGGCTGCAGGGATAAACTTGATCACATATTCACTGCCTGTACCAGTGAACATGTAAGAACCAGAGCCGCTGCCCTGCCTTTGGGTCGTTACCCATGCCCCGGCAGTAACAGCCTGGTCAACACCCGTTGTGGGACCAAAACGATAGACGTTGTTGAACGTGTCCCAATCGCTGGCCGATTCAGCAAGGCCATCGGCAAGAACAAACCAGACGGTGCCGTTGATGGTGGCCTTGTAAGAGTAAGAGCCATCACTCTCCTGGGTCATCTCAATACCAGAGTTGGGAGACCAGCCAGTACCGAAGGGTTCACTACCAACCAGATAGTATGCCGCCTGTGACGTGAAGGCGAGCATTACCATCATTGAAAATAAAGTAATGAATTTTTTCATAGACTTTTAATAATTAAATAGTTGAAACATATTATGAAATAAACAAATGTTTTACTCACAATTCATCATTTATTTTGGACATAAATGATTGATTTGCAAAAATAGGTAAGTTTTTTTAAATTTACAAGCGGCATCAAGTTTTTTTTTAAATACTGGTGAAAACCATTGTGTTTGAAGGGGCAGTCGAGGCCTATTATCGCGGTTTTTACTGCAGTAAAAAATGCTTGGTAAATAAATGTGTAAAATTATTCACAAAAAATGTTTTGGTAGGGAAATAAATTGTACTTTTGCGGCAGTTTTCAAATCATTATAGAGATAGAAAATAGAAAGAAATGGCAGAAAAAGCAAAAGTCCAGTTTCGTCAGAGCATTGTTGTCCGTTTTTCGGGCGATAGTGGCGATGGCATGCAGTTGGCTGGCAACATCTTTTCCAATGTGAGTGCGGGACTTGGTGACCGCATTTCAACTTTTCCCGATTACCCCGCCGAGGTGCGTGCCCCGCAGGGTTCGCTTGGCGGAGTGTCTGGTTTCCAGGTCCATATCGGACATGGTGTGCACACGCCGGGCGATGAGTGTGATGTCCTTGTGGCGATGAATCCCGCTGCGCTCAAGCAGAATGCACAGTTCTTGCGCAAGGGTGGTGCAGCTATCGTCGATATCGACACCTTTACCCAGGCAGGCCTTGATAAGGCGCTCTACACGACCGATAACCCCTATGAGGAATTGAACCTCAAGGCTCAGGTTATCGAGGCCCCCATCACCACGATGGTTAAAGAGGCTCTCAAGGACACCGGCATGGACCTGAAAGCCCAGCTCAAGTGCCGCAACATGTTTGCTTTGGGCCTTGTTTGCTGGCTTTTCAACCGTCCCATGGAAGCTCCCCTGAAATTCCTCAAGGCTAAGTTTGCCGAGAAGCCCGATGTGTATGCCGCCAACGAACTTGTTATCAAGGGCGGTTACAACTATGGCCACAATATCCACGCCACGGTTTCGACCTATCGCATCCAGAGCGATGATGTGCGTCCTGGCACCTATACCGACGTCAGCGGCAACAAGGCCACGGCATGGGGCTTGATTTTGGCCTCTGAGAAGAGTGGAAGGCCCTTGTTCCTGGGTTCCTATCCCATTACTCCGGCAACCGATATCCTGCACGAGTTGGCCAAGCGCCGCGACTTGGGCGTCAAGGCCATCCAGATGGAGGATGAGATTGGTGGTATTTGTTCAGCTATCGGTGCTGCCTATGCCGGTCATCTGGCAGTGACTACCACATCTGGCCCCGGTTTGGCTCTCAAGAGTGAGGCTTTGGGACTTGCTGTGATGGCCGAGCTTCCTCTGGTGCTCGTGGACGTGCAACGTGGAGGTCCCTCGACGGGTCTTCCCACCAAGACCGAACAGACCGACTTGAATCAGGCCTTGTACGGACGCAGTGGTGAAAGCCCCCTCGTGGTGCTCGCCGCAGCATCGCCCACCGACTGCTTCAAGATGGCTTTCCAGGCTGCACGCATCGCCATCGAGCACATGACTCCTGTTATCCTGCTGACCGACGCCTTCATTGCTAACGGCTCGTCGGCTTGGCGCATCCCCGAGGAGGATGAATACCCCGTGATCAAGCCCAACTACGTTCCTGAGTCATTGAAACCTACATGGACTCCGTTCATGCGCAATGCACTGGGTATTCGTTACTGGGCCATTCCCGGAACACCCGGGCTGGAGCATGTCGTGGGAGGACTGGAGAAAGACTACAATCTGGGTGTACTTAGCAATGACCCCATCAATCATGCACACATGGTTGAGACACGTCGCATGAAGATCGCCAATGTAGCCAACGATATCCCTGAACTCAAGGTCAAGGGTGATGCCTCGGCCGACACTATCATCCTGGGTTGGGGCAGCACTTATGGCCACATCCTCGATGCCGTCAAGCGTTTGAACGAAGAAGGCATCAGGATTGCGATGACCCACATCCGCTATATCAACCCGTTGCCCAAAAACACCGCTGAGCTGCTCAGCCGCTACAAGACGGTGATTGTCGCCGAGTTGAACACTGGTCAGTTGGCCAGCTACCTGCAGAGCAAGATTCCCAACCTGAACATCTGCCACATCAATAAGGTGCAGGGCCAGCCGTTCTTGGTTCAAGAGATTGTCGAAGGAGTTAAAAACATCATGATGGAGGAGGAATTGTAATGGAAAAGAATGAAAATATCCAGTCAGTCGCTCACAAGCCGCTCGATTACAAGAATAACCAACCTGTGCGTTGGTGTCCTGGTTGCGGTGATCATGCAGTACTCAATGTATTGCTCAAGTCGATGGCTCAGTTAGGAGTCCCTCCCGAGAAGACAGCAGTGATTTCGGGTATTGGTTGCAGTTCTCGTCTGCCTTATTACACCAAGACCTATGCCTTCCACACCATCCATGGGCGTGGAGGCGCGGTGGCAACGGGCTTCAAGACCGCTAACCCCGATATGACTGTATGGCAGATCTCGGGTGATGGCGACTGCCTGGCCATCGGTGGTAACCATTTTATCCACGAGGTGCGCCGCAATGTCGACCTCAATCTGTTGCTGTTGAACAATCGCATCTACGGCTTGACCAAGGGCCAGTTCTCGCCCACGAGCGCACGCGGCTTCAAGTCCAAGTCATCGCCCTACGGTACGACCGAGGATCCCTTCATCCCTGCCGAATTGACCTTTGGTGCGCGTGGCACGTTCTTTGCCCGCAGCCTTGACGTGGCGCTTGACATCAGCCAAGAGGTAATGATGGCCGCAGCCCAGCACAAGGGGTGCTCGGTGGTGGAAATCCTGCAGAACTGCATGATTTTCAATAACGGCATCCATGGCTATATTACCGACCGTGAGAACCGCCCCGACCGCACGATCCACCTCGTGCATGGCGAGAAGATGATCTTTGGCAAGGATCACAACCGTGGCCTTGTCCAGGACGGTTTTGGGCTCAAGGCCGTGACCATCGGCGAGGATGGTTACACGATCGATGACGTGCTGGTTCATGATGCGCATTGCCATAGTTCCTTCTTGCATCAGATGCTGGCAATGATGGATGGCACCGACCTGCCTGTGGCTCTGGGTGTGATTCGTGCGGTAGAGGCTCCAACCTACGAGACGGCTGTCGCCGAGCAAGTCGAGCAGGCCAAGGCTATGCATGGCTTTACCTGCCTGCATGATGTCATCATGTCGGGTGACACCTGGGAAGTGGAATAATAATACACATCATCATTGATGACTAAAAAAAGACTCAGGCGGCCTTGATGAGGGGCCGCCTGAGTTGTCTCTAACAGCTAATTGCTGACAGCTAAAAGATTATTTCACAACCTTAACGGCGTTGGTGGTGCCGTCGGTGTAGGTGGTCACCATGATGGTCAGGCCGCTGGCCTGCTGCATCTCTTGGCCTGCCAGGTTGAAGTAGCGCACGTTGGCTACCTCCTTGCCGGCAAACAGCTCCTCAACGTCGGTCAACCTCGACACAACGAAACCGTCAAAGATGTGGTCGCTCTCGGTCTTGCCGGGGGCAACGGCATAAGCCTCAACCATGTAGGTGCCCGGGGTCAAGAACTGGAGCTCATCGGTGTACTCCATCCATTCACCGTACTCATACTGGCCGTCCTCGTTCAATATGCCAATGCGGTAATAGATGGCACTGGGTTCTGTCTCAATCAGGTTAACGGTGTAGGCATTGTAGTACATGTTGCCGTCATTGTAAACAAAGTTGTTCTTTGAGCTGCTGGGAGCATCAGTCTTGGTGCTGGGAGCAACAGCGTCTTGATAGGTGAAACCGATCTTGGTTATAGGCAGCTCTACATTGGTGCCACATCCCAGCATGGAAGTGGCATCGGGGAAATCATTGCCCTGAGCGTATTCAACAAAGCTGTTGTGGTTGTCGGTGTAGGTCATTGCCTTGCCACGAATGCCCGAGGTGTAGAAGGGGGCATAATCGCTGCCGGTAGTGCAGTTGTCATCATCCAGTGCGTCAAAGACGATGGTCACCAGCAGGCTCTTGCCAGGAGTAAAGGTGAAGGGCTCGGGCAGCGTGAAGGCAATCTCCATGTCATCGCCAAAGTAATCGAGCAGATTGATTTCCACTTCCTCTTCCATGACTGGCTCGTCGAAAGTGAAAAATTGCTTTATTCCCTCAATGACAGCAAACTCTGTTGCATCTGTTTCCTGAAGATAAATCTTCACGGTGCGCTGAATTTCTTCAAATGATTCATCCTGGAACTTGAAGCAGAAATCGGTGATCTTCACGTTTTGCTTGCCATCCATGTCGGTCAGCAAGTCGGGCGTGTAAATCATCTGAGCTCCGGTGTGAGCCAAATAGAAATTGGTGGGTGCCATATCAAAGAATGAGCCATTATAGATATTGGCATTCTCCCAGTTACCCACGGTGATGGTAACCGAGTTTTGGGCCTGTGCTGTTAACATCAATGCAGCGAATGCTGCGAGAATCATGTAGAATTTTTTCATTTTACTTAAATTTTAATGGTTAATAATAATTGGATATGTGTACTCTTGAGCTCGAAATGTCCGAGATTGTCGGTAATGACGACGCAAAAGTAACAATTATTAATTGTTTTTCCAAAAAAATGATGAAAAATCCGAAAAAAGAGGCACCATGTTGGGTGGCACCACTTGAAGTCGTGATTGGGTAATAAGAAATCGGTCAGGTTACAGGAGAGCGTTCATGGTACCCATGATGCTGCCAAGCAAGGCACCGAGCCACACAATGGCACGAAGCTCTTTTTTCATGACATCGAGGATGATGGCTTCGGCCTCGTTCATGTCCATCTCGTTGATGCGTTGCTCGATGATGGTGCTGATGTCAATGTCTTGCAGGATGCGCGGCAGGTGTTCGGTGATGATGGCGCGGTAGGTGCTCATGATGCCGCTCTTGATTTGGCCGATTTGCTCATCGCGTCCAGTGGTCAACTGGCTCATGGTCATGCCCATCAGTTGCGATGACTGGTCCTTGACCAGGCTCTCAACCATCTGTGAAGAATTGTTTTGAAGAATTTCGTTGATGTGCTTAGCCAGAATCTTTTCGATGGGTTGAGCCACAGCCTGAACGAGCATCTCGGCACCAAAGCGCCCCGCCACACTGTTCCGGGTCTTTTCCATTGCGTGCTCAGTTGCCATGTGTGCGATGTTATTGCCCATGTTGCTGTCTTGCAGCTTGCCTGTAACCAACTTGACAATGCCGTCGGTGACGTTGTTGCGCATCGAGTCGATGTCGCTGCTCGACAGGTAATGGGCAGCAAACTGCTCAATAGTCTCGTCGTTGCCTTGTTGAGTGGCGACAAACTCGTTGATGGCGTTGGTCATCTTGTTCAGCATCTCATCGCTCAACAGGCTTTTCTCCAGCACCTCGCGGTTCATCAAGTTCTCACTTATTGCGTGACCGATAGCAGTGGCGATGCGGCTTTTCTCTTTGGGAATAATGCCTGGAGTGAATGGTATACGTAGGCCAAACAGATATTTGGCCTGATGGGGCCTGAATAGCATCCTGATGGCTATATCATTGGTGATGTAGCCGATGGCAGCTCCAACAAGTGGACCGAGAATATATTGTACCATGCCCAGCTCGATTTTACCTGAGGTCCACGACTTGGGTACCCGCGGGCACTTGGGATTTGTTGAACGTGAAGGTTGAGGCGGGAAGCGCCTTGTGCACGTAGTTGGTGATTTTCACCGTGTAAACCGATTTGTCGTTCATGTCAAAACGTGCGGTGCGCAGCAGTGACGTCGTCTCATCAAAGTAGAGCCACAGCGTCTTGATGCTGTCTTTCTTCTTGGGGGTGAGCTTGATGACATAGGTCTTGGCGGTCTTGGTCTTGGCCCGTTTCATGTTGAAGTTGGTTTTGAAGTGCTGCACAGCAGCAAGGGGATTTGTCATCTGCAGCTCGTCGGCAGAGGGTGAGGTGATATTGACCTCACTGGTAACGGGTGACCATGACCACTGCGTCTTGCCGTCATACCAGCACTTGGCCTCGGGTGAAATGATGCGGAACTTGTTTCCCTGCATGGATATGGTTCCCTTGCTTGTTCCGCTGGCCGATGTGATGCTGTAGTTTGCAGTCACTCCACCTGATGCGTTTATGGCCGACACGCACTTGTCAAGCATCGCATTGGGTGCTTGAGCAAGAGCAATCATTGCGGCCAGGCATGTTAGAATGGTGATGATTATTCTTTTCATAGCTGTCATATAATCTGTTTTAATTCATTGAATTGATTGACGTCTGGCTTCTATTTGTTCGCTATGATATGCAAAAAGAGTGCCAGTCTTGGAGCAGTGGCACTCTTGTGATGGCTTTTCAGCTGAACAATTGGTCGATGTCCATGGGACTCACGAGCACCTGGCGGGGCTTGCTTCCTTGAGCGGGGCCCACGATGCCGGCATGTTCCATCTGGTCCATCAGGCGACCGGCGCGGTTGTAGCCAATCTCATAGCGGCGTTGCAGCGATGATGTGCTGGCGGTGTTGCTCATGACAACAAATTTCACAGCCTCCTCAAACAGCGGGTCACGGTCCTTGACGTTGCCCACATTGGCGTCACCGCCACCGCCCTCGTCCTTGCCCACATACTCGGGCAGCGTGTATGGCTCATCATGGCTGATGTCGAGGTCCTTGTCCTCTTGATCCTTAATGAAATCACATATGCGCACGATGTCAGGCGTATCGACAAATGGACACTGCAGTCTCGTTAACTCACCGTCGATCTGGAATAGCATGTCACCACGGCCAATCAATTGTTGGGCACCGGTGCGGTCGATAATGATCTGGCTATCGATGCGCTGTGCCACGGCAAACGCGATGCGGCCGGGGAAGTTACCCTTAATCAAGCCAGTGATGACCTTGGATGACGGTCGCTGGGTGGCGATAATCATGTGGATACCCACGGCGCGCGCCTTTTGGGCAATGCGCACCAGCGGGGTCTCTACCTCCTTGCCGGCAGTCATGATCATGTCACTGAACTCATCAATGATGCCGACGATGTAGGGCATGAACTTGTATTTCTTTTCGCCATGCTCATCGAGCACGTCACGCAGGCTACGACGCCACATGTCATTGTAGTCGCTCACGTTGCGCACCTTGACTTCCTCAAACACCTTGTAGCGGTCCTCCATTTCCTGTACCAGGCAGTTGAGGGTCTTGATGACGCGGTCGGTGTCGGTGATGATGGCTTTCTCCTCGCCTGGAGCCTTGGCAAAGTAGTACTTCTCCAGGTCGGCATACACGCTGAACTCCACGCGCTTTGGATCCACAAGGACAAACTTGAGCTCCGATGGCCCCTTCTTGTAGAGCAGTGACGTGATGATGGCGTTCAGTCCCACCGACTTACCCTTGCCAGTGGCTCCTGCAACCAGCAGGTGAGGCATCTTGGTCAAGTCGGCGATAAATACCTCGTTGCTCACGGTGCAGCCCAGGCACATGGGCAGTTTGGCATGACTTTGTTGGAACGCTTTGGATCCAAGTACCTCGCGCATGGGTACGACTTGCGGGTCTCGGTTGGGCACCTCGATGCCGATGGTACCTTTTCCGGGCATCGGAGCGATGATGCGGATACCCAGTGCTGCCAGGCTCAAAGCGATATCGTCTTCCAGCCCGCGGATTTTGTTGACCCTCACGCCATCCTGCGGCACAATCTCAAACAAAGTCACCGTGGGACCCACATGCACCATGATCTCTTTGATCTCGATACCATATTTGCTCAGGGTATCGCGGATGCGTTCCTTGTTTTCGTCCTGCTCCTGCTTGTCCACACTATTGGGATTCATGCGGATGTCCTGCAGCAGGTCAAGTGTGGGGAAACGGTAGTGACGGTATTCGCCGGTAGGGTCATGAGGGTTGGTAACGTCGGTGCTGGCAGCGATGGGCTTGAGATGCGCTGCTTCTCCATTGGCAGCATCGGTGGTCGGTCTGGTATTGATTTTAGGTTTGCGGGGGCGGTTGGAAATGTGTGTCGTCTCTTGTTGGTTTCTGCTGTTATCGGTTACCTTGCGCTCTTCTCCCAGGAATGCTGTTTGACCAGGCTCCTTAACAGTCTTCTCGGCTTCATCCTTGCTGCGGCTGCGCTTCTTCTCTATCTCGCGTTGCACCTGTCGGTAAAGGGCGGTTAAAGTTTGATAGGTGAGGAATATCCACAACAAGAAGATAAACAGGTTAACGGCAACCAAGCCGTAGATACCCACTAATCCCAGCAACCACTTGTTGGCATAGAAGCCGAAGTAGCCGCCCAACGGGAAAAACGTGATGGGTTTCATGAAATAGGTGGCAGCGCCAACAATCATCGAGAGTGTGAACATGCTGAACAGGCAGACAAAAGTGTAGGAAAAGAAATGAGTCTTCTTACCCTTACGCACAAGTCTCATGCCCAGCGTGAGGAACCAGACCACAATGATAAATGCAGCTACACCCACTCCACTCGAGATGAAAAAATCACTCAACGATGCCCCGACGGCAGCACCTGCATTGCGGATTTGGTCAGGCACCTGGGCATTCTCGATCATCGAGTAGTTGGTGATGCGGTTCTGGTCGCTCATTCCTGCCGACAGGAAGTAGGACAGGAATGAGATCAGCAGGTAAATACCGGTCATCAACATAGCACAGCCTGCACCAAGCCTGAACTGGCCGTTATTAATGAACGCCATGACGCGTTGCCACTTGGTAACATGCTCATTGTCAATGGCTTCCTCGACCTCGAGCCGCTTGAGGTAGTCCTCGGATTTCTGCACACCACTGATGTCAGGGCCGAAATAGCTCTGATTATCAGTCGCTTTCTTGGTTGGCTTATTATGTTTTTTACTCATTTTTCTTTGCTATCGATTTGGGGCTTCAAAGTTACAAATTAAAATTGGTTTACAAACGCAAACCCGATACTTTTTTTTACTCAATGTACATTTTTTATGATTAACAAGAAAACAGGCGGCCAACTGGCCGCCTGTTTATCCAGCGTCATTAGCTGTCGGCTAATAGTTGAAAAGGCTGATAGTAAA
>FLNX01002217.1_pt1 | contig 77007 bp, 72 predicted proteins | sample 1140341 | NCBI WGS metagenome assembly FLNX01 (sample SAMEA3878208, study PRJEB12797) | bioreactor metagenome | biome: Moose rumen | place: Sweden | collected 2011-10
CCGGCAATAGAAACATCCTGTTTCTGTTGCCGGCGGGCGCACGTCCTGTGCGCCCGGGTATCTCTTCGATTTGGTATTTCGCATTTTGGAAATTCATTTCACGAGGAAAAATGTTTTGTTGAAAAAAATTTCGGGCTCGCCTTCGGGTTTCAAAGTTACCAAAAGATTTCCGCTGCCGTCGACTGGCGCGGCAAGTTGTCCGCCGAGCGGAATATTTATATCGGCGGTTTGACCGTTCGCAATGGTTGGATATTCCAATGTGTATTCGTCATAGCCGAACTCGACATCAACTCGCGGGTTGATTAAATCTTTGCCGCTGTGATTTTCAATGCGGAGCCGCGAAGTCATGCTCGGCGGAAAAAGATACTCGCCGTAACTGTTTTTCTGCCAAGAATGCCAATCGCGCAGATAAACCATGTGATATTTATCCGTCAATTCGCCGTTCAAATAAAATTTAAATTCAACTTCGCCCGCAGGTTTTTCGACGGGCGGCGCGGGCGTAACGGTTTGCGGCGTCGAAGGAATTTCGGGAAGCGTCGGCGTCACGGTCGGAGGATTTATAACAAAATTCGTCAGCCGATTAAAAATTTCATTATCGGAATTGTCGGGAGGAGGACTCTCGACAATTTTTTCTTCGTCAACGACAGGCGGTTGAATTTCGGAAAAAATTTCGGGCGACAATTCGACTTCGGGCGATTGAAAATTTTCTTCTGCAACGTTCGGGATAAAAATTATCGCGGGACAAATCAGCGCGGCAACGAGAAATTTTTTTACGTGATAAAATTTTTGGCGGCGGAGAACGGCATTGCGAAGTTCTGCGGCGGATTGAAAACGTTGCAAAGGCTCCAACGAAGTACAGCGATTTAAAATGTCGCTCAACTTGCCGTTGTAATCTTCGCCGAGCAAATTTTTAATCGTGACGCCGAGCGAATAAATATCACTGCGCGAATCGGTTTGCCCCGCGCCGAATAAGCCGAATTGTTCGGGCGGCGCATAGCCGCGAGTTCCCAAAAGTTCTGTATCTGCGCGGCTGTCGGGCTTGAAAAGGCGGGCAATGCCGAAATCAATCAGCTTGACTTCTTTAAAATCGGTCAGCATGATATTTGACGGCTTAATATCGCGGTGAACAATATTTTTCGCGTGAATTGCATACAGACATTCGCAGAGACTCAAAAGAATATTTGCCGCAAATTTTTCGCCGAGCAATTCGGGCTGATAAATCAAAATTTCTTCCAAAGTTTTTCCGTCAATGAACTCTTCGACAACGATCAATTTCCCGTCAAAATCAAACAGCCGATAAATTTTCGGAATGTGCGGCTCGTCAAGTTCCTTAAGCATTTGATAAATCGGACGGGAATTTAAGGCGCGTTGTTTCATGACGCAAACTTTTTTCGTATGTTTATCATAAACGACGGCGACAAAATCCTGCTCGGACTCCTTAAGCGTCTCGACAAGTTCAAAGGTATCACCCAAATATTTTTTGAAAAAATTCATCTCAATTTGCCTTGAAAAAATTTTTCTGTCATTATAGCATAGAAAAAAATATCGGGGGGAGCGGCATGGCAAAAAATACGGGCGAGCTTTTCACGGAGCTTAAGGAAGATAAAAATCTGAACAAATATTTTCGGCAGAATCGCGAAGAATTTATTTTGCCGCTGAACGAATACTTGGAAAAACTTTTGGCAGAAAAAAATTTGTCCAAAAAAGATGTCGTCGAAAGAACGGGCTTGAATCGGGAATATGTGTATCATATTTTTTCGGGGCTGAAAAAAAATCCGTCACGCCCGAAACTTTTGGCGATAGCAATAGCAATGGAGTTGAATTTGGAAGAAACTCAATATCTTTTGCGATATTCGGGCTTGGGAATACTTTATCCGCGAAATCAATGGGATGCGATTATAATCTCGGCGATTGAACAAAAACTCGACGTTGAACAGACAAATAATTTGTTGCATTGTTTCGGCGAAAAAACTCTCGGCGATTAAAAAAAATTCCCCGACGTTTTGTCGGGGATAATTTTTTCATTTATTTTATTAAAATGTGAGGGGTCAAATTACAAATTGTACTCCTTGCGAATCTCGGCGATTTTAACGGGACGATGTTCTTTGACGGATTTTGTCGCCGCCAAACCGATAAGCACGGGCTCCAAGCCGTCCTGTGCGGTTACGGGCGTTTCGGTATCGTTGACAATCGCTTCAACAAATTCGTCAACTTCAGTCGCATAAGCCATCATGTAGCGTTCAAGGAAAAAGAACATTGGCTTTTCAGCCGTGACGCCGTCTTTGTTGCTGTAAACCGCATTTGAATCGCTGTCGTTGGAAATGGCAACGCAACCTTTATCGCCAAAAACTTCAGCGCGTTGGTCGTAGCCGTAACAGCAAGCGCGGCAGTTGTCGATAACGGCAGTCGCTCCGTTGCTGAGTTTCAAAGTTATAACGGCGGTATCAACGTCGCCCGCCTCGCCGATGGCAGGATCAACCGTGATTGAACCTTCGGCGTAAACTTCTTCGACTTCCGCGCCCGAAAGATAGCGCACCATGTCGAAATCATGAATCGTCATGTCAAGGAAAATTCCGCCCGAAACTTTTACATAGGAAATCGGCGGCGGTTCGGGGTCACGTGAAGAAATTTTGATAATCTGTTGCTTGCCGACTTTGCCCGCCTCGACAGCTTTGCGAATGGCGCGGAAATTGTGATCGAAACGGCGATTGAATCCGACTTGATATTTTTTGCCCGACTCTTTGACGACGGCGAGAACTTCTTTAATCTTCTCAACGTCATGATCAATCGGCTTTTCGCAGAAAACATGTTTGCCGGCTTTGAGAGCCTCAATCGACAGCGGAGAATGTTGATCTGTGGACGCGCAGATTAAAACCGCCGCAATTTCGGGATCGTCAAGAATTTCTTTGTAATCTTTGGTGGTTTTCTCGACGCCGATTGATTTTGCCCAAGCTTCGGTCTTCTCGTTCATGAAAGGATCGGCAATGGTTTTGACTGTCGCGTTCTTGACGAATTTGGAAATGCTCTCGCCGTGAACATGTCCGATTCTGCCCGCTCCGATAATACCAACTTTAATCATTAAAACTCCTCCTTTTTTTATCAATCAGGAATTATGAATTAGGAATTAGGAATGAAAATCGTTTCTTCATTATTAATTCCTCATTCCTAATTCCTAATTATTTCTGACGGAGCTCGACGTAATCCAGAATGATCTGAACTGCCTGTTCCGTCGTAATGTTCGTGGTGTTAATCATCAAATCGTAATTTTGCGGATCGCCCCAAGTCCTGCCGGTATAATAGGCGTAATAACTTTTGCGCTTTTTGTCAACGTCAAGCACATCTTCAAAAGAAAAATCTTTGTAAATTTCTTTGGCGCGTTTGCGGCGACATTCCTCATCGGCATAAATGAAAAACGAAAAATGATTGGGCACGTCGCGCAAAATGTAATCGGCACAGCGTCCGACGAAAACCGCCGATTCATCGCACTCGGCAAGCTCGCGAATAATTCTTGCTTGCTGAATGTACATTTGATTTTGACGCGGGACGCCCTGCCCGACGAGCGCGGAAATTGAGGCGACAAAATCGTTGGGCGTGTCGTAGGCATTGTCCACGACGGTTTGAACGTCCTCGAAAGTGTCAAGGCTCTCCGCCGCCGCCGCAACGATATTGCGGTTGTAGCATTTGGCACCAATTTTTTTGGCGACCGCTTCCGCGATAGAATGTCCGCCGCTGCCGTATTGCCGCGTAATCGTGATAAAAGTTTTTTCTTTCAAGAGAAAACCCTCCTTTTTTTGGAAAGTTTATCAAATCGTAAGGCTAAAAACAATACAATTTTAATCAACTGTTGAACAAAATTTTACAAGTTTATCAATTCCATTTTGCACATTATATTTTTCTCGCAAAATCTTTCCTAAAAATTTTTGGCGTATTTTTTGAAACTTTTGCCGTCTTGTTTAAAATTTTTTCAATCGAAACTATAAATTCTTGTTAAACCGAATCAAACAATAAAAAATCCTTCCCTTGAAATTTATCTCCGGAAGGATTTTTTCTTTCAATATTTGTTCGGAATTTCCGACTTGGGCAAATTTTTTTTATCGTAATCAATGCCCGCGCCGCCGTCATATCGGATTAAAATTTTCTCGTAAAGTTTTTTCCAAGCGTCAAAGATTTTTAAGGCATTTTCATTAAGAGCTTCGGCGAATTTTTCTTCCGAGAGATTGAGTGAAGATTTAACCAGATTGAAAGAATTTTTTTCCACTTGATGAATCGCCTTCTCAACTGTTTTGCCAAAGGAACGGTAATAGCCGCCCGCCAACGCTTTAATCTGATTCGACGCCCACCACATTTTGGAGCCGTCGTATTCTTTTCGCAAAATGTGATTGTAAGCTTCGGGCATTTTCGCAACCGTGAACGGCACAAAAGGATTGTCAAGCGGAGTATTCGTTGACAACCAAAAAATCGGCGCGGGCAATTCGTCATTAACCTGCGCAATGTAAGTGCAACTTGTATCCGCCGAAAAAATGGCGCGTTCGCTGTTTTCGCAGTCGTAGTGATAAGGCGAGCCGTGAATTCCCGCAAATTTGCTCCGCGTTTTGTCAAATTTCGTACCTCGATAATAATCGCGATACAAATTTATCACGTCGCCGAGTTCCAATTTTTCATCGGGACAAATGGACAGCGGATAATAATCTGAATCCCAGCCGTTGACTTTTGAAGAAAATTTTTTCGACGGCGCAACCAAATCCATTGCCCGCCAGACGCGCCGCATTGAATAATAGGGATGAAAAAATTCGTCGCCGCGCAGAGATTTTACCCAATCCAAATTTCCCCTGTCATCATAAACTGCCCAAAAATTTTCTTTCAACATTTGCGGGAGTTTCGGGTTAAAAATTTGATTCGGATCGCCTTCTCTTATCGCTCTTATTCGCAACTGATTTGCCGCGATAAAAAAATGTCCGTCGGGAATTTTTTCGGCAATCCAAAAGCCGCCGTATCTTGAAGGAGTCGGCATCATTTCCATAACCCAACCTTCATTGCTGTCGGCAACAATCAAAGTCTCTGCCGTACCGTAAAGCCCGTACTTGTCAATCAACGCGCCCATTAAAATTATTGCTTCCCGCGCAGTCTTGCAACGCTCCAAAGCCACGCGCCCAAGTTCAGACGAATAAAAAATCCCGCCGCCTTCTTTGTAGGGAACTTCGCGCAGGCGGGCGGAAGTGTCGGTACATTCGCCCATCATCAAGCCGTGTTCGTTCACAACGGGATATTCGCCGTCAATGTAAGCGTAAGTGTGCTCGACTTCGGGAATTTTTCCAATCGGTTTTGTAAACGGCTTGCCGGGAAAGTCGTAACCTTCGCTGCGTGCCGGCGCAACCAAATGAGGATTGAAAAAACAATTATAAGCGGACATTTCTCCCGTTGCGACGGGGCTGGGATAAACGAAGCGCACTTTGCACTTTTCATGATCTCGCGCCGGAACAAAAACAACGTTCGGATCGCCAATATATCCGTCGTTTGAATGCGTAACAAAAACGCTTCCGTCGGCTGATGCGCCTTTTGTAACAAGAATTGTCGTGCAAGTTTTTGCATTGAAACTCATAAATTTTTCTCCGACAATTTACATTGCAACGATTGAAATTCCTTGATCGTCGGCGAAGGCGATCATTTGTTCACGCTCGACCAAAAGAGTTTTGCCCGCCTCGATAGCCAATGCCGTTGCTCCGACTTTCGCCATGTTTTCAATCGTGCGATAACCGACCGTCGGAACGTCGAAACGATTATCTTGTTGCGGCTTTGAAACTTTGGCGACAACCGCGCCGCCGTGTGCCAATTTCCCGCCGCGTTCAATGCAAGCATCCGTTCCTTCAATCGCCTCAAGTGCCATGACCGCCCGATTTTTTACGACGACAGTTTGTCCGATGTCAAGGCGTCCGAGTTCCTTTGCAATTCTGAAGCCGAATTCCATATCTTGACGTTCAATTTCTGTCGGCTCGCGTTTTGTGATTGTTCCTCTGCGCGGCATAAGTTTTCTTATCAATTTTGTTTGATCAAAGGTTTGAATGCCTGCCCTTGCCAGCTCGCGGACAAATGCCATCATGATCGTATCATCTTTTCTGTCGGGCAGAGACATTATCAACTGCAACATTCGGGCGTCGGGCAAAACCGCGCCGTTGAATAAAAGTTCTTTCGTGACTTTTCCTATCAACGTGACTTGTTGAATTTGATTTTGCGCCAGATAATTTAAAATCGCATCCAACTGCGCGACGCTGATGAATTGATAATCCTTTGAAAACTCCGCAATTGAAGGATCACTGTCCGCCAAAAGTCCTATCGAATAAACTTCATAGCCGAGTTGTTTGGCGGCGCGGGCGCATTCGACAGGCAATTTCCCGACTCCCGCCAATATTCCAAGTTTCTCCATTTAATAACCTCCAAAAATTTTTTAAACCTTGACGGCGGGCATCTTTTCAGCCAATCTTTCAGCCTCCGCCTCGCGCTCGCGTTTTTGGCTTTCAACAAACGCAGGAAATTTTGAACAAAGAATCATCATTGCGTTAAAAACTTCGTCTTCGGTTTTGGTTTCGTGACGGCGGCGCGTAAAAATTTCTTGAACCAACTGCGCGGAACTTTCAACGGAAATTTTTTCGCCGCGTTGCCAGTTGGTTAAATCCGTTTGAACATATTCGCGAATAATATCCTCGCCCGCCGCGTCCAATTTCCTGCCGTCCATTGTCAAAGTATCTTTAATGCTTTTCGCCGTCCACGCGGCAAGCTCTGCAATTTCTTTTTTGTTCATAAAATACCATCCTTATTTTTCGTCAAAATCTCTTCGCTCGCGGCAAATTCCCCGTTCGGCGTTGCGTAAAAATCTCAAAAAATGTTCGACTTCCTCGCAAGAATCAACTTCCTGTTCAATGACGGCAATAGTCTCCGCCAAACTCAAACCCGAACGATAGAGAATTTTATACGCCTTTTTAATCAGCCGCCGACTTTCAAGCGGAAGCCATTTTTATTTTTCGTCAAAATCTCTTCGCTCGCGGCAAATTCCCCGTTCGGCGTTGCGTAAAAATCTCAGAAAATGTTCGACTTCCTCGCAAGAATCAACTTCCTGTTCAATGACGGCGATAGCCTCCGCCAAACTCAAACCCGACCGATAGAGAATTTTATACGCCTTTTTGATAAGCCGCCGACTTTCAAGCGGAAGCCATTTTTATTTTTCGTCAAAATCTCTTCGTTCGCGGCAAATTCCCCGCTCGGCATTGCGCAAAAATCTCAGAAAATGTTCGACTTCCTCGCAAGAATCAACTTCCTGTTCAATGACGGCGATAGCCTCCGCCAAACTCAAGCCCGAACGATAGAGAATTTTATACGCCTTTTTTATAAGCCGCCGACTTTCAAGCGGAACTCCCGCCCGCGAAATGCCGACGTTGTTTAAGCCGACAACTTTTGCGGGATGTCCGTCGACCAAAGTATAAGGCACAACATCTTGAACAAGTTTGCTCATGCCGCCGACCATCGCATTGCGTCCGATTTTTACGAATTGATGAACGCCCGCCATACCGCCGATAACAACTCTGTCCTCAACAATGGCATGTCCCGAACAACTTGCCAAATTCGACATGATAACGCGGTTTCCGAGCGTGCAGTTGTGCGCAATGTGAATATAAGCCATCAACAGACAATCGCTGCCGATTCTGGTTTCGTTGCCTTCGCCGGTCGCCCTGTGAATTGTCGCGCCTTCGCGAATTGTCGTCCTGTCGCCGATAATCGTAGAACTTTGCTCGCCTTTGAATTTCAAATCTTGCGGCTCGGCACCGACCGAAGCGAATTGAAAAACTCTGCAATCTTTTCCTAGCGTCGTCCATCTTTCTATAACTGCATGCGGACCGATAATCGAGCCGTCGCCAATTTCAACTTCGTCGCCAATCACGCAGTAAGGACCGATTGTGACATTTTCTCCGAGCCGTGCGCTTTCGGAAATGACCGCGCTCGGATGAATTTTTGTACCGATATTCGCGTTTAATTCGTCGCTGCTTTCCAATTTTATCATTTTTATTACTCCCGAATTTTAGAGCTCCTCGCGTCCTTTTAAAACAAAAGTAAAATCGGCAACGGCAACCAATTTATCATCAACGTAGCCGTCTGTATGCAAAACGCCGAAAAGCCCGCGCACTTTGACGATCTCGGCTTTGGTTATGAGTGTGTCGCCGGGCACGACCATTTTTTTGAATTTGATATTGTCCATGCCGCCGAAAAGTGCAATTTTCCCGCGATGTTCTTCGGGATAAAGCATTGCCACGCCGCCGACTTGTGCCATTGCCTCAAGCTGAAGGACGCCCGGCATTATCGGATGTCCGGGAAAATGTCCCGCAAATTGCGGTTCATTCATCGTGATATTTTTTAAGCCCGTCGCCGATTTGAACGGATCTATTTCCAAAATCCTGTCCACCAAAAGCATCGGCGGGCGGTGCGGCAAAATTTTCATGATGTCTTCGATTTCCAATACCATCTATATCGCTCCTTTTTAACAATTAGGAATTAGGAATTATGAATTAGGAATTTTGGAATTGTTATCCCTAATTCCACATTCCACATTGCCTTTTGAAGTCTGCATAAATTTTTTTCGCAAGTTGAGTGTTGAGGGCATGTCCCGAAGCCGCCGCCACAATATGACATTTCAAAACTCCCGCAAGGCGCATGTCGCCGATAACGTCCAAAATTTTGTGGCGAACCAATTCATCGGGATAATTCAATTTGTTGAGCCAGCCCTCGTCATTGTAGACGATAACATTTTCAATCGTGCCGCCGAGTCCGAGCCCCATTGCGCGGAGCGCGTCAATTTCTTTTTCGTAAGCGATTGTCCGCGCAGGCGCAATTTCTTCCGCATAAATTTTTTCGGTTATCTCAAAGTCGCCGTATTGAATGCCGATTAACGGATGGGGATTGACAGAAACAAAACTCACGCGAAAACCTTCGTAGGGCAGAGCCATAATGAATCGCTTGCCTTCTTCGCCGTCGACGCGATAAATTTTTTCGACACGAATAATTTTTCTCTCCGCGTCCTGTTCGATGAGCCCCGCTTCTTGAATCATTTTAAAAAAGTCAATGGAGTTGCCGTTGAGGACGGGCGGTTCTTCGGCGTCAAGTTCAATCTCGCAGTTGTCGACGCCGCAAACATTGAGCGCACTCATCAAATGTTCAATCGTGAAAACTTTCGCGCCGTTTTCTTCCAAAGTCGTTGCTCTGAGAGTCGCCGTAACATTTTCTGCCGTCGCATGAATTTTCGGGCGCGAAGGCAAATCCGTTCTCAAAAAAATTATCCCGCCGTCAACTTCGCCGGGATTTATCGCGAGCCGAACTTTTTTGCCCGAATGGAGCCCGACGCCGACGCAGGAAATTTTATTTTTTAAAGTCCGCTGTCTTTGCAACACCAAACCTCCTTTCAGAAAAAAATTCGCGGCTATTATACCATTAATGACTTTTAACGTCGATAAATTTTTTGTCAGGAATCGGGCGTCTTGACTCCAAAAATTTTTTGGGCGGGCAAAAGAAAAGTTTGATATTGACAGGGCAAAAACTTTTTATTACAATCGCGTCTATATGGCGGCTTGCCTGTGTTTCCATCAGCCCCGGACATATGCACCCACCAATCAAAAAAAATTTTGGAGGAATCTTCATGAAAGATACGTTCATGGCAAAGGCGGGCGACGTCGAGAAGAAATGGTATCTCGTCGACGCCGAAGGCAAAACCGTCGGTCGCCTCGCCGCAGAAGTCGCCAAAGTATTGCGCGGCAAAAATAAACCGATATTCACTCCGCATGTCGACACGGGAGATTATGTTATCGTGATCAATGCGGCTAAAGTTGTTTTCACCGGCAGAAAACTTCGCAAAAAAGTTTACTTCCACCACACCGGCTATCTCGGCGGCGGCAAGTATGCAACGGCGGGCGAATGGATGAAAAAATATCCCGAACGCGTCATTGAACACGCCGTCAAAGGCATGTTGCCGAAAAATAAACTCGGCGCGGATTTGTTCAGAAAGTTGCACGTCTTCGCGGACGACAAGCATCCGCACGCCGCGCAGAAACCCGAAGAACTTAAATTTTGAAACGCGCTAAGGAGAGGATAACATGGCACAAGTAAGCTACTACGGCACAGGTCGCCGCAAAAGTTCAATCGCCCGCGTTCGTTTGGTTCCGGGCGACGGCAAAGTTACGATTAACAATCGCACAATGGAAGAATATTTCGGTTTGAAGACTTTGGAGCTGATTGTTCGTCAGCCGCTCGTCTTAACCGAAATGAACGATAAATATGATGTAATTGCTTCCGTCAAAGGCGGCGGCACTTCGGGACAGGCAGGCGCGATTCGTCACGGCATTACCCGCGCTCTCATGGAGCTCGACGCCGACCTTCGCCCCGCGCTCAAAAAAGCCGGCTTCGTCACTCGCGACCCGCGTGAAAAGGAACGTCGCAAATACGGTCTCAAAAAGGCGCGCAAGGCTTCCCAATTCTCGAAACGTTAATCAGAAAATACGGCTCCCGCTCGCAATGCGGGAGTTTTTTTTAGCCGAGAATTCTTGACACTGCCCGCCGCTTGATATATATTAGCTGAAATTTATCTATGAAATTTCACTGAAATTTTTTGGAGGATTTATGAAAAAGTTTTTGCTCGCAATGTTGATCTTTTTGTTGGCGACGGCGGGATTTATTTTTTGGCTTTTTGAACGAGACGCCGCCGGCGTTCCGATTTTGGTATATCATCGCGTCAGCGACTCAGATGATAATCCGCAAACCCTGAAGGTTGCCGATTTCGACGCGCAGATAAAATTTTTAATCGATAACGGCTACAAAGTCATAATGCCCGACGATCTCCTTGACGCTTGGGAAAATGATAAAGCTCTGCCCGATAAACCCGTGCTGATAACTTTCGACGACGGGCACGAAGATATTTATAAAAATGTCTTTCCGATTTTGCAAAAGTACAACGTGCGGGCAACGGTTTTTCTCGTGACGGATCACATCGGGCTTGAAGGATATTTGACTTGGGATTTGGTTCGCGCCCTTCAAAACGGCGGCTTCATAGATTTTGAAAGTCACACGAAAAGTTACAAGACTTTGACGCAACTGCGCGGCGATAAACTCTGGAATGAAATTTACGGCTCAAAGCAGGCGATTGAATGGGCTTTGAATAAACCCGTCAAATTCATTGCTTATCCCGGCGGAAAATACAGCGTCGAGGCGGAAGAGACTTGCAAGGAATGCAATTTCCGCGCAGGTTTCATTGAAGATTACGGGCTTGCCAAAAACGAGACGGATCATTTTGTTTTGACGAGAATTCCCGTGCTCGGCTCCAATTCGCACACGCTTTTTAGATTTCAACTTCGCTTGAAAGGCTCGCCTATTTTTGCGCCGATTAATCGTTTTAAAGAAGATATTGCTGAAGGCAACCCCGAAGTTGCCGATTTAATTTTTATTCCATAAGGGAAATGGGAAATGGGAGAAGGGAAAAGAGAAAAGAGTTTTGAACTTTTCCCTTTTCCCATACCCCTTTCCCCTCAAAAGGAGACGCAATGGAAAATTTTTCAGCTTTAACAACGGAGAAAATAAATCCCGCAACGATTAATATCGACAAGTGCTCGACGCTTGAGATGGTCAAATTAATCAACGACGAAGATAAAAAAGTTGCGGCGGCTGTCGAAAATGTTTTGCCCGAAATTGCGCGGGCGGTTGACGTTATAGCCGAAAGTTTTTCACGCGGCGGCAGATTGTTTTATATCGGCGCGGGAACTTCGGGGCGGCTCGGAGTTTTGGACGCTTCGGAATGCCCGCCGACTTTCGGAGTTTCGCCCGACATGGTTCAAGGTTTGATAGCGGGCGGCGAAGGTGCTTTGATTAAAGCCGTCGAAGGCGCGGAGGATAATCGTTCGCTCGCCGAAAAAGATTTGTCCGCTAAAAATTTCTGCGCGGAAGATATTTTGGTTGGAATAACGGCTTCGGGCAGGACGCCTTACGTTTTGGGCGGCGTTGACTTTGCAAAAAAAATCGGCGCGAAAACTGTCGGAGTTTCTTGTGTTGAAAATTCTGCGCTGGCAAAAGTTGTCGACATTGCGATAACGCCGATAACGGGCGCGGAGGCTTTGACGGGCTCGACGCGCATGAAGGCGGGCACTGCAACCAAAATGATCCTCAACATGTTGACGACGGCGGCAATGATAAAAATCGGAAAAGTGCGCGGAAATTTGATGGTTTGTGTTCAGGCAACCAACGACAAGCTTCGCGACCGCATTAAGAGAATAAATTTAGGAACTAGGGACTAGGAACAAGGAACTAGTTCACGATTCTTATTCCCTAGTTCCTAGTTCCTATTTACTAGTTCCTATCAAAGGAGATAATTTTATGCAGAACGGTATATCGATTTACGCAGGGCTCGATTACGACGGCGAAGAAAATCTTTCGCTGATTGAGACGGCGGCGGAAATGGGTTTCAAACGCCTTTTCACTTCCGCGCAGATTCCCGAAGCAACCGACAACGAAACTTTTCAAGAAGATTTGGCGGACATTTTGACAACCGCAACTCTCAACGGCTTTGAAATTATTCTCGATGTCAACGCCGAAAATTTTTCCGAATACAACTTCGACGGAATAACGCTCCGACTTGACGACGGCTTTGACGCCGAGCAAGTCGCCGAGATAAGTCATTCCAGAAAAATTATGTTGAACGCCTCGACCGTCACGGAAGATTTTTTAAATGATCTGCTCGGCAAGGGCGCGAATTTCGACAACATTTCTGCCCTGCACAATTTTTATCCGCATCCCTGCACGGGGCTTGACACTTATTTTTTCAGCAATCAAAATCTCATTCTTCATGACTTCGGAATTTCTGTCGGCGCATTTATTCCGAGTAAGGACGGCAAGCGGCGGCTTCCTCTGCGCGAAGGGCTTCCGACTCTTGAAGACTGCAGAAATTTTTCCACAGATTTATCCGCGAGATTTTTGGCGGCTCTCGGCACCGATTTTATAATTATCGGCGACGGACAACCGACTCGCGAAGAACTTCAGGCATTGGCGGCGATTCAAAGCGACGAAGTTATTTTGCACGCTCAACTTCTCAGCAATAATTTGACGACCGCCGAAATTTTATGCAAACATTTTACGCGCCGCGCAGACGTCGCAAAATCCGTGATTCGTGCGGCGGAAGGAAGGAGGTATCTTAAAGAAGTCGGCGGAAATATTCCGTCCGATAATTTGCCGATTGAACGCAGTTTCGGAGACATAACCGTTGACAACGACGGCTTCGGACGATATGCGGGCGAAGTTCAGATTGTTCAAGACATTTTGCCCGCCGATGAACGCGTCAACATTGCGGCACATATTTTGGAGGAAGAAATTTTCTTGATGGGTTATATCAAACCGCGCCAGAAATTTTCTTTTAAATTTGTCTGATTTACCTGAGCTAATTCACTTCGCATCACATTCCACATTTCGGACAGGAAACTTTTTTCTAATCAAGCCGCGCCAAAAGTTTTCGGTTAATTGTCTGAAGACATTTTGGAGGCTGATGCGATGAAATTTAAAGCTTTTGTGACTGCCGCCGCCCTTTTTATTTTGCTTGGCGGCACGGCGGTTGCTTCGCCCACTCTTTCTAAAAATTCGCGGGGAAATGACGTTCTGCTTTTGCAAAAAAAACTTTATCTTATCGGCTACGAGATAACCGAGCTGGACGGAGTTTTCGGCAACGAAACCGAAAAGGCGGTTACCGCCTTTCAAAAGGATCAAAAAATCAGCGCGACGGGCGTTGTAACGAATGTCACGTGGCGCGCTCTCAAAAAGGCTAAGGAAAAGAAGGGACGCGTTCTACCCGAAATAAAAATTGCCCCCGCTGTCAACACCAAAAAAAATTCTCCCGCGACCGTGCTTTACGGCAATTCTTTTATAACAAAAGCGCAGGGCGCGGCTCTGGTTGCGACGGCTAAAACTTTTATCGGTGTGCCCTATGTTTTCGGCGGGACATCTCCTGCCGGATTTGATTGTTCGGGACTTTTACAATATGTTTTTAAATTAAACGGGCTCACCATCCCCCGCCTTGCCGACGAACAATATTATCTCGGTCGTGCGGCGGAAATAAAACAACTTTCGCCCGGCGACTTGGTTTTTTTCTCGACGTATACTGCCGGTGTTTCTCATTGCGGCATTTATGTCGGCAACGGAAAATTTTTGCACGCCTCATCCAGTCGCGGCGTTACCATAAGCAATTTGTCTGACGAATATTGGAAAATCCGATTTGTCGGCGCAAAAAAACTTGTCAGCGATTAGAAAACTTTTGGTTGCGGCTTGAAAGTTTTTGTGGACTGATTCATAAAAAAAATATATGCTCTTCGCTTGAGGAGCATTTATTTTTTTGAAAGGGGTAAGGGATAAGGGAAATGGGAGAAGGGAGAAGAAAAATGGGAAAAATTTTTGTTGTAGGAATCGGACCGGGCGGGCTTGACGAAATGACTCCGCGTGCTCGGCGGGCGATTGAAGAAGTCGAAGTCGTTGCGGGCTACAATACTTATATCAAGCTGATTGAAAAAATTCTCGGCGGGAAAAAAATAATCGGGCGGGCAATGATGCAGGAAGTCGAGCGTTGTCAACTGGCGATTGAAGAAACTTTATCGGGAAAAAATGTCGCGGTAATATCTTCGGGCGACGCGGGAGTTTACGGCATGGCGGGGCTTGTCGTCGAAATGATTTTAAATCTGCCCGAAAAAAATCGTCCGCAATTTGAAGTTATCGCGGGAGTTTCGGCAGTCAATGCGGCGGCGGCGATTTTGGGTGCGCCGTTGATGAATGATTTCGCCGTTATAAGTCTCAGCGATTTAATGACGCCTTTTGAAGTGATTAAAAAACGTGTCCGAGCCGCCGCGCAGGGAGATTTCGTCATTGCGCTTTACAATCCGAAAAGCAAACGCCGCGTCACTCAACTTGAAGATGTTCAAAAAATTTTGCTGGAGTACCGAGAAAAAAATACGCCCGTCGGCATTGTGACGAACGCGGGGCGCGAAGACGAGACAAAAATTATTTCGACGCTTGAAAATTTTTCGCGGGAAGAAATTAATATGTTTTCGCTTGTGATAATCGGCAATTCCCAAACTTTCGTTAAGACAGGCTTTATGTTGACGCCGCGAGGTTATGTTTTATGATTCATGCCGAAAAAATTTCTGTGCGTGAAAAAATTTTTTTCGCTTGTGATAATCGGCAACTTTCAAACTTTTATTAAGGCGGGCTTTATGTTGACGCCGCGAGGTTATTCCTTGTAAAAAAAATCCCGACCGAGTCGGGGAAAAATTTAAGGTTCGATTAATTCTGCCAGAGTTTGAAAGAGATGTTCGGGCTCGACGGGTTTTGATAAATGCGCGTTCATGCCCGCTTGCAAACTTCTCTGAACGTCTTCGTCAAAGGCGTTAGCTGTCATTGCGATTATCGGAATTTTTTTTGCGTCGGGGCGGTCGAGGGCGCGAATTGTCTCCGTTGCCTTCAGCCCGTCCATTATCGGCATTCTTATGTCCATTAAAACCGCGTCAAAATAATTTGGCGGCGAATTTGCAAATGTGTTGACGGCGTCTTGACCGTTCGGCGCGTGTTCGACTTCCATTCCCCGCATCGACAAAACCATTATCATTATTTCCGCGTTGACGGGCATATCCTCCGCCATTAAAATTTTGCGTCCTTCCAATTCGGCGAGCTTTTTTTCCGGCTCGTCGATATTTTTTTGTTCAAGTGCTTGATGAAGTTCGCCGACAACCGTTGCGGCGAAAAGCGGCTTGGACATAAATCTGTCGACGCCCGCCGCTATTGCCTCTTCGACTACGTCGTCCCAGTTGTAGGAAGTCAAAATTATAATCGCAGATTCGTTGCCGATAATTTCTCGGACTTGCCGCGTTATTTCTATGCCGCTGACTTTCGGCATTCGTAAATCAATCAACAAAATGCTGTAAACTTCATGCCGCGCCTTTTTGAGAGTAACTTTTTCAAGTGCCTCTTCGCCGCTTAAAGCTATCTCCGCCGAAATGCCGACTTCTTCCAAAACAAGCTTTGCATGTTCGCAGGCGACAACGTCATAATCGACAATCAAAACGTTCATTTCGTCGACATTAATTTTTTTGCCCTTGATTGAGTCGGAAGTTTTTGCGGAATTGCGCAAGGTAACGTTGACGGTAAATTCCGAGCCGACGCCCTTTTGAGACTTGACGGAGATATTTCCGTTCATTGTCTCGACGATATTTTTTGTAATCGCCATGCCGAGTCCCGTGCCGCCGTAAGCATTTGAAGTTCCCGAATCTTCTTGACTGAACGGATCAAAAATTTTCGGCAAATAATCTTTGTCAATGCCTATGCCCGTATCCTTGACGACAAAACGGAGCGTCGACTTGTCTTCAAAGTGCGCAACTTGGCTGATGCTGAAAGAAATTTTTCCGCCTTTGTCCGTGAACTTAACCGCGTTGCCGAGAATATTAATCAGCACTTGTTTAAGTTTCATGTCGTCACCGATATAAAAATCTTCCACATGCCCGTGAATTTTGCAATCGTAACTTAAACCTTTGTCGCGGCATTGAACATTAATCATCGAATTAATCTGCTCCAACATGCCGCTGAAAGAAAATTCTTCGTGCTTGAGAATCATACGCCCGCTTTCAATGCGGCTCATGTCCAAAATATCGTTGATAATGCCGAGAAGATGGCGGGCACTTTCGCCGATTTTTATAAGATACTCGCGGATATTTTTGGGCAAATTCGGATCTTTCAGCGCAATGGTATCGAGCCCGATAATCGCGTTCATCGGAGTTCGGATTTCGTGACTCATGCTGGAAAGAAAAGCGGTTTTGGCGACGTTCGCTTGATTGGCAACTTCCAACGCGTTTTTAAGTTGTTCGTTTTTGGCGAATTGCGCCCGCTGAATTTTTGTCGTATCGCTTTTCAGCAGGATATAAAATTTGGCTTCCTTGTCGACAAGATAAAAAATAAATCGCTTGTGATAAATTTCGCCGTCAACGAAACAGGCAATGTTGACTTCGTAAGGCTCGCGAAGTTCAAGCGCATGTTCGACTTTCTCAAGCGTCAAGGCTTTGTAAATTTTTTCGCGCTCCTCCATCGTGCCGGTCAAGGCGGGAAAAATTTGTTCGTTGAGATAATCTTCGTAACGCCCGTTCCGACTTTTCGGGAAAATGCTTCCGCGCAGAATTTTGGATTCATCGCCGATAACCACGCCATAATTCCCGCCCACAATGTAAGTTATCATGTCGAATTGGTCGGCAAGTGCTTTGCTCGAAACCGTGCGGCTGACAATTTCGTTGTTGTAATCCTGCTCGGTTGCGAAGGCGATAATATCTTCCGTGTCGGAGTTGCGGCGCAGGGTGACGTTATAATTTACGTAACATTCCCGCCCGTTCGGACGGCGGCTGAAAAATATCGCGGACTGTGTATTTTTTCCTTCGGCAAAATTTTTCAGCAGACGTTCCTTGTTAAATTCCTCGATAAATTTTTTCCTGTCGCGTTCCAACGGAAAATAATTTGCCCTTTGCTCGAATCGCTCGGAAATTTTCATGCCGCGCAGATCAATATCATAAAGTTCGCGCCCGCGACAATCTTCGACAATATCTTGAGTGAGATTCAAGCGCAAGGCGGCAAGAGTATTATCCGAAAAATTTTCCAACTCGGCGCGAACGCCTTCATAAAGAGTTTTGGCGCGTTGCTCGTTCAATTTAATTTTTGTCACGTCGAAGCAGTTGCACCAAGCATATTGCACGCCGTCATCTTCGACAAAAGTAAAATGCACATTCAGCCAAATCCAATTTCCTTTAAGCGTCCGGTGTCTTATCGTCAAACTGTTTTTGCCCGACCGCGTGACTTTATGGCGGAAAAGATATTCGACTTTCTCGCAGTCGTCGGGATGAATATTTTTTTGCGGATCATCTTGATAGCGGGCAATGAATTCTTCTTCCGTGCCTTCCAACATTTCGGCGAAGTCTCGCGAACACCACAGCGGAAAATATTTTCCGTCTTCGGCAACGTGCATAAGGACGGCGTTATTGTCCAGCGAGTGGAAAACTTTTTCGTAGAAACTCGTTTTGAAATCCAACATTAAAAACAGTCCTTAAAGTTCGGCAACCAGTTTATCGCGAAGTTCTTTAATCGGCTTGTAGAGCGAAACATAATCCAAATCTTTTTTGGCGCGGAGGGATTCGGTTATGTCGGAGAGCGGTCCGAAAATCGGAGTGATGGCAAGGTTGCCGACAACGCCCTTGAGAGCGTGCGCCTGTTCAAAGGCGTCTTCGTAATTGCCTTCCGCAAGAAGTTTTTCAAGCTTGTCGAAAGAATCGTTCTTAAGCCCCATTCCCAACATGCGAAAATAAAATTTCTCCATGTTCATGCAACGCGCAAGCCCCTCTTTGGTATTGATTCCGTATTCCTGAAGTTTTGCAATAGTGAGCATATTTTTTCCTCCTTCGCAGGTTACAAAAAAATTACAACGCCGATTATAACAGGGATTTTAAAAAAGTACAAAAAAAATCGGCAAGCCGTGAAAAAATTTTTCTGCGCGGTTACCGATTGAAAAAATTTTTTTATAAGTGCCGAGAGTTAATCGATAGAAATAATTTCGTAATCCGAAGAGCCCATTTCGTGTTCCGCCATAGCCGAAAGTTGACGCAAGCCGCCCCGACTTTCTATGCGTTCAATTAAATCGTTTTTGCGTTCGTCGCCGAAATTGTAAATCATATCGACGGCGGCTTTGTCGACGGCAAGAATATCTGTCGAGGCGAGAATTCCCAAATCGGGCATAATCGGCGCGGTTGCTCCGACTCCGACGCAGTCACAATCGACGCTGAGACGTTGCAAAACATTTATGAAGACAATTTGCTTGCCGAAATAATCGCAAATCGCTTTGCCGCTGTCCGCCAAATATTCCATGAAAATTTCTCCCGTAAGCCATTCGTCGGTGTCCGCGAGCCCGTGAACTTGATTTTTGCCGACTTGCCCGCTTGCCATGCCGATAGCAATATTTTTCAGACTGCCGCCGAAGCCGCCCATTGAATGCCCTTTAAAATGCGTCAAAACAACAATCGAATCATAATTTGTCAAGTGCGAGCCCATTGCAACTTCTCTGAGATGAAAACCTTTGCGGACGGGAAAATTCACGTCGCCTTCTTCGTCAAGAATATCAACCGGGCAAAAAGTCCAGCCGTTTGTTTTGAGAGTTCTTCTGTGTCGTTCCGTCGTGGAACGCGCTCCGCCGTAAAGAGTATTTGTTTCGATAATCGCCGAGTTGGGAATTTGCGCTTGAAAAGGTTTCACCAAGTCGGGCGTTAAAATATTCGGTCCGTGCGGTTCGCCCGTATGAATTTTTATTCCCACCTTGCCGACGATTTGAGAATTTATTTTTTGATAAATCGCGATTAAATGTTCTGCGTCTATGTTTTTTGTGAAATAAACTTTTGCTTTTCCGTCAAGCGGAATTTTATCTGCCTCCGCCACATTTTTATTTCCTGCCGATTCATTTGAACAAGCCGCCAAAGCTCCCGTGAATCCGACGAGCCCCGCCATGCTTGCGAGTTTGACGAAAGTTCTGCGCGTAAGTTCCATTGTCACCGCCTCCCAAAAATACTTCGGCAACATTATAAAATATCAAGGCGAAGGCAGGCAAGCAACTTTTGAAAAAAATTTATACGCCGAAAAAAATTTTATTCGCAATGGCGCAGATGTTAATTCCTAATTCCTAATTCCTAATTCCTAATTAAATTACGCGCCGAACATGACGGTTTCAAAATGAAGTCCGCAACGCGAAAGATAATATCGTTCGTTTTCCACAAGGACGCGGTCGGGAAAATCTTTGTCGAGAAATAAATTATTCGGCAACTCGACGGGCTCGCGAAAATATAAATAACTGCCGCCCTTCATCAAAGTCAAGCGGTGTTGGCTGTTGATGTGATGCCCCGCCTCCTTCAAAATTTGATAAGGATAAAGCTCCGCAAGGCATTGCATCAAAGCGACGTAACGATTTTTTTCGTTGTCAAAAGGACCGTAACGCTCTCCTTCCAAAACGAAAAACAAACTCCCGAAAACCGTCGGCTCAACCTTCCCGAAATTTTCTTCATGCGGCAAAACGACTTTGGAATTTTTTTGCGGATAATTTTCCATTGCGTCAAGAGCCGCCAACATTTCTTCAATCGTCTGATTCAAATGGAGCACGGGCTTTTGATTTTTAAATTTCTTCTTCGGCGGCGAAAAAGTTTCGACGGGCGGCAACGAAAAATTTTCTTCATAAAGCGGCTCGTAAACTTCGATTTGCATTTTGGGATTTCGGATGCCTGCGCGGTTGAAAATGATTTTAATCGCCTTGACAATCTGCGCGGGCGTGCGCCGGGTTTCGAGATAAATTATCGGCGCGATTTTTTTCGGACATTCCATTTCGATAGTATTTGTCCGCAAAAAAAGAGTGCGCGTCGGGTCGGTACTGCAGAGGCTGTTAATCGTGTCGGGAAATTCGGTGTAAAGACATTTGACAGCGACGAAAAAAAGTTCCTGCCAATCGCGGACGGGAGCGCGTTCGCCCAAATAAATCAACGCGGCGGGCATTTCGTTTTCTTTTATCTCCTGCGACTTCGCTGCCAAGTCGATTATTCTTGTCGGCAAAAGTCTCACTCCTTTTCAAAATTTATTCAGAATCATTATAATCAACAGCCCGCCGAAAAGCAATGTGTAATTCGTAATTCATAATGCAAAATTAAAAGCGAAGACTCCAGCCGTTACAACGTCAAAGGAAGTCGATTAACAAGAGGGGCGGCATGGACGCCGCCCCACCACGCCGCGTTTGAACAGGATGTTCAAGCGGCGAACGCCTTTTTCTTTTGCTACTTTTCTTTTGGGCGAACAAAAGAAAAGTAGGTTAAAAAGCTTTTTCTTTGAAACCTTTCTTTAGTGCGCGAAAAGAAAGGGTTAATCCACGCAGGGAAAAACGGGAGAATCAAAATATTTTCCGACAATTTTAACCGCACAATATTCGCCGCACATACTGCAAGCCGTTTCTCCGATTTTATTTCTCGCGCCGCGTTTTTTCTTCGCAAGTTCGGGATCAATCGCAAGAGAAAGTTGTTCGTCCCAATCCAAAACTTTTCTGGCACGAGCCATTTTCAAATCCCATTCGCGAGCATTTTTCACGCCCTTAACCAAATCGGCGGCGTGTGCGGCAATTCGCGAAACAATCACTCCGTCATGAACGTCCTCAATCGTCGGCAAGCAGAGATGTTCGGCGGGCGTCACGTAACATAAAAAATCTGCGCCGCTTATCGCCGCCAACGTTCCGCCAATCGCCGCCGTTATGTGATCGTAACCGGGCGCAATATCCGTTACCAAAGGACCGAGAACATAAAACGGCGCATTCCTGCAAAGTCTCTTCTCCAATTTCATGTTCGCTTCGATTTGATCGTAGGGAACATGTCCGGGACCTTCAACCATAACTTGAACGCCGCGTCGCCAAGCTCTGTCAACCAAATCGCCCAAAGTTATCAGCTCGGTTAATTGCGCTCTGTCCGTCGCGTCAGCAATGCAACCGGGACGCATCCCGTCGCCCAAACTTATCGTCACGTCATATTTCGCGCAGATGTCCAAAATATCATCGTAGCGTTCAAACAGCGGATTTTCTCTTTCGTTATGAAGAATCCAGCCCGCAATAAAACTTCCGCCGCGACTTACGATATCCATTTCGCGTTTCTGCGTGCGAAGTTTTTCAATCGCCGCCCGCGTCACGCCGCAATGCAACGTCATAAAATCCGCGCCGTCTTTTGCTTGAGTTTCAATCGTTCGGAGCAAATCTTCTTCCGTCATTGAAACAATCGCGCCGTGATTTTTAATCGCCTCAACCGTCGCTTGGTAAATCGGAACCGTCCCGACCATTATCGGCGAATGTTCGATAATTTTTTTGCGCGAAAGATCAATGTTGTTGCCCGTGCTCAAATCCATAACCGAATCTGCGCCGCATTTAATCGCCTCGTCCAATTTCAAAAGTTCGGGCTCAATGTCGGGAAAAGTGCTCGACGTGCCGATATTCGCATTGACTTTCGTCCGCAAGCCCGTGCCCACGCCGCATGGTTTCAAATTTTTGTGATTGACATTCGCGCAAATCGCAATGACGCCTTGCGCCACGCCTTCGCGAATTTTTTCGATGGGAATTTTTTCTTCTTCCGCTACGATTTTCATCGCGTCAGAAATTTTGCCCTCGCGAGCCAGTTGCATTTGTGTTGACATAAATTTTTCCTCCAAAAAATTTTTTAAAAGATATGAATCTAGCAATGCGCAGCGTTGCGTACAATCGCGGCGAGTTCCTACGCCTAAATTAAACGGCAAGGCGCGACCGCTGTTCCCCCGCTTTTAAAGCGGGTTAAAACGCTTGACGACCAAGCCCGCAATAACCGCGCCGCAGACCGTCGAGATTAAAAACGGCGTGACGTAAAAATAAAATGCCACGTCACCCGCATTTTTTCCCAAAATAAAAATCGCTATCGGATAAGCCGCAAGCCCGCCGATTATCCCCGTGCCGAACGCCTCTGCAATAACCGTCAGCAAAATATTTTTCGTCCTCGCATAAACGACGCCGCTTAAAAATGCTCCGATCATACTTCCGGGAAATGCAAAAATCGTTCCGAGCCCCAAAAGATTTCTAAGCAAACTTGCAGTGAACGCCGCGCCGACTCCGTATTTCCAACCGAGCAAAACCGCGCAGAAAACGTTTACCATGTGCTGAACGGGCGCGCAACGACTTCCGAGCACGGGAAAAGAAATTAAACTCCCGACAACCGCTATCGCCGTCAAAACCGCCGCCAATGTCAGCCGCTTTGTCGAATTATTTTGCATAGGCATTACCTCCAAAAAAAATTTAGGGAAAGTCTCCAAATTCGGAAACCTTCCCGTTGTGTTTCAAACTTTTTCCTACGTCGGCATTATCCGAATCAGGTTCGTGGGTCGAAGTGCCTAACTTCCTCTCAGCCTGTCCACAGATTGCGGCGCGGTCATAACAGTAATTTCTTCCATGTCTATGGCGCGAAAATCGGATGCAACGTCACGTTGCCTTCCTCTCAGCCTGTCTGCAAGCTCCCCGATATTTAATTTTCACTTCGCCGTTCTTTTTGGCGAGAATTATTGTATCACGGAAATTTGATTTATCAAGGTTGGAAAAAATATTCACGGTAAAAAATTTGCCCTTGTGTTAAAATATTTTTCGGAAAGAGAGATGATTCAATGAAAAAAATACTCGTAAGTCACAAGAACAACGAAACCTGCGCGGCGGTGCTTATCGATAATGAATTGGAGGCGTTTTACAGTTCCCGCGAGGATAATCCGAAACTTGTCGGAAATATTTACAAAGGGCGCGTGAAAAATTTTTTGCCGGGAATGCGGGCGGCGTTTATCGACATAGGACGCGATAAAAATGTTTTTCTGCAAACCAATTCGCCGCAAAAATTTTCCGCCGAGCAAAGCATTTTGATTCAAATAGAAAAAGAAGCCGTCGGCACAAAAGGAGCGCGGGCAACGCTCAATGTGAGTTTGGCGGGGAAATTTTTAATCTTCCTGCCGACTCTCGGTTATGTCGGCGTGTCGAATAAAATTCAGGGCGAAGAACGCTTGCGACTTCATGCTCTGGCAAAAAAAATTCGTCCGAAAGAATCGGGCTTAATCGTTCGGACGGCGGCTGAAGGTTGCGAAGAAAATATTTTGCTCGAAGACCTTGCCGCGCTCCAAAAATTATGGGAGAAAATTTCGGAAAGATATTCCAAACGCAAATCGCCCGCCCTCCTCTACAGCGACAACGATTTGCTTGAAAAAATTATTCGCGATGAATTTACGGCGGACGTTGAAATTTTCGTTGACAACTTGAAAATTTTTCGGCGGCTCCAAGAACTTATTCCCGACGCGAAAATTATTTTTCATGACGACTCCGCGCAGATTTTTGAATCGTTCGGCATTGCGGAAGAAATTTCCAATCTTAACAAGCGCGAATTGCCTTTGCCGAGCGGCGGACAAATTGTTATCGACAAAACCGAAGCTTTGATTGCCATCGACGTGAACACCGGAAAATTTATCGGGCGAAGCAATTTCGACGAAACAATTTTAAAAACAAATCTTGAGGCGGCGGAACTGATTCTTAAACAGCTTAAACTTCGAGATCTCGGCGGGATTATCGTTGTCGATTTTATCGACATGGGAAACGACGCGCATAAAAAATTTTTAATGAACTTTTTGCGCGAACGGGCTCAACACGACAGAAACAAAACAAAAATCGTTGACATGACGCCGTTGGGTTTGGTTGAAATTACTCGCCACGGTTCCCGTCGTTGAATTATTGACATAAAAAAATCTCCGCCTTACAATCGACGGAGATTTTTTGTTGGGAGAAGTTTTTATGGAAGGGAAAAACAACGGCGCAGTAAAAGATTTGACGGTCGGAGAACCTGCGCGGCTAATTTTTTATTTCACGTTGCCGTTATTGGCGGGGAATGTTTTTCAGCAACTGTTCGGCTTTGTCGACACGCTGATAGTCGGACGATTTTTGGGCGTCGAAGCATTGGCGGCGGTCGGTTGCACGGGCTCTTTAATGTTTTTGATGCTTGGTTTTGTCGGCGGCATGACAAGCGGTTTTTCAATTTGCACGGGACAAAGTTTCGGCGCGAAAGATTTTGACGGCGTGAGGAAAAGTGCGGCAATTTGTATCGCATTGAGTTTTGCCGCCGCGATTGTCTTAACGATTATCGGCGTGACTTTTTGCCGAGATTTATTAATCGCAATGGATACTCCGCCCGAAATTCTCGACGGCGCATATGATTTTATTTCAATCGTCTACGGCGGCATTGTAATGTTCATTTTCCTGCAGATGCTTACGAATTTAATTCGCGCACTCGGCGACAGCAAAATGCCGACGGTGATTCAGGCGACGACGCTTTGCATAAATATTTTGCTTGAACCGATAGCGATAATCGGCTTGGATTTGGGAATACCGGGCTCGGCGGGCGCGACGATTGTCGCTTTGACGCTCGGAAATATTTTGTGCATTTTCTACATAAAAAAGCGCGTCCAATATCTTCATGTTCGCCGCGAAGATTTTTCCTTCGACAAAAATTTTTTGCTGGAGCATTTGAAAATCGGCTTGCCGATGGGTTTTCAATCGTCGATAATCGCGATAGGCGCAGTTGTTTTGCAAATCGCATTGAACGGCTTGGGCTCGGTGGCGGTTGCGGCATTTGCGGCGGCGCACAGAGTGGACGGAATAGCGGTTATGCCGATGATGTCTTTCGGCGTGGCAATGGCGGCTTATACCGCGCAGAATTTCGGCGCAAAACAATTCGGGCGAATCGTCGAGGGCGTCAAGAAATGTATTTTCATGTCGTGTTCGTTCAGCGTCTTGGTTGCCATGTTCAACATTTATTTGGGCGCGGAAATTATTGAACTTTTCGTCGGAGCGGAGGCTGTGCAAGTCATTGAATACGGGCGATTGTTTTTAATCATAACGGGCGTATCGTATTGGTCATTGGCATTGCTCTTTATTTTCCGATTTACTTTGCAAGGGCTGGGACAAAGTTTGGTGCCGACAATCGCGGGGCTCGTCGAATTGGTTATGAGAATCGCCGCCGCAATTTTCTTGGTCGAGTGGCTCGGATATTTGGGCGCATGTCTGGCGGCTCCTATGGCTTGGATTGGCGGACTTATTCCGCTTGCAATTTCATTTTTCATGACGGCGAGAAAACTGCTTACTGTTGAAAAAGTGAAAACATAGTTGTTGGCGAGAAACGGGCGCACAGGACGTGCGCCCGCCCGCAACAGAAACAGGATGTTTCTATTGCGGGGCAAACGCCCTTTTCTTTTGCAAACTTTTCTTTTGGGCGCGCAAAAGAAAAGTTTGTTTAATTTACAAAAAGAAATTTGAATGAATCGAAGTAACGAGCCGCACCGAGAGAAAACGAGAGAAAATTTTCTTTTATTCGTTTCTTGGATGCAAGCAAGAAATGAAAAAACTCCCGCAACCTGCGCGGGAGTTTTTTTTCCAAAATTATTTTCTTAAAGTGTTGTAGCGATAGAAATAACCTTCAACGAGCATTTTACGCGCCGCGTCATCATTTTTATTCTTGACGACTTTAAATAAATCTTCGTGCGCCCTTTTAAGTTCGTCGCTTTTTCCGGTGTTAATCATGTTGCGAATGGTATTCATGCGAATTTCGCTTGTCAAAGTTCTGACGAGTTTTGCAATTTGTCCGAGTAACGAATTGTGCGCCGCCGTCGAAATTCCCTCATGAAAATTATCGTCTGCAATGAAAACTTTTTCCGCATTGCCTCTGTCAATTTCTTTTAAAAGATTGTTAAGATGCTCTTCCAACTGAAATAAATCTTCGGGCTCCGCCTTTTCCATTGCCAATTCCAAAATCCCGAAATCAATCCACTCGCGCAACTCCTTCAGGTTGTCGAGCGAATCCGATTGATCCAAAATTATTCCGTAAAGCAGAGGATTTATCATTTTGTCGGAAAAGCCGCTCGCCACAAAAGTTCCTTCGGGACGGCGAATATCCAAAACGCCGAATGAAACCAAAATTTTAATCGCCTCGCGAATTGAGTTGCGCCCGACTCCGAAGCTCGCCGCCAATTCCATTTCAGTCGGCAATTTGTCTCCGGGACGCAATTCTTTATAAATCATCGCGTAAGTCAAACGGTCGATAACCTGTTGCACAATCGACGTATTGTCAATCGGTCTCAAAAAATTCTTTTCAACAACCTCGCCGACTTCCATATTGGCAACGCCCTTTCTCTTAAGACTTTGTTTCAATTATAACTTGCAATCTTTCCTTGTCAAGCGAAGATATTTTTTTGTCCGCAAGCGTTAAGGACATTATCGAAGAAGATTTTGTCCGTTGCGGACATTTTGAAATCTTGAATTAATGCCGCCGTTAAATTTTGTCTGCAAAAGACGGGGACGCCGCAAAAGTTGTTTAGCTTGCCGATTGCAAAGCCGCCGATTAAAATTTCAGCATGAGATTAACAAAAAGTTTTCTTGGAGGTGTTTAAAATGCAAGAGGCGATGCAAAAATTTGGTCGCTTCCTCAGCGCAATGGTCATGCCGAATATCGGCGCATTCATTGCTTGGGGATTTATCACGGCACTTTTTATTCCTGCAGGCTGGGTTCCGAATGAAACTCTGGCTGAACTCGTCGGACCTATGGCAAAATGGCTGTTGCCGCTTTTAATCGGTTTCACGGGCGGCGAAGTAGTCAACGGACACCGTGGCGGCGTTGTCGGCGCGATAGCCACAGCAGGTATCATTGTCGGTACAGATATTCCGATGTTTATGGGCGCAATGATTATGGGTCCCATCGGCGGCGTTGCAATTAAAAAATTCGACGAGGCGGCGCAAGATCATATTCCCGGCGGCTTTGAAATGCTCGTCAACAATTTCTCGGCGGGCATTATCGGCGGCATTTTAGCCTGCGCGGCGATAGTTTTTGTCGGTCCGATTGTTTCAAGCGTTACGGACGGACTTGCTTCGGCGGTCGGTGCAATCGTCAGCGCGGGACTTTTACCGCTTGTTTCAATCCTTGTTGAGCCCGCAAAAATTTTGTTCCTCAACAACGCGATTAATCACGGCGTCTTCACTCCGCTCGGTATGCAACAAGCGCAGGAAGTAGGAAAATCTGTTTTCTTCATGATCGAATCAAATCCCGGTCCCGGCTTGGGCGTCTTGCTTGCTTATTCGCTTTTCGGTGTCGGCAATGCCAAAGGCTCGGCTCCCGGCGCAGTTATCATTCACTTCTTCGGCGGTATTCACGAAATTTATTTCCCTTATGTTCTTATGAAACCTACGCTGATTCTTGCAGTTATGGCGGGCGGCGTCACGGGCGTTTTCACATTGACTTTGCTTAACGGCGGCTTGGTAGCTCCGGCGGCTCCCGGCTCCTTTATCGCGATTATGGCAATGACAGCTCCCGGCGCGTACTTCGCAAACATTGCGGCTGTCGCGGCGGCAGGCGCAGTAAGTTTTGCAATCAGTTCAATCTTTATCAAGGCGACGGCGTCGGCTGATGCCGAAAAAGAAGACGCACTCGAAGCGGCGCAAGCCAACATGAAAGCCATGAAGGCGGCGTCCAAAGGTCAAGCGGGCGAAAAACAAGTTGAAGGCAAAGACATTAAGTTTATCGTTTACGCTTGCGACGCGGGCATGGGCTCAAGTGCATTGGGTGCGGCGGCTCTCCGCAAAAAACTTCAGAAAGACGGCTACAAAAATATCACCGTTAAAAACTTTGCTATCGGCAACATTCCCAAAGACGCGCAGATTGTTGTTTCGCACGAAAAACTTGCCGAACGCGCAAGTGCAGACTCTCCGCAAGCCGAGCACATTTGGGTTAAAGACTTCACCAACAATAACGTTTACGACATTATCAGCGAACGTTTGAAGGGCGGCGGAGTTGCGGCACCCGCGTCCGACGGCGGCGGCGAAGAAGAAACTCAAGCCCTTAAGGAAGGCATTTTGCTTAAGGAAAATGTCAAAGTCGGTTTGAAGAGCGTTTCAAAAGAAGAAGCCATCAAAGCGGCGGGCGAACTCCTTTTCAAGAGCGGCTATGTCGAAAAACCTTATATCGAAGGCATGCTCGCTCGCGAAAGAGATATTTCAACTTATATCGGTCAAGGTATCGCAATTCCTCACGGCGAAAACGCGGTTAAGAAACATGTTATCAAAACGGGGCTCGTCGTCATGCAATATCCGCAAGGCGTGAAATTCTCCGACGAAAACACCGCGCACTTAATCGTTGGTATCGCGGGCAAAGGCGACGATCATTTGGCGATTATCGCGAACTTGGCGACAATCACAATGGAATATTCCGATGAAGATTTGCAAAAAGCTTACACGACGAAAGATCCGCAAGTTCTCTTCGACATGTTCACGAAAGGTTAAAGGTTAAAGGTTTTAGGTTTTAGGTTTTAGGTTTTAGGTTATAGGTTATAGCTTATAGAATTGATTCTGAAATCTTTAGCCTTAGGAGATGGAAAAATGTTTTTCGGGAAAAAATTTTTGGCAACTTTGACGGCGGCGGCTTGCCTCATGGTTCCCGCGCAAATTCAAGCGGCTGATTACCCTTCGGCAAAAGAAGTTCAAAAAAAATTGTCGAAAGTCGACGGCGCAGTTTTTGAAATCGGCTCGCCCAATGTCGCTTACGAAAAGTATTTCACGGGCAAAACTTATCACGCGTCGCTGGCGAAAGATTCAATCGGAGTTTCAAACGTGACTTTCATTGACGGCGCACACACTTTCTGGCATAAACATCACGGCACTTGTCAAATCCTCGTGACGGAGTCGGGCGCAGGTTACGTCCAACTTTGGGGCGAAGAACCCGTTGAACTTAAACCGGGCGTTGTGTTCACGGTACCCGAAGGCGTCAAGCATTGGCACGGCGCGGCTCCCGGAAAAATGATGCAACATTTATCGATTATGCAAGTCAGCTCCGAAGTTTCGACGGAATGGCTCGAACCTGTTGACGAAAAATTTTTCAAGGCGTTAAAATAATTTCAAGGAGGGAGAAGTTTCATGAGTAAAATTTTGAAAAACATTACGCAAGCTGAAGTTTTGAGTTTGAAAAATTGTGTCGCCTGCGCGGAAGGACAAGTCGTCAGCAAAACTTTGATTCAAAATGACGGCGTCGGCATAACGCTTTTTGCCTTCGCGAACGGAGAAGGTATCAGCACGCACGAATCAAAAGGCGACGCGCTCGTTACGGCTCTTGAGGGCACGGGCAGAATCACAATCGCGGGAGAAAATTTCACTCTCAAAGCGGGCGAGTCAATCGTCATGCCCGCCGACACTCCGCACGCGGTTTACGGCGAGGATAATTTCAAAATGTTGCTCGTCGTTGCTTTTCCCGAAAAAATTTAGGGAGGTTACAAAATGAAAAAGGCTGTACACTTCGGCGCGGGCAATATCGGACGCGGTTTTATCGGTTTGCTTCTCAATCAAGCGGGCTATCACGTGACTTTTGTTGACGTTGCCGCTCCGCTCGTCGAGGACATCAACACGCTCGGCAAGTACAACGTTCAAATTTTCGGCGAGGCGGAGAAAACTCTTGTCGAAAACGTCAGCGCGATTAACAGCAATGAAAACCTTGACGCGCTCCTTGATGCGATTGTTGAGGCGGACATTGTCACGACGGCTATCGGTCCGAACATTTTAAAATTCATTGCGCCGAATATCGCAAAAGGTTTGACGAAGCGCGTTGCCGCGAATGAAACTCCGCTTAACATTATTGCCTGCGAAAATATGGTCGGCGGCTCGACGGTTTTGAAAAATTTCGTTTATCAAAATCTCGCGGACGACGTTAAAGCTAAAGTTGAAAAGTTAATCGGTTTCCCCGACGCGGCGGTTGATAGAATCGTTCCGTTGCAAAAGAATTACGAAAAACTTTTGGTCAAAGTCGAGCCCTACGCCGAATGGGACGTTGATTCAAAAGGCGTTGTCGGCGAATTGCCCGCGATTAAAGGCATGACGCTTGTCGACAATCTCGGCGCGTACATTGAAAGAAAACTTTTCACGGTCAACACGGGGCACGCCTCCATTGCTTATCTTGCTTATCAAAAAGGTTTGCCCGACATAAGTTCCGCCATGCGTGACGAAGACATTGTTGCCGCCGCCCGCGCAGTTTGGGCTGAAACTTCCGCGCTTTTAATCGACAAATACAATTTTGATCCCATTGTTCATCAAAAATACGTTATGACAACCGAGACGCGCTTTAAGAATCCCGAAATCAGCGATGAAGTTACTCGCGTGGCTCGCGGTCCGAAAAGAAAACTCTCGGCAAGCGACCGACTTGTAAGCCCTGCGATTCAACTTATTGAAAACGGCAGAAAACCTGTTGCGTTGGCAAAAGTTATCGCCGCCGCTCTGAAATTCGATTATGCCGAAGATAAAGAAGCCGTCGAAGTTCAGGACTTCATCAAGGCGAACGGCATTGACGCCGCGATAACTCATTTCACGGGCGTAACTCCCTACTCAAAACTTTTCGCGCTCGTCAAAAATAATCTCTGACATTTTAACCCTACCACACCCCTTACAAAAAATTTAACCCCGCCTCAATCTGAAGCGGGGATTTTTTTTCGGAAAAAATTTTAATCGAAGAGGAAAACGACTTTTAAATCCTTCAGAAATTTTGTTGCGTGATTCTCAATCAAAATGCGATTTGAATCGGGAATTGCAACGACGGGATTGCTGTTGAAATTTTCTACAGAAACCGCCTTGACGACGAGCGGATTTTTTCCTGCGCGGTCGACGTTTTTGACATCATCAACATAATCAGCCATGCCTTCGCGAATAACTCTGTCAATGTCCAGATTTTTATGTCCGTAAATTTTTGTGCCGTTGGAATTGCTGATAACGGGACTCATGACGGGCTGAAGCTCCAAACCTCTGCAGTCGACAACCAAGCCGGTATAATCGCCTTGTGCCATTGCCGCGTAATCTGCAACAGATTTTTTGGGCATTGTCGGACGCGGAGTTTCATAAGCGATTTGAGAATTTTGAACGGGCGATTGATAAATTTGATTCAAGGAGCCCGCTTGCAAATTTTGCGCATTTCTCAAGCCGAACGGCGAACCGGATTTTCTTTCAAGCGGCGAGCCGTAAGGTTGCGCAGGAATATAATTTTCTCCGTCGTCAAATGCAAATTCAGGATCGGGGAAAGGTTCGACGTTAGAATTTTTTTCAAAGACGGCACTCGCCAAAGAATTCGTAACTCCGAAAAGCGGCACTTGCATTTTTATGCGATAGCCGCCGTCGCTCAAAAAAGTTTCGTCAACAACTTTCGCGCCTTTAATCGTCGCCTCGACGCGCAATTTAACGCTGTCTTTAGTCGTCAACATTTTTTCAACGGTCGTATCGCCTTCGACGCGCACGCCGTTAATCATTTCGCCGAGCTTGCGATAAGCATCAGCCTGTGCGCCGCGTGACGCCAAACCTTTTGCCTGCGTGTAGTTAATTGCATCGGGCGGCACAACCGATTCGCCCGTTACGGTTATGACGCGATTTTTCCAATCGACGCCCTCGAAAAAATCAATCGCTTTGGACTCCGTGACACCCGCGCAGGTTGCGAGCAAAACCGCCGCCGCGATTGTCGTTAAAAATTTCGGCAACTTCATTTCAATCACGCTCCTTTTTTCCGAAAAAATTATCATGCCTCCGTTAAAGCCGCATTAACAAAAAAAATTTTTTGCAACGTCGCATGTTTCCGCTCGCCACAAAAATTTTAATCTCTGCTCTGCACACAAAAAATATTCGCCGCGATTGTCGTTAAAAACTTCGGCAACTTCATTTCAATCACGCTCCTTTTTTCCGAAAAAATTATCATGCCTCCGTTAAAGCCGCATTAACAAAAAAAAAATTTTTGCAACGTCGCATGTTTTACGTCACAAAAATTTTAATCGTTCGTTATGTTATTAAGAAAAAGTTTTCAATCTTTCGCAAGCCTCGATTGTATTTTCTCTGCTGTTGAAAGAAGTTAATCTCAAATAACCTTCGCCGCAAGGACCGAAGCCCGCGCCGGGCGTCCCGATAATGTGTTTTTCGCGCAAAAGTTTATCGAAGAAATCCCAGCTGGACGGAATGTCAGCGGGAGTTTTAAGCCAAATGTAAGGCGCATTTATCCCGCCGTAAGTTTTCAAGCCCGCCGCACTCAAACTTTCGCGAATGATTCTTGCGTTTTCAAGATAATAATTGATAAGTTTTTTGACTTGCGCCTGTCCTTCGTCGGAGTAAATTGCTTCGGCTCCGCGTTGAGTGATATAACTTGTGCCGTTGAATTTTGTTGTGTGACGACGCGCCCAAAGATTTTTGAACGGAACGCGTTCGCCCGTCGAAGTTGTGCCGGTCAAGCCTTCGGGGATGACGATATAGCCGCAACGAGTGCCCGTAAATCCCGCCGTCTTGCTGAAAGAACGGAATTCAATCGCAACGTCGCGAGCCCCTTCAATTTCGTAAATCGAGCGCGGAATATTTTCTTCGGTAATGTAAGCGGCATAAGCGGCGTCGAAGAGAATCACGGCGTCATTTTCTTTTGCGTAGGCAACCCATTTTTCCAGCGCAACTTTATCGAGCACGGTACCCGTCGGATTGTTCGGCGAGCAAAGATAAACCATGTCGACTTTTTCTGCGGGCGGTTCGGGCGAAAAATTATTTTCGGCAGTGCAAGGCAGATAAACGATGCCTTCAAAATGTCCGTCGGCTTTCAAATTGCCCGTGCGCCCCGCCATGACATTTGAATCGTTGTAAACGGGATAAACGGGATCGCCGAGCGCAATTTTGCTGTCGAGAGAAAAAATTTCTTGGATATTTCCGCAGTCGCATTTGGAGCCGTCGCTGATAAAAATTTCGTCGGCTTTAACGTCAAGCCCGCGTTTTGTGTAATTGAACTCGGCAATTTTGTCGCGAAGGAAAGAATAACCTTGTTCGGGACCGTAGCCGCGAAAAGTTTCGACTTTGCCCATTTCGTCCGCCGCTTTTTTCATTGCGTCAATGCAAACTTGCGGGAGCGGGCGAGTCACGTCGCCGATACCCAGACGAATAATTTTTGCGTCGGGATTTTCTTTTTGGAATTTTGCGGCGCGCTTGCCGACTTCGGAGAAAAGATAAGCTCCGGGCAGTTTCAAATAATTTTCGTTGATTCTTGCCACCGATAAAAACCTCCTAAAAGCAATGAGTAATTTGTAATTAGTAATGAGTAATGATTTCGTTTTTAACCATTCATTCCCAATTCCTAATTCATAATTCCTAATTGAATTTAAAATCGCCGTTCGGATTACTCCGCACGACGATTTTTTCAATCGCTCATTGAAGAGCGAATTATTTTCCTTATGGCGGAGCAGAGAGGGTTCGAACCTCCGCGCCCTTGCGAGCCTAACGGTTTAGCAAACCGTCCCCTTCACCGACTTGGGTACTGCTCCAATAACTTTAATCCTAAAAACTTTGCGTAGGTTATCATAACTTTTATTTCTTGTCAATAAATTTTCGGCGGTATTTTGAATACATTTTACGAGCCGCCGGCTTTTCACAAAATCTAAGGCATGTTATAATCATCAACGAATCATGCAAGAAAAGTTTAAGGAGGAGACTTTATGGAAGCATTGCACGGCGTGATTAACGACATCAATTCATTTTTATGGACTTACGTCATAATTATCGCGCTGATTGGTTCGGGCGTAATTTACACGTTGCGAACGAAATTTGTTCAGCTGAGACTTTTGGGCGAGATGATCCGATTAATTTTCGGGAGCGCGGGGCAAAAGACGGAAGGCAAAGAGATCAGCGGCTTTCAAGCTTTTTGCGTCTCGACGGCTTCGCGAGTCGGCGTCGGAAATATTGCGGGCGTGGCGATTGCGATTGTCACGGGCGGTCCCGGCGCAGTTTTTTGGATGTGGCTGATTGCTTTTATCGGTTGCGCGACAGGTTTTGTCGAGAGCACGCTTGCGCAGATTTACAAATTGCCCAGAGGCGACGGAGCATTTTTCGGCGGTCCTGCTTATTACATGAAAAATGCTTTGCACATGACGGGCTTGGCGAAACTTTTTGCGATTTTAATTTCTGTAACTTTCGGTTGGATTTATGTTTCGGTGCAGGCAAATACGATTGTCGGCGCGGTTGAGACGGCTTTTGGAATTGATCACGCGATAACGGCGATTGCAGTTGCGGCTTTAACTGCACTGGTAATTTTCGGCGGCGTCACTCGAATTGCAAAATTTGCGGAAATGCTCGTGCCGAGCATGGCGGGGCTTTATTTATTGTCCGCGTTGATAATTATCGTCATGAACTTTGATAAAGTTCCGGCAATGTTCGCGCTGATAATTCACGACGCCTTTGAACCGCAAGCGGCGGTCGGCGGCGGCTTCGGCGCAGTTTTTATGACGGGCGTTCGCCGCGGATTATTTTCCAATGAGGCGGGCGAAGGTTCCGTTCCGAACGCGGCGGCTACTGCAAGCGGCAAGCATCCTGCGCGGCAAGGTTTGATTCAAAGTTTCGGCGTTTATGTCGATACTTGGCTTGTTTGTTCGGCGACGGCTTTTTCCGTTTTGTTGACGGGAGAATATTCAATCGGCGGAGAGTTGACGGGCGTTTCGCTTGTGCAAATGTCTTTGGCGAGCGTCTACGGAACTTATGCGCCGCACATTTTGGCGATTATAGTTTTTCTTTTTGCCTTCAGCTCAATCGTCGGCAATTATTTTTACGGCGAAATTAACATTGCATTTTTTGAAGGCGATGAATCGGGATTTTTGCCGAGTTCGGTTGCCCGCCATGCCATGAATCTTTTCCGCTTGGGAGTTGTGGCTATGGTTTTGATTGGAAGTTTTGCGGAGCTCGGCTTGGTTTGGGATTCGGCGGATTTGTTTATGGGCTTTTTATGTTTGACAAACCTTTATGCCGTCGCCCGTCTCGGCAAGTATGCTTTCATTGTGCTTGACGATTATATTTCGCAGAAAAATCGCGGCGTCGAGGAGCCGGTTTTTGACGTAAAAATTTTGCCGAGCAAAGAAGGAATTCACGCTTGGGATGCAGACAAAAAATAAATTCGGTTTATTCGCCCGTCGTTCAGAAATTTTAGGCGCGGCGAATTTTTTTTGTTTTAATCGGCAAATGTCTTGAAAAATATCCTTTCAAAAAATCTTGTCGAAACAGAAGCGGGTATGATATAATTCGTCTGAAAATTTTAACCCACCTTTTGAGAGGAGCTGTATCAAAATGAAGTTGCCGAAGATTTTAAAGAGAATTGCGACCGCAGTTTGTGCCGTTGCATTGGCAGTCGGAATTGCAGGTTGCGGCGGTTCGGGCGAAAAGGAGCAATTCATTAACATCGCTACCGGCGGCACGGCAGGCACTTATTACCCGATTGGCGGAGCCATTGCGGAAGTTCTCAACAAGAACGGCATGAACGCTTCCGCGCAGAGCACAGGCGCATCCGTCGCCAATATCAACATGCTTAAGGATAAGCAGGTTGAACTTGCAATCGTTCAGAACGACATAACTTATTACGCAGTCAACGGCGAGGAAATGTTTAAGGAAGGCGGCAAGATTGAAAATCTCAAAGGCATTGCCTCGCTTTATCCCGAAACTTGCCAATTCGTCGTCCGCGAAGATTCGGGCATTAAAAGCATTGTCGATTTGAAAGGCAAACGCGTTGCGGTCGGCGCGGCAGGCTCCGGCGCGGAAGCCAATGCCCGTCAAATCCTTGAGGCTTACGGCTTGACTTATGACGACGTTGACGAACAATTTCTTTCCTTCGCCGAAGGTTCCTACGCCATTAAGGACGGCACGGTTGATGCGGCTTTCGTGACTGCAGGTTATCCGACGGCTTCCGTTCAAGATGTCGCTTCTCAAAACAAAATTCGTCTCCTGCCCGTCGGCGACGAGCAAGTTAAATTGCTCTCCGAAAAATATCCTTTCTACACAAAAACAATCGTTCCCGCCGGCACTTATCAAGGCTTTGATGAAGAAATTGAAACCGTCAGCGTTATGGCTATCCTCGTTGCAAATGACAAAATCGACGCGGCACTCGGCGAAAAACTCACTCAAGCAATTTTTGATAACTTAGACAAAATCGCGGCGGCTCACTCGGCGGCTAAGAGCATTACAAAAGAAGGCGCGCTTAAAGGAATGGATTTCATGACCATGAACGAAGGCGCGACAAAAGTTCTCAAGTAAAATTTTTTGCAAATAAATTTATCGGGGCGTCGAAAATTTTCGGCGTCTTATTTTTTTTGGAGGAGACATGGAAAATTTTATCGTGACGACGATTAGGAAGCCCGATTCGGCGACTGAAATTTTTGCCGAAAAAATTTCTCGAAAACTCGGCGGGCAATTCGTAAGGCGCGAAAATTTTTCTTTCGACGCGCTGAAAAATTTTTACTGCACTGAAAATATTCTTTTGGTCAAAAAAAATTTCCTCAGCGCAATTACGGCGGAGGGAGAATTATTTTTTCATCCGAACACGGCGCATCTCCGAATAAAAAATCTGCGCGGCGGCGAAGGCGACAGATTGATTGATGCGCTGAAAATTTCTGCAGGCTCAAAAGTTTTGGATTGCACGCTGGGCTTGGGCAGTGATGCCATTGTTGAAAGTTTTATCGTCGGCGAGTCCGGAAAAATTGTCGCGCTTGAAATTAATCCGCTGATTGCCGAAGTTGTAAGTTACGGCTTGAAAAATTTTTCTGAAGACAGCCCGCACATTTTGGAAGCGATGCGCCGCGTCGAAGTCATTAACGCCGATTGCGGAGAATTTTTAAAAACCTGCGCGGACAAATCTTTTGACGCGGTTTATTTTGATCCGATGTTTCGCCGCCCGATTCAAAAAAGTTCGGGACTCAATCCCATTCGTCCGCTAGCCGACAATCGCCCTTTGACTGAAGAAATTATTCGCGAGGCTTGTCGCGTTGCAAAATTTCGCGTCGTCATGAAAGAACATTCGGGCAGTGAAGAATTTTCGCGGCTCGGTTTCAAAGTCGCGGACGGCGGAAAATACAGTTCAATTTCTTTCGGCGTGATTGACGTTGCCGAATAATTTTCCCGAACAAAAAATCTCCGCCTTAAATTTCAGCGGAGATTGAAAAAAATTATTCAGCCAAAAGCTTTTCAAATTCTTCTTCGGACAAAGTTTTTATGCCGAGCTCCTGCGCCTTTTTGAGTTTGGAGCCCGCCTTGTCGCCGACAATAACATAATCGGTATTTTTGCTGACTGAACCTTTGACGAGCCCGCCGCGCTCCGTGATGAGTTTGCTTGCCTCGTCGCGAGTAAATTTCTCCAGCTTGCCCGTCAACACAAAACTTTTGCCCGCTATCGCCGAGCCCTCTTCAAAAACTTTTTTCTCTTCAGCCATTGTTAAGCCCCTTTCTTTAAGCTCCTCCAAAATTTTAAGATTGTCCGCGTCGTCGAAAAACTCTCTGATGTGCCGCGCAGTCACTTCGCCGATGTCGGGCACGGTTTGAAGTTCTTCCAACGTCGCCTTTGAAAGTTCCTCAAGCCCGCCGAAATGTTGAATCAAATCTCTTGCCGCCGCGCTTCCCACGCCGAAAATCCCCAAGCCCGTCAAAAGTTTTGCGGGCGAATTTTTTTTGCTCTCTTCAATCGCCGTCAAAACATTGTCCGTAGCTTTTTCGCGCCCGAAAATTTTTTTGTCAATCAAATCTGCGCGGAAATTTTTCAGCTTGTAAATGTCGGCAACGGTTTTTATAAGCCCTTCGGAAATGAGTTTCGGAATTGAAGTTTCGCCGAGCCCTTTGATGTCCATTGCGTTGCGCCCGACAAAGTTCAGCAAATGATTTTCCAACTGCGCGGGACAATTCGGATTGACGCAACGAAAATCGGCGGCGGATTCTTCGCGCTCCAATTTGTGATTGCAGACGGGACATGTTTCGGGAAATTTGAACGGCGCGGAGTTTTCGGGACGCTTTGAAATGACAACGCCGCTGACTCGCGGAATAATTTCGCCGCTCTTGTAAACTTTTATCGTATCGCCGATGCGAATGTCAAGCGCGTCGATAAAATCTTGGTTGTGCAAAGTTGCGCGTTCGACTTTTGTTCCGTTCAAACTCACCGCGTCAAAAACTGCCGTCGGAGTAATTCTGCCCGTCCGCCCGACGCTCAACTCAATTTTTTTCAAAACGGTTTCGCGCTCGTCGGGAGGATATTTGTAAGCGACTGCCCAACGCGGAAATTTACTCGTCGCGCCCAATTTTTCTCTGTCGGCAAAAGAATTCACTTTGACAACCGCGCCGTCAATGTCGTAGCCGAGATTTTCGCGCCGCTCGCCGATTTCTTCAATCGCCCGCCAAACCTCCTCAAAACTTTTGCAGACTTTGTAAGCATGAATAATTTTCACGCCGTTTTTCGCCATGAAATCATACGCTTCGACGTGACTTTGAATTTCGACGCCGTCAATCTTCTGCATGTTGAAAACGAACATTGAAAGTTTTCTTTCGCGAACAATTCTGCTGTCGAGCTGGCGAAGAGTACCCGCCGCGCAGTTTCGCGGGTTGGCAAAAATTTTCAAGCCCAATTTTTCTTGACGATCATTTGTCGCCAAAAAATTTTTATGCGTCATGTAAACTTCGCCGCGAATCTCAAAATATTTCGGCGCGTCAACCAAATTTTTTACAACGTCTTCAATAACCAACGCATTTTCCGTAACGTCTTCGCCTTGCGTGCCGTCGCCGCGAGTTATCGCCTGAATAAATTTTCCGTCCTCATAACGCAGAGCCATTGACAAGCCGTCAATTTTTTCTTCGACAACAAATTCCGGCGCGCCGAGCTTTTCAATCGTGTCGTTCATAAAATTTTCCACTTCCTCGCGGCTGAAAACGTCTTGGAGCGAAAGCATCGGCACATCATGCGCAACCAATTTTCCCGCCTCGCGCCGCGCAGAGCCCCCGACAAGTTGCGTCGGCGAAGTCGGCGTTATGAATTCGGGATAAGCCGCCTCCAATTCCTTCAGCCGCGTCATCAACTTATCATATTCGTAATCGGAAATTTCGGGCGCGTCGAGTTCATAATATTTTTTGTTGTGCCGCCGAATTTCTTTGCGAAGTTGCAAAATCTCCGCCTTGACTTGCGAAATATCCAATTCAATCACCTGCCTTAAATTTTATCAATCGGCGCGATTGTCGCCAAAAGTTTTTTAACGCCGACTTCGATATTTGAAAAAGAAACCGTCAAAATTCCGTTGTCAATCGACATAACGGTTCCGAGCCCGAATTTTTTGTGATTAATCATGTCGCCGACTTGAAAATTTGCGGGCGGAGATTTTTTTTCAGGAGTTTTACTCTGCGCGGGACGATAAGCCGTCGGCGGTTTGTAGCTCGGAGACGAAGATTTTTTTTGCGGAACAAAGACGGGTTTTATTCCCAATCGTTCAAGGCAAGAATCGGGAATTTCTTCGACGAAGCGCGAAATATCTTGGTCGCGCATTTTCCCGAAAGACATTCTGGTATAAGTCGCCGTTATGTAAAGTTTTCTTTTGGCGCGGGTAATTGCAACGTAACAGGCGCGCCGCTCCTCCTCAAGTTCCGCCTCGTCTTCCAAAGAAATATAATGCGGAAAAATCCCGTCCTCCATGCCGACCATAAACACAACCGGGAATTCCAAACCTTTCGCCGCGTGAACCGTCATCAATTTTACGCGAGATTCTTCTTCGTCAAGAGTGTCCAAGTCGGTTATCAACGCAACGTGATTCAAAAAATCTTCCAAAGTGCCCGCCGGATTCATTTCGACAAATTCTTTCGCGCTGTCGACAAATGTTCCCAAATTTTCTTCGCGAGAAATGTTTTCGAGCTTGCCTTCTTCCGCGCCGTCGCGGAGCATTTGCATATAACCCGATTCGTTCAACACGCTGATTATCAATCTGTCGACGGAAAGATTTTTTGCCGACTCGGTTAAACTCATCATCATTGCCGCAAAACCTTGAAGTCCTGCGCGGAATTTTGGATTAAGTCCAAGTTGAGCCAAAAGTTTTTTGTCGGCGATAAGTTCCATAATCGAAATTTCTTGCGCGCTTGCGAATTCTGCCAGCCGATTTAAATTTGTTAAGCCGATTCCGCGCTTCGGCGTGTTGATTATTCGCAAAAGATGAAAATCATCTCGCGGGTTGGCGATAACATGAAGATAGGCGAGGATGTCTTTAATTTCCTTGCGATCATAAAATTTCAGCCCGCCGATTATGACGTAGGGAATTTCTTCGCGCATAAATTTTTCTTCAAACAGCCGCGACTGCGCATTTGTGCGATAGAGCAGAGCAATTTCGTTGTAAGAAAAATTTTCCTGTTCGACGAGCCGTTTAACTTCTTTGGCAACAATCGCGGCTTCCAACTTGTCGCTTTCGCATCTGATTAATTTAATTTTTTCGCCCGACTCGTTTTGAGTCCAAAGATTTTTCGGCTTGCGGTCGAAATTATTTTGGATAACGGAATTTGCCGCCCGCAAAATAGTTTTTGTCGAACGATAATTTTGTTCCAGAAAAATAATTTTCGCTTCGGGATAATCGCGCTCGAAATTTAAAATGTTGCGCATGTCCGCGCCGCGCCAGCCGTAAATCGATTGATCCGCGTCGCCGACAACGCAGAGATTTTTATATTTGGCGGCAAGCAAATTTGTCAAAACATACTGCGCAAAATTCGTGTCTTGATATTCATCGATTGAAATGTATCGAAAACGCTCCTGATATTTCTCCAGAATTTCGGGGAAGGCGCGGAAAAGTTGCACGGTTTTAAAAATGAGATCGTCGAAGTCAAGCGCGTTGTTTTCCCGCAACTTTTTCTGATAAAGCTCGTAAATCAGCGCGACATTCGCTTCGTAAGCATTGCCGCCGTAAGAAATTTTTTCTTTGAACTGCGCGGGCGTTATCAAATTATTTTTCAAGTCGGAGATTTTGCCGTTGATTTTGTCGAAAATATTTTCTCCGAGTTGCAATTCGTTGACGCAACGTTTAAGGAGAGTTTTTGAGTCGCCGGCATCGTAAATCGCGAAATTGCTTGAGAACTCGTTTGTAATTTTAATTTCTCTTCGCAAAAGCCGTGCGCAAAAAGAATGAAAAGTACTCAACACAACATTTTTTGCCGCCGCGCCGATTAATTTTTCTGCGCGGTTTTTCATTTCGTTGGCGGCTTTGTTCGTGAAAGTTATCGCCAAAATATTGAAGGGCGAAATTCCGTGCGCGATTAAATTTGCAATGCGGTAAGTCAAAACGCGAGTTTTTCCGGAGCCCGCGCCCGCCATAACCAAAAGCGAGCCGTCGAGATATTCGACAGCCTTTTTTTGTTCGGCATTAAGATTTTCAAAAAAAAATTGCTCGGACAAAAGAGCATTCTCCTTTCTGATAATTAGGAATTATGAATTAGGAATTAGGAATGAACTTCTTCCTTCATTATTAATTCCTAATTCCTAATTCATAATTGCCTTCATGCTGCGGCGTTGGTTGAGAGATTGTAATAAACTCCGCGCCGCGCCATCAAATTTTCGTGAGTGCCTTCTTCGGTAATGTTGCCGTGTTCAAGGACAAGAATTCTGTTCGAGTTGCGGATTGTGGCAAGGCGATGCGCAACGGTTATCGTCGTGCGGTTTTCGGAAAGTTTTTTCATTGCCTTTTGAATTTGACGTTCGGTTTCATTGTCGAGCGCGGAAGTTGCTTCGTCAAGAATTAAAATTTTCGGGTTGCGGAGAAACATTCTGGCAATGGCGAGACGTTGTTTTTGCCCGCCGCTGAGTTTAACGCCGCGTTCGCCGATAAAAGTATCATAGCCGTTCGGGAGTGCGGAAATAAATTCGTGGGCTTCGGCAAGGCGAGCCGCCTCGATAATTTCTTCATCTGTGGCATTTTCTCTGCCGTAAGCGATATTGTCTTTGACGCTCGCCGAAAACAGAAATGTATCCTGTTGAATCATGCCGACTTCTTTTCTCAAGCTGTCAGTCTTAACGGTTTTGATGTCGCGTCCGTTGATGGAAATTTTTCCGCCGTTGAGATCATACATGCCCAAAAGAAGTTCGCAGAGAGTAGTTTTGCCGCCGCCGGTCATGCCGACAATCCCGACGTGTTCGCCCGCCGCAATACTCAAATTAAAATCGTTGAAAATCAGCGGATTGTTTTCGTAACCAAAATTCACGTGAGAAAATTCAATCGCCTGCGTGTTGCCTTCGATTTTGGCGACGCGCTCGGCGGAAAGTTCGTTGCTTTCTGGGAGATTCATAAGTTCGCGATAACGTTCGACGCCCGCCATGCCGCGCTGATAAACTTCCGTCAGCATCATCAGCTGAAAGACGGGGCGCATGCAAAGCATCATGTAAAGCAGAAAGGCAACGAGATCGCTGATTTTCATCAAGCCGAGACTTATTAACGCGCCGCCGAGTACGATAATCGTTAAGTTCATGACGTTGGAAAAAAAATCTATTCCGCCGTGAAGTTTTCCGACTGTTTGAAAAGAATTTTCCTGAACCGATAAAAGGTTTTCGCCTGCGCGGAGCATTTTGTCGAGTTCTTTTTCTTCGTTGCTGAAAGTTTTTACAAGACGAATTCCCTGCAAACTCTCCGAAATTTGTCCGCTCAAATCGCCGGTGTTTTCTCGCGCTTGCATGAACGTTTTTTTCATGTCGCCGTTGAGTTTTATCGTTGTAAAAGTTTTGAAAATCAGCAGGGCGGTTACGACGATTGCAAGTTGCCAATTCAGCCAGAAAAGCAAGGCGACCGAGCCGATTAAAGTTATCGAGCAAGTCATGAACAGGTGAGGAATTGCGAACATTAAATTTCCGACTTCCGCAATGTCGTTGACGAGCCGCGATAAAAGTTGCCCGCTCTGCGCGTTGTCGTAGAAAGAATATCCCATTCTCAACAGATGGCGGAAAAGTTTTTCGCGCATTTTGAATTCAATTTTCGCGCCCATGCCGCGACCGACGACTTCGACTTTGTAATTCAAAAAATAATTCGCCGCGTAAATCGCCAAGAGTGCGCCCGCCGTCAAAATCATTTCGGACGAAATGCCGTGCGGCAAAAGTTCATCCATAACGTGACGAATCAGCATCGGCGAGAGCAGTCCGAGCCCCGCGCAGATTAACGAGCCGATTACCACGAACGAAAACGCTTTTTTGTGCGCCGAATAAATCTCCGCGAAAAAATTCAATCTGTCCTTGATCATGAAAATCCCTCCCTGAAATGCAATTAGGAATTATGAATTAGGAATTAGGAATGAAGAGCCTATAAGCCATAAGCTAACTCCTTAATTCAGATTTTGAAAGTCGGGTAATTTTGCCCTTCATAATATTCGTCGTCTTCAAGCTCTTGTCGAATCAACCCCTTAAGTTGTTCAGCAATTTTATCAAAAGAATTTTGCAATGTTTTGCGCTCAGTCTTTGACAAAGTTATATAAAGTTCCTCATAATCGGGTTTTTGCAGTTGAAAAGTTTCGCCCTTCTCCGTCAGCTCCACAATCATTGCGCGCTTGTCTTCTTTGGAGCGATAGCGAATTATATATCCGTTTGCTTCCAATTTCTGAAGGAGCTCGCCCAAAGACTGCGGACGAATGTCCAAGATAAAGCCGAGTTCCTTTTGATTTATGCTGTGCATTCTGCGCAGTGCCGACAAAATTCTTCCTTGCCCCTGCCACGGGTCGAGTCCGCCGAAATTTTTTCCGTACCACATCATGTGATAGCGATGCAAGAGACTGTACATTTCCAAAAGGCTTTTTGTTAAATCTTTGTCGCTTGCCATAATTATTCCTCCCAAAAAATTAATGGTACCCTGTAAGATAATGATACACGGTACCTTAAAAACAGTCAATATTTTTTTGTGATTTTTAATCAAAGTTTTAACGAAGAGCCTTCGCGGGACAAATTTTTTTGCAACGAAGGCAACGGACACATTCGGCAGAATTGCATTCTTTTGTCGGGTCGAGGTCTAGCGGACAAATTTTTTTGCAACACCCGCAACCGATGCATTTATCGGCGGAGAAATTTATTTGATAAAAGCTGTACTTGTTCAGCAAGCCGTAAATCGCGCCGAGCGGACACATTACCCGACAAAAAAATCTGTGAACAAAAATGCTCCCGCCAATCACGACAAGCAGGATAAAAATTTTCAGCGCGAATAAATTTCCCAAAACGCCGCGAAATTCTTCGTGAGTTGCAATTAGCGGCAAGCCCGCTTCCAGTGTTCCCGCCGGGCAAATGTATTCGCAAAAAGTCGGCTCGCCGAATTTCGTTGCAACGGGCAAAATCAGCACGAAAATTATCAGCAAAAAATATTTTATGCGAGTCAATCTGCGCGGCAAAAAAATTTTCGGCGACGGAATTTTATCCAAAAGCTCTTGAATCAAGCCGAACGGACATAAAAAACCGCAGACGATTCTTCCAAGCAACAAGCCGATTAAAATTACAAAGCCCGCCGTATAAAAGCTGAACTTGCCGCCCGCGCCTGCGACGGCTTGCAGTGCTCCAATCGGACAGCTGAAAGTTGCCGCAGGACATGACCAGCAATTTAATCCGGGCGCACAGAAATTTTTTAAATCGCCGCGATAAATTTTTCCGCCAAAAAAATTTGCCGCAAGAGGATTCGTCAAAATCGTTGCCGCAAATTGAATCAATCGCCTTTTCATCAGCCGAGCCCGATGCACTCAAGACAAACTCGCGACGCCTTTTGAAAAATAATTTCCAACTCGCCGCGCTCTGCGCCAAAAAAAATCATTGCCGCGCCCGCAAAAAAAATTACCAGCCTAATCTTTGAGAAGTTTTTCCAGTTCATTTTTGTAAGCCTCGACATTCGCGCCGACAATCGCATTGCCGACAACTTCGCCCTTGTTGTTCACAAAAATTGTAGTCGGAACCGCCTCGACATTCTCCATAAATTTTGTAAGCGCGGCGTCAGGAATAATGTTCACGAAATCTGCGCGAGCTTCTTTGGTTATCTGAACGGCTCTTTGAATTTGCGCAGATTTTTCCGAAGCGTCACAGACAATCCCGATAAGTTGTGCGTCGGCGGGCAACGAGCGAGCCAGCTTGCCGAGTTCGGGCATTTCGGCAATGCAGGGCGGGCAAAAAGTTCCCCAGATATTTACGATTGTAATTTTCTTTGACGCAAAAATTTCGTTCGTGACATCCGCGCCGTTAATCGTTTTCGCCGTGAAGTTCGGAATATTTTTCGCAACGGGTGATGCCTGCGCGACGGCATGAGAATGTTCATGAACTTCCGAAGAATTTTCTCCGCCGCATCCTGAAATTAAAATTGCCGTGCCCAGAAAGATTATCGCAAAAATTTTTTTCATCATGTAAATCATCTCCCGCGATCATTTTTGAAATTTTATCACGCAAAATTTTTTGGCGCAATAAAAAAGATGGAAAGATTGTCAGATGGAAAGATGGAAAGTTTTTTACTCTCAATCTTTCCATCTTATGACCTTTCCATCTTTAAACACATTGCACTTTCGGCAGGGGAATTGCGGCGCGGGCAGAATAAATGCAGTTAGGAACTAGGAACCAGGAACTTGGAACTAGGGATTAGAAATTGGGAATGATTACTTGATATGAGAATTGTGGTTTCCGGCTATTACGGCTCGAAAAACGGCGGCGATGAAGCGATGCTCGCGGCGATGCTCGAAGTTCTTCGCGAAGAAATTTCCGATTTGCAAGTTACGGTTATTTCACTCAACCCAGAATATACTCGCCTGCGTCACAAAGTCGACGCGGTGCCCATGCCGGATATTTTTTCCATCATAAAAAAAATTCGTGCGGCAGATTTATTGATAAGCGGCGGCGGCTCGCTCCTCCAAAACGTAACGAGCGGGCGCAGTCTTTATTATTACCTTGCGATAATTTTTTTTGCGCTTGTCTTGGGACGAAAAGTTATGCTTTACGCGCAGGGTATCGGACCTATTCGCGGCACATTGGCGCACAAACTCATGAACTTAATCGTTAATCGCGTTGATTTAATCACGGTAAGAGATCGCGGCTCGCTTGAGGAATTGTCGCGCTTGAAAATCACGCGTCCGAAAATTTTTTGTACGGCAGATCCTGTCCTCGCGATAAAATCTGTTCCGCTTGAAATCGGCGAAAGAATTTTGGCGCATCATTCAATAAAAAAATCGGACGGAAAATTTATCGGCGTGGCTGTTCGCCATTGGCTCGGCTGGGGACGTTTTCAATCGGAGCTCGCCGAAGCTCTGGATAAAATTGTTGAGGCGACGGGCGCGAAAATTGTTTTTATCCCGATGAAATTTCCCGAAGATATTCGCTCCGCCGTGTCGACCGCCGAACTTATGAAAAAAAATTGCGTTGTGTTTGAAGAAGAATTTTCGACGCGGGAAATTTTAAGTCTCGTCGGTTGCATGGATTTGTTAATCGGCGTCAGACTGCACGCGCTGATTTTCGCGGGCGTTATGAATGTTCCGTTGCTCGGAATTTCCTACGACCCGAAGATTGAACGTTTCCTTGATTCAATCGGCGAAAAACCTTTGGGCAATATGGCAGACGTGACGGCGCAAGAAATTTTTGACGCGACGTTGAAAAAATTATCGGAGGACAAAGAGTTTCGCGACGACAAACTTTTAAAAGAACTCGGCGAACTCGCCCGCCTGAATGCAAAACTTGCCGTCGAGCTCGTCGAGAACAAACTTTCATGAACGAAAATTTTTTGCCGGAAAAAAAAGTTGATAAATCTCTGCTCGGACGCGACTTTTTCATTCCCGCCGATTTGCAGGGAATTTTTTCTTTTTATCTGCGCGGCGATTTTAAAAATATGGGAGGAAAATTTATGATTGAAATTGATGTAAATATCGTTGAAATCGTCACGAACAGGCTTTTCATAAATTCGCTTGATATTTTCCGCGAATACTTTCAAAATTCTTGTGACGCCATAGATGACGCGATTGAAGCGGGCATTTTGCAAGAAGGCGACGGGCGAATTAAAATTTTACTCTATAAAAACAAAGACAGCAGCCGAATAACGATTGAGGATAACGGCATGGGAATTTCTGTTCGTTACTTTAAACGCACAATGAACAAAATTGGCAATTCGGACAAAAGTTTGGAGACGGACAGAGGTTTTCGGGGCATCGGGCGACTTTGCGGCTTGGCTTATTGCAAAAAATTGCACTTGACTTCGACGGCTAAAGGCGAGACAAAATTTTCCGTTATGGAAATTGACGCGGAAAAACTTCGCAGAGAATTTTTCAGAAACAAAAATCGTTCCGCCGAATCGATTCTTCAAGATGTCATAACTTTCAAAGAAGGTATCGCGAAAGCCGACGAACATTTTTTCCGCGTCGAGCTGATTGATATTGTCGAAACGAACGAAGATTTGCTTAACGTGGAAAAAGTCCGTGATTATTTGTCGTTCGCCGCGCCCGTTGCCTTCAGCCCGGATTTTAATTTTCAAAATGAAATTTATAAACACGCCGCCTCGATTGATTTTAAAATCACGGAGTACAAAATTTTCGTGAACGGCGAGCCCTGCTTTAAAAATTACAAAACCAAGTTCAACACATTCAGAAACGACACGGATAAAATTTTCAATTTGGATTTTCGAGAGTTTTACGACGGAGAAAAATTAATTGCGTGGAGTTGGGTTGGGCTGTCGACGTTTAAAGGTGTTCTCAGCGAGAAGAGAGACACGCCCGATTATAAAATGCGCGGCATTCGGCTCCGCGCAGGCAATATTCAAATCGGCGACGGAGGAGTTTTTAAAAATTTGTTCAGAGAAAATCGCTACACAAAATATTTTATCGGCGAAGTTTACGCCGTCGACACAAATTTAATTCCGAATTCCCGCCGAGATTATTTTGAAGAAAATGACGCCTGCAACGCATTGGAGACTACGCTTGAAAAATATTTTGAGGAATTGCACGCACGTTGTAATAATGCTTCAAAAGAAAGAGAAAAATCCCGGAAAACACAATCGAATAAAGGAATCGGCATTATCAAAATCAATCGTTTACCCAAGCCGAATTGGTCGAAGGAATGTAAAAAGCTTTACAACAAAATTTGCAAAATTATTCGTGCCAATCCCAAATTGTCGGGAGAAGAACTAATCAGGAAATTTGAAGAGGTTATCAAATGAGCCGTCGCGTTTTACTCTTGGAGCCGAATTACAAAAACAAATATCCGCCGCAAAATCTCATGAAACTTGCAACTTATTTTCGGCAGGTTTGCAAAGACGACGTGAGATTTTACAAGGGCGATTTGAAAACTTTTGGCGCGCAACTTTTGCTTGAAGAATTTTTTAAAGGCGAAGTCGACAAACAAAATCTTTTCGCGCCCGATAAAAATGACGCCCTTGAAAAATTCGGCAGGTATGAAAAAGATTTGCTTGAGTTCATAAGGCACGGGAAAATTTCTTTTCTGGACGCCGTGCCAAATATACGCGAAGATGATTTTTTCTACGATTTTTCTCTGAAAAATCTTCATCTCCGCTTAAAAGCCGAAGACTTCCCGAAGTTCGATATTATCTGCGTCAACTCGCTGTTCACGTTCTTTTTCAACGAGACAATCAACACGATAAATTTCGCGAAAAATTTTCTTGCCGCCGACGGGAAAATTTTTGTGGGCGGAGTGGCGGCGACTCTCCTCCCGAAATATTTTGAAGAAGAGACGGGCATTAAACCGCATGTCGGACTTTTGGATAAGCCGACGGATCTCGGCAAAAGCGACGACGTTATCATTGACACTTTGCCGCCCGATTATTCGATTCTTGACGAAGTGGATTACAAATATCCAGCCGCCGATGACTACATAACTTACACGACGCGGGGTTGTATCAGAAATTGTTCGTTCTGCGCGGTCACGCGGCTTGAGCCCGAATTTAAAGATCACGTCGAGATTTTTAAGCAGATTAAATATATCCAAGAAAATTTCGGCGCGAGAAAAAATCTTTTGCTGATGGATAACAACGTCCTTGCGTCGAAAAAGTTTGATGAAATTATTGACGAGATAAAAACTTGCGGCTTCGCGAAGGGCGCAACTTATCTGCCGCCCGATGAATACGATGTTGCTTTTAAAAATCTCCGCGCAGGTTTCAACGACCGCGCTTATATCAAAAAAATGATTGAGATTTATGACGTGTTGGAGCAAAGACTTCCTAAAGATTCGGCGGGAGAATTTTATTCAAGGCGGGAAAAAAATCTTCTGTTGACCGTTTCAAGCGCAACGAAGGAAAAAATTTTTGAAATGGACGAGTTCGTTCGCCCGCTGTACAAAAGGCACTTTAAACGCAAACGCGTTACTCATTACGTCGATTTCAATCAAGGACTTGATGCGCGGTTGCTTGACGAAGAAAAGATGTCGCGGCTTGCCGAGCTGAATATTCGTCCGATGCGAATTGCGTTTGATCACATTGAGCAAAGAGAAATTTACGAGCGGGCAATTCGGCTTGCGGTGCAACACGGCATTAAGGATTTGTCGAATTATCTGCTGTACAATTATTTGGATAAGCCCGTTGATTTTTACAATCGCCTGCGAATTAACATTGAGCTTTGCGAGGAATTGGACGTTGCGATTTATTCTTTCCCGATGAAATATTGTCCGATTGACGATCCGAAATATTTTCGCAACCGCGATTATATCGGGCGGCATTGGAACAAAAAATTTATTCGTGCGGTTCAAGCGATAATCAACGTGACGAAAGGCAAAATCGGGCGCGGAAAAGATTTTTTTGAAAAGGCGTTCGGGAGAAATCTTGATGAGTTTTATGATTTGCTTTACATGCCCGAAACTTTTATAATTTACAGATTCAAGTACGAAGACAATTTGACGGCGGCTTGGCGCGAAAAATTTCTGGCACTCAGCGACAGCGAGCGAGCCGAAGCGGAAAAATATATTTTGCCCAACAGATTTTCCAAAGCAGAAGTTGCCGGCGTCGAGAACGAAAAAGTTCGCGAGCTTTTGAAATTTTATCAGATAAGGAAATGAATGTTACTTTTTAAAATTTTTTTTTGGGAGGCGGATTCTTGGGAAGTAAAATTGACGAACAAAAAAGTTTTGGGGAAACAATAATTGTCACGGCGAACGGCGTCCACATTCAGGCGAAGAGCGCGGGACAACAAAATTATGTCGAGACAATGCGGCGGCATGTCGTAACTTTCGGCGTGGGAGTCGCGGGCACGGGAAAAACATTTTTGGCTGTGGCATTGGCGACGTATTATCTGCGCGTCAAGGAAGTTCGGAGAATAATTTTAACGCGCCCTGCAGTCGAGGCGGGCGAGCGATTGGGATTTTTGCCGGGCGACATGACAGAGAAATTGGATCCGTATTTGCGCCCGCTTTATGACGCGTTGAAAGAAATTTTGGGCGTCGACATGTATCAGAAATTTTCAAGTCGGGGCGTGATAGAAATTGCGCCGCTGGCTTACATGCGCGGGCGAACTTTGAACGACGCCTTCATAATTTTGGACGAGGCGCAGAACACGACATCAAATCAAATGAAAATGTTTTTAACGCGCTTGGGATTCGGTTCGCGAATGGTCGTGACGGGCGACTTAAGCCAAATCGATTTGCCGCGAGGAATGACTTCGGGGCTTGCCGAAGCGGTGGAGATTTTAAAAAATGTTAAAGGCGTCGGAATATCGGAGCTGAATTCTTCGGACGTCGTGCGGCACGAAGTAGTTTCGCGAATAGTTGACGCCTATAAAAAATACGAGGAGACAAAATGAATACTGCGATAAGTTTTGAGCCCGAAACTTTGACGGTTGAAGAAAATTTGCTTGAAGAAATTATGCGGGCGGCGGACGTTGTCGGAGAAATTTACGGCGTTGAAAATTGCGAGCTGAGCATAACTTTGACCGATGATGAAAATATTCATGCGCTGAACAAAAAATTTCGCGGCATTGACAGAGCGACGGACGTTTTATCGTTTGCCTTTCGCGAAAGTGACGAGCCCGAAGTTATCGGCACGGAGTTTGAAATTTTGGGCGACGTGATAATTTCGTTGGAGCGGGCAAAAGTTCAGGCAGAAGAATTCGGGCATTCGTTTTTGCGGGAAATAATTTTTTTGGAAGTGCACGGGCTTTTACATTTGCTCGGCTACGACCACATTGCCGAGGACGAACGGCTTGAGATGGAAGCGGAACAAAAATTTATCATGGGGAAATTGGGAATCGGAAGATAAAAAAGACTCCAACCGAAAGGTCGGGTTTTTTTTTTCGGAAATTTTAAAGTGGATTAATAGGCGGGTTTCGTTTATAATGGCAAGAAAATTTTTCGGGCGGGTGAAAAAATTTTGTACATAATCGGTTTGACGGGCGGAATAGCCTGCGGGAAATCGGCAGTTGCGGAATCTCTCAGACGCAATTACAGCGCGATAACTTTTGACATTGACGAAGTAACTCATTGGCTCAGCGAGCCGGGCGGCGAACTTTTTGAAATTTATGTTCGACACTTCGGCAAAAATATAATCACGGACACGGGCGTTTTGAATAAAAAATTAATCGGCGAAATAATTTTCAACAATCCCGCCGAGCGCAAATGGATTAATTCTGTGGCGCATCCGATTCTTTTGAATTATGCGCGACAATTTTTGGTCGAATGTCAAGAAAACGGCGCGGGAATGGTTGTGTTGGAAGTGCCGCTGTTATTCGAGGCGGGTTGGGAACATTTATTTGACGAAATTTGGCTGGTTTACACGAAAAGACAACTGCAAATCAAACGGCTGATGTATCGCGACTGCTTGACAAAGGAAGAGGCATTGGCAAGAATCAATTCTCAAATGACGCGAGAAGAAATGTGTTCCCGCGCAAATGTGATAATCCGAAATGTAAAGGGACGTATCGAAGTTTCCGAACAAATTCGCGCCGCAATTAAGGGCAGAATTTTTTAGCAGGCAACTTTTGAAAAGCCCGCTTTAAAAGCGGGAGAATAGCAGTCGCGGCAACGTGACGTTGCATCCTGATGTCGCGCTCCTGCGTAAAAAAATTTCGAAGTAACGACCGCGATTGTACGCAACGCTACGCATTGCCAGCTTCGCCGATAAATTTTTTCAATCACTCGCCGCGCCTTCAGCAAATAAAAATTTTTTCGCCGTAATAATTTGAAGGAAAAATTTCACGGCGCAACTTTTAAAAAGTTGACAAACAGCAGTCGCGCTCCAATGAAAAAATTTTTCGGAGTAATTAGCCGCGGTTGTACGCAACGCTGCGCATTGCTAGCTTACTAAATTTTTTTAATCACTCGCCGCGCCTTCAGCAAATAAAAATTTTTTCGCCGCAATAGTTTGAAGGAAAAATTTCATGGCGCAACTTTTAAAAAGTTGACAAACAGCAGTCGCGCTCCAATGAAAAAATTTTTCGGAGTAATTAGCCGCGGTTGTACGCAACGCTGCGCATTGCTAGCTTACTAAATTTTTTTAATCACTCGCCGCGCCTTCAGCAAATAAAAATTTTTTCGCCGCAATAATTTGAAGGAAAAATTTCATGGCGGCAGAATCAAAAAAGCAAATTGATTTTGGAGGAAAAAAGATGGATAAGAGTCTCAAGATGAAAATCGGCGCGGGCGTTGCCGCATTGGCAATTGCCGTAACGGGCGGCGGCTATTACTATTTCCACATGAAAACCGACAAACCCGAAATGGCGATAAAGGCGGTTACGCGTTCGATTGAAAAACACGACGTAAAAGGATTTCATAAGGCGGTTGATGTCGACAGCTTGCTTGATTCGGGTTATGCGGGCTTTGTCGAAGGCTTGACTTCTTTTGATAATTCGATGACGCCCGAAGCCGAAGAGGCGATTAAAACTTTTACGCAAATGCTCCGTGCGCCGCTGATGTTAAGCATGAAGTCGGCGATTGATTCTTACGTTGCGACGGGCGATTTGAATTTAAAAGAAAATGTCGGCGTTACGGAAATTCTTCAGAGGACGGGGCTCAATGATATTGAAGTTCGCAGTGTGCAAAATATTCAAGTCAAAGACGCGAACAGGGACGAAGCTTTTGCCGACGTGATAATTTTTCAATCGGAATTGGGACGGGAATTTCCGCTCCAAATCACGCTCGCCCGCAACGAAGATGACAAATGGCAAATCACGCGCATACAAAATTTTCAAGAGTACGTTGCGCAAATAATTCAAGCGCGGCGGACGCAACTTGATGAATATTTGGCGGCGGCAGGAGAAATAAATGCTCGGCATGAGGCGACGATTCGCAATGCGGAGCAAAATTACGGCTCCATACTTTCACTGGGCAGTTTGACGCAGGATAAAACTCGTGCGGAATTGAAAACTTTGATGAACGACGTAATTAAAAAGGATTGGGAAGAACGTAAGCAGGAACTTTTCTCGTTGCGTGTGCCGAAGAACGCCGAGACTTTGCACAATCTCTACATGAAAATTTGTGACTTGTCGATAGCCGCCGCGCAGGATTATGCAAAGTGGTTGGACGATAAAAATGCGGCAACGATTAAATCTGCAGAAGAAAAAATTCATCAATCGCAAACTCTCATGACGGAGGCATTGGCTATCGCAAGGCGCATGACAAGCTGAAAACTTTTTCCAAAATAAAAAGCTCCCTTACAATCAAGGGAGTTTTTTTTATTGAATTTTGAAATTCACTTGTTGACGTTGTCGGGAACAGTGCCGAGCTTTTTAATATCTTTTCCGTCGCGGTCGCCGTGAATTTTTATTTTGGAAAGTTCTTCGTTCAAAGCGGAATATTCTTCCGGCGCAAGTTCAATTTCCGCCGCGCCGAGATTTTCTCTGATTCGAGTTTCTTTTCTCATGCCGGGTATAGGAACAATGAAATCGCCGCCCGCCAAAACCCAAGCCAAAGCAATCTGCGCGGGCGTCGCGTTTTTATCGTCAGCGAATTTTTTTATCAAGTCGAGCAACGGCTGATTTGCGTCCATATTTTTTGGATCAAAGCGCGTGATAACTCTGCGAACGTCGTTGCCTTCAAATTTATCTTTGCTTGAATATTTGCCGCTCAAAAAGCCGTTGCCGAGCGGCGAAAACGCCATAAAGCCGATATTATTTTCCGCGCAGAAAGGAATAACTTCTTTCTCCCATTTGCGCTCCATCATGGAATATTCGCTTTGAATTGCGGAAAGCGGCGTGACGGCGTGCGCTTTTTTTATCTGTTCCAATGTCGGCGAAGATTGTCCCCAAGCGCGAATTTTTCCCTCCGCAATAAGCTTGCCCATGACAAACGCAACTTGTTCTTCCGAGCCTTCGTCCGTTTGATGCTCAATGTAAACGTCAACATAATCCGTTTGCAGACGACGAAGCGAACCTTCCAAACTTTTGCGAATGCCCGCCTCGCTCAATTTTTCTTCGGCGAAGTCATGTCCCGGCAATTTTTCCGACCAAAATTTATCCGAAATGACAACTTTATCTCGCGGCAAATTTTTTAACGCCTTGCCGACAAATTCTTCATTCTTGAAATAGGAATACATCTCCGCCGTGTCAAAGAAATTGCAACCGAGTTCAAAAGCTTTGTGCACAAGTTTTATCCCGTCACTTTCGGCGGGCGTCGCGCCGTAAGCGTGCGTAAAACCCATGCAACCCATACCGATTGCCGAAACCTCCAACGTCCCCAATTTCCGTGTCTTCATAAAAATTTCTCCCTTACCACCAAGAAAATAAACTTTTGCCCTTGTCTAACTGTCTTATGCTCGAAATTTCCGCTGCCGTCAATTCAAAGTTCGTGATTGAAAAATTTTCTCGCATTCGTTCGGCGTGTGTCGACTTCGGGATTATCGGGATGCCTTGTTGGTATAAAAATCTCAACGCGATTTGTGCGACAGTTTTTCCGTGAGCTTCGGCAATTTTTTTGAGAGTTTCGTTTGAAAAAATTTCGTTCTTGCCGCAAGCCAACGGCGACCATGATTCGTGAATCGTGCCGAATTTTTTCATCAGCCGATTAAAATTTTCTTCCAAGAAATTTGCGACGCCTATTGCCCGAAGTGCTCCTTCAAGATATTTTTTCTCCATTGCGCGATAAATTTCGTTGAAGTTGCCCGTCGGCTCATGAATCAAAAGCAAATCGATGTAACCGATATTCAACGCCCGCAAAGAATTTTCAATCGAATTTAGCGTATCACGATAGCCGCGACAGCTCCAAAGTTTTTTCGTGACGAAAATTTTTTCACGCGGCAAGTCCGAATTTTTGATTGCCGCTCCGACTTCGCGCTCGTTGTAATAACATTGCGCCGTGTCGACGTGGCGATAACCGATTTCCAGAGCTTCTCCGACGCAACGCGCCGTTATCCGCGCAGGCATTTGATAAGTTCCGAAGCCGATAAGCGGCATCTCGACGCCGTTATTCAAAGCCACGAACTCCATTTAATCGAGGCGTTTTGCATTTTGGCGGAGAAAAAATCCGTTTCAAAAATTATGATAAGCGAACTGGTCGAAAAGTCGGGCTACAATCGCGGAACTTTTTACAAATATTTCCGAGACATTTACGACGTGTTGGAAGAAATTGAGCGCGTTATTTTGAACGGAGTTAAGGAAAATTTTCGCAGAAACATTTCGCCCGCAAATTTTGAGGAAACTTTTTTGCAAGCGTTCACAAAAATTCAGCGCGAACAAGCCGCTTATTTCAACATTCTTTTGAAGCCCGACAACAAAGTCCGCTTCGTAGAAAAATTGCTCGCGGAAATTTCTCCGATTTTCATGGAGACTTTCAACCTGCCGTCCGACAATGTAAAATCGAAATATCTGACGGAAATTTATTTCGTAACGGTAATTTCAGCCGTAAATCTTTGGATAAAAGGCGGGCGTGAATTCACGGCGGAGGAGTTGTCAAAATTTCTCGGCGAAGTTCTTACGGGCGGCGTGTTGCCCGCAATGAAAAATAACTCACAAAAAGTTTCGGTTTGTTGAAACTTTATGCGAGTCGTGATATTATCTGCGCGGAAAAATTTTAAGAGGAGCTTTGCAGAAATGAAGCACGTTTTATCGATTTACGTCGAAAATCAGCCGGGAGTTTTGGTAAGGGTGGCGAGCATGTTCAGCCGCCGAGAATTTAATATCGACAGCTTATCGGTCGGGATAACGCAATCGCCCGAATTTTCGCGAATAACGGTTGTAGTTCACGGCGACGGAAATTTTGTCGATCAAGTTATCAAGCAGCTGGAGAAAATGCCCGTCGTGCAAGCTGTTCAGCGTTTGGATTCGGCGACAGCAGTCACTCGCGGAATGACAATGATAAAAGTTTCGGCGGACGACAGCACGCGCCTTGACGTTTTAAAAATGGCTGAACTTTTCAGAGCACACGTTGTGGACGTTCAGCCGACAACTTTGATTTTCGAGATCACGGGCAACGACGAAAAAGTTACTGCCTTCACGCGGCTCCTCGCGCCCTACGGAATTTTGGAAGTCATCCGCACGGGTCTGATAGCTTTGGAGCGCGGAGAAAATACTATCACCGATTACAAACAAGTCCGCGAGTTTTACGGAAAAAATCTTCTGTAAGGTGTTTTGAAGTTGACATGAAAAAACCCCTTGTGCTAAAATCAGTTTGCCTAACAAACAAACCAACAGGCACAGGAGGTTTTTTACATGTGTAATACTAACATTTTGCAGGGCGAAAGTCAACCGCCAAGCGGTGCGCTCGGCATTATCTACAAGATCACTTGCCTCGTCACCAAAAAGCCGTATGTCGGACAAACGCGCCAAAAATTGGAAAGGCGTATTGCTCAGCACAAAAGCCAAAGCAAAAAAGCAGAGGCGGGTATCGATTTGGCTATCGCGGAGTACGGCTGGGAAGGAAATTTCACAGTCGAAGTTCTCGAAATCTGCCCCGTCGAAAAGCTCGACGAGCGCGAAAAATTTTGGATCGCTACACTCAACAGCAAATCGCCGAACGGTTATAATCTCACAGATGGCGGTAGCGTTACAAACCCAAGCGAAGAAACACGCGCCAGAATTTCCGCTAATCATGCCGATGTCAGCGGAGAAAAAAATCCCTTTTATGGGCAAAAGCACTCTGAAGAGACACGTGCCATTATTTCAGCGGCTAAAAAAGGTAAGTCGCACAAACCTCATTCAAAAGAAACGCGCGATAAAATTTCAGCGAGCAATAAAGGTAAACATTCGCAAAATAAAGGCAAGCCTTTGTCAAATGAGCACAGAGCAAAAATAGCCATTGCACGCACAGCATGGTGGGCACGGAAAAAAGCTATTGAAAACGGCGGCAAGAAGTGATACACTGTCAAAAGTTTAACCAATGATTTTTTTATGGAGGGGAAAATTTTGTCAAAAGTGTATTATGACAACGACGTAGATTTTTCGATTCTCAACGGCAAGACAATCGCTGTTCTTGGATACGGATCACAGGGGCACTCGCAGGCGCAAAACTTGAAGGATAGCGGTCTCGATGTCACGATTGGGCTTTATGAGGGATCTAAATCTAAAGCTGTCGCCGAGAAAGCCGGCTTTAAAGTTTTCAATGTTGCCGACGCTGTTAAGCAAGCTGATATTGTCATGGTTTTGATCCCTGACGAGAAACAAGCCGACGTTTATAAAAACGAAATTGCGCCCAATCTCAAAAGCGGCGCGGCACTCGGCTTCTCGCATGGGTTTAACATCACGTTCAAGCAGATCGTTCCGCCCGCTGATGTCGACGTTTTCATGGTAGCTCCGAAGGGACCGGGACATCTCGTCCGCAGAACTTTTGTTGAAGGCGGCGGCGTCCCCGACGTTTTCGCGATTGAGCAGGATGCTTCGGGACATTGCTTTGACATTGCGCTTGCTTATGCCAGAGGTATCGGCGGCACCCGCGCAGGCGTTCTTCAAACCACTTTCAAAGAAGAAACCGAGACTGATCTTTTCGGCGAACAATGCGTTCTCTGCGGCGGCTTGACTCATTTGATTCAAACCGGTTTTGAAGTTTTGGTTGATGCGGGTTATCAGCCTGAGATTGCGTATTTTGAAACGTGCCACGAAATTCAGCTCATAACCGCGCTCATTTATGAGGGCGGCATGGCGAAAATGCGCTACTCAATCAGCGACACTGCCGAATACGGCGACTACACAACCGGACCGAAAATTATCACGTCCGACGTTCGCAAGGCAATGGAAAAAGCTCTTGAAGAAATTCAGAACGGAACTTTTGCGAGAAATTGGCTGGTTGAAAATCGTGCGGCTGGACGTGCAAACTTCCTTGCACAACGCAGAATTCATGCGAATCATCAGATCGAGCGCGTCGGCGCAAAACTGCGCGGCATGATGAGCTGGCTTAAAGACGGCTCCGATCTCTCGAAAGATTAATCTGCTAAAAATATGTTTTGGAGTCGGGAGTAAAATTTTTTGCTCTCGACTCTTTTAAATTTTTGGAGGAAAAATTTATGGGAATGACAATGTCTGAAAAAATTCTTGCGCGACATGCGGGCGTTGACTCGGTGGAGGCGGGGCAACTTGTTATCTGCGATTTGGATTTGGTAATGGCAAATGACGTGACGGGTCCGCCGTCAATCAAGGAGTTTGAAAAAATCGGGCGTCCCGTTTTCAATCCCGAAAAAATCGCGCTTATCCCCGACCATTTTCAACCCTCAAAAGACATCAAGAGCGCGGACTTGGCAAAAATTATGCGCGACTTTGCTCGCAAAAATAAAATCGTTCATTACTACGAACAGGGGCGCGTCGGCATTGAGCATGTTATTTTGCCGGAATTCGGGATTGTTGCGCCGGGCATGTTGATTATCGGCGCGGATTCTCATACCTGCACTTACGGCGCGGTTAATGCTTTTTCGACGGGCGTCGGCACAACGGATTTGGCTGTCGGGCTCGCGACGGGCAAAGCTTGGTTCAAAGTTCCCGAAGCAATTAACGTCCGCTTGACGGGCAAAAAACCGAAAAATATTTGCGGCAAGGACGTTATCCTTACGTTGATTGGAAAAATCGGAGTGGACGGCGCACTTTATAAAGCGTTAGAATTCACGGGCGAAGGCGTCGCGGAACTTTCAATGACCGACCGTCTTACAATTTCCAACATGGCGATTGAGGCGGGCGCGAAGGCGGGAATTTTCCCTTTCGACGAGCGCACAAAAATTTACGTTTCTAATCGAGTGAAAAAATCTTTCAAGTTTGTGACGCCCGACGCCGACGCAAAATATTCTTCAACCGTCGAAATAAATCTCAGCGAATTAAAACCTGTCGTTGCGCTTCCGCATTTGCCCGAAAACGTTAAGCCCGTCGAGGAGCTCGGCGAAATTAAAATTAATCAAGTTGTTATCGGCTCCTGCACGAACGGACGCCTTGAGGATTTGGGAATTGCGGCGGGGATTCTGCGCGGAAAAAAAGTTCATCCCGATGTTCGTTGCATAATCATTCCCGGCAGTCAAGAAATTTACAAAGAGGCGATGCATTGCCATTGGATAGATATTTTTATCGACGCGGGCTGTGTTGTGAGTTGTCCGACATGCGGTCCTTGCTTGGGCGGCTACATGGGGATTTTGAGTGCAGGCGAACGTTGCGTTTCGACGACGAACAGAAATTTCAGAGGACGCATGGGGCATGTCGACAGCGAGGTTTATCTGGCGAGTCCGTTTGTGGCGGCGGCGTCCGCAATCACAGGAAAAATTTCTACTCCCGACGAGGTGATTTGAAATGAAAATTGAAGGCAAAGTCTGGCGTTACGGCGACAATATCGATACCGATGTTATAATCCCTGCGCGGTATCTGAACACTTTCGATCCTGCCGAATTGGCAAAGCATTGCATGGTTGACATTGACGAAACTTTTGCGGCGAACGTCAAGGCGGGCGACGACGTTATGGTCGGCGGAAAAAATTTCGGTTGCGGGTCGAGCCGCGAACATGCGCCCGTTGCAATTAAGGCTTCGGGAATTCCCGTCGTGATTGCGGCGAGTTTCGCGAGAATTTTTTATCGCAACGGAATAAATATCGGCTTGCCGCTCTTGGAAATAGGAGACGACGTTGAAAAAATTTCTGCCGATGACGTTTTGAAAATCGACACTTCGACGGGCACGATTGAAAATTTAACGACGGGCGACATTTTCAAAGCGCAACCGTTGCCGCCGTTCGTGCAGGGAATTGCCGACGCGGGCGGGCTTATAAACTACATTAAATCAAAAAAATAATTTTACGCTCATAAACTGTTCTGCCGCTTTCAAAGCGGCAAATTTTTTTTGCAAAGGGCTTGACAAAACCATTTTTTTTTTTTTAATAGACGCGCAAAATTAATTGTCGGAGAAAAAGCTCATGGCGAAAAAATATATAATATACGAAGTCGAAGATAACGACGGAGGCTCAGGCGGCGGAGATGATTGGGGAACAGGGCTTCTGACGGTGTTGATTATCATTGCTTTGTTTGCTCTTTATCAATTTCTTTTCGGTGATTACAATGATTCTGACTTTAAGAATGCCAAATACTTCAACAAAGCAAAAGCGGGCGCGGAAGAATTGGTTCTGGAATGGCAGGGACGAAACTGGAGACCGCGCGGTTTCACCGACGAATTTCAAGTTTTTTCCAATGAGCCGGAATTTAAATGCACTATAGTACATTTTGAAGATCACTCGCCGGCAACTTATTTGGGTAACGGAATATTTGAAGTCATAGTGGAGACCGACACGATTTTGAAATCCAAAAATAATGACACTGCAAACGTTAGAGAAGGTTTTGTCGTGCAAATTCAATCGAATCCTTCTCACGGTTTTCTGTACAGGACAATTAAAGGAGATGATTGGAAGATAATCACGGCGGAGCAATATTATATGACTCCGACATTGCCGGAAATAAATGATTTGATAGCACAATGGAGTTCGTCAAAAAAATGGAGACGGGTGGAAAATAATCGCGGCGGAATAATGATATATGAACCCGACATTGCCGAAGATAAATAGCTTGACAGTACAATGGAGTTCGTCGAAGTAATTGATTAATTTTTTGGGAGGGGTTTTTATGAAAAGATTTTTTGTATTAACAACGCTGTTGGCTTGCCTTGTTTGCAACCTAACGGCAAGTGCCGAGTCGCTCTACCGCGGCAATGTGTTAGATGTCATCGACGCTTTTAAACTGGTCGGAAATGAGCTTGGTTTCAGCCTTTGGGGAACGAAATATTATACTTACAAGGGAATTAACCGTTGCGAGTTACATTTTGGAAACAGCCAAAACAATCTGATCCGGTTCCGTTTGAATAATGATGACAGCGTTGCACGAATGCTTATAACTATCCCGAATTCTGATAACGTTTTAGCATTAGAAAGTGGAATGGAAGCCGGCATATTAGCTGTAGCTTCTTGTATCGCTTATGGAGTGAACGAAAAGGAAGCTGAACACATGTGGGAATCTTTTACCGTAGACGTCTTTGACAACATATTTTCCAGTCATATGCATAAAAAATATTACGCTTGGTCTTCCAGAACTCGGCAGTATATCGTAATGGACGTTGAATGGGATATGTCAAAATTGGATCTTTATTTTTACCCTGAATGAAGTTTTTATAAGGAGTGTTTAAAATGGACTTAAGAAAAAATGTTCCTGTTGTTCCCGTACAAAACGGAAATCCGCCGTCGCCTGTGAAGGGAGCCAAAAAAGCTTTTCTTCAGCTGATAGGAGGATTAGTAACGGTAATGTTTCTGTTATTCCATTTTGGAATGGGCAATTCAAAAACACCTCCAAACAATCAGCCGCCGCAAAGGGTTGCCGAAACTAACATTCAGAGCCCTCAGCCACAACAACAAATTCCCGATGTCCATTCTAAAAGTAATAAGCCTCAGCAAAAACCTGCTGAAGCTGTTTTTCAGAACAATAAACCTGTCGCTCAACCGCAACCAAAGCCTGCCGTTCAACCTCAAGTCAAGCCAACTGCGCCTCGCGTGTCTAATGTTAATGCCGGCAGTTCCTCAGGAAAAGCAATGAACTGGTTGAAAACAGCCGGTAAACTCGGATTGGGAATAATTACAAAAGGCAAAGTAAAAATCAGATAGATTATCTTGGTATGATTCATTAATCAAAAAGTCGAGAGCCGATAAGCTCCCGACTTCTTTTTTTTGTCTTAAAATAAATTTCAGATGGCACCGAATGCCGATGCAACGATATAGGCGACAGCCGCGCCGACAAAAGGACCTGCAATGGGAACCCAAGCATAGCCCCAATCGGAGCCGCCTTTGCCCGCTATCGGCAAAATGAAATGGGCAATGCGCGGACCGAGATCACGGGCAGGATTCATTGCGTAACCCGTCGGACCGCCGAGCGACAAGCCAAGTGCCAAAATCAAAATACCGACCATATAAGGACCGTAACCGGGAACAAGCGTGCCGACCGGTTTTCCGAAAATCATCCAGATAACAAACATGAGGAAGAACGTTGCGATGGCTTCGCAGAGGAAATTTGCAAGAGGACTGCGAATGGCAGGACCCGTTGCGAAGACGCCGAGTTTCGTTGCAGGATCGGGAGTTTTTTCCCAATGCGGCAGATAAGCCAGCCAAACAAGGAACGCGCCGAAAATTGCTCCGACAAGTTGAGCCGCCGAAGTCGCTATAAATTGTGTCGGGGTATAAATTCCTACCATAGTTTTCGCGAGCGTGACGGCAGGATTTAAATCGCCTTGCGGAGCTCCGAGCGTTGTTGCAGTGAAAACGCCGAGCGTAACTGCAAATCCCCAGCCGACCGCTATACAAATCCAGCCGCCGCCTTGACCTTTGGAATTTGTCAAAGACATGTTCGCGCAGACGCCGCAACCGAAAACAATCAGAACGGCAGTACCAAAAAATTCGCCCAATAAATTATCCATTATGAGTCCCTCCAAATTAATTAGGAATGTGGAATTAGGAATGAGGAATGAAAAAACAATTCCTAACTCCTAATTCCTAATTCCTAATTGCTTTTTAATCGTCGGCAAGCCAATTCATGGCGTGCTTGACGGCTTTGCGCCAACCTTTATAAAGCGCGTCAGCCTCGTAGCGTTTCATTTCGGGTTCAAAGCGCGTTTCAAGTTGCCAAGCAGATTTAAGTTCGTCTTTGTTCTTCCAAACACCGACTGCCAAACCTGCAAGATAAGCCGCGCCGAGAGCCGTCGTCTCGACAATTTGCGGACGATCTACGGGCACGCCCAAAAGATCGGCTTGGAATTGCATCATAAGATTGTTAGCCGAAGCTCCGCCGTCAACTTTAAGCGCGGAAAGTTTATCGCCGCTGTCAGCCTCCATTGCCTCCAAAACGTCGCGAGTTTGATAAGCAAGAGAATCAAGCGTTGCGCGGACAATGTGCGCTTTCGTTGTACCGCGAGTCAAGCCGATAATCATTCCGCGAGCATTCATATCCCAATACGGCGCGCCGAGTCCGACAAATGCGGGTACGAAATAAACGCCGCCCGTATCCTTAACTTTTTTGGCGACCCATTCGGAGTCGGGAGCACTGTCAACCATGCGGACGCCGTCGCGAAGCCATTGAATAGCCGAGCCCGCAACGAAAATCGAACCTTCAAGCGCGTATTCGACTTTGCCTTCAAGCCCCCAAGCAATCGTTGTGACAAGCCCATTTTTCGATTTGTGAATTTCAGTGCCCGTGTTCATCAACATGAAACAACCTGTGCCGTAAGTATTTTTTGCCGTGCCGGGCTCGAAACAATTTTGTCCGAAAAGTGCCGATTGTTGATCTCCTGCCGCACCGCTGACGGGAATTGCCGCGCCGAGAATCAGCGGGCTGCTTTCACCGTAAACATAAGACGACGGCTTGACTTCGGGCAAAATCGCCTTAGGAATGTCAAGATAACTTAAAAGTTGATCGTCCCATTCAAGCGTGTTGATGTTGTAAATCATTGTGCGCGAGGCGTTGGAATAATCCGTGACGTGAACTTTGCCGCCCGTCAATTTCCAAATCAACCAAGTATCGATTGTGCCGAAAAGAAGTTCGCCCGCTTCGGCTTTTTCGCGAGCACCTTCGACGTTGTCAAGGAGCCATTTAATTTTTGTGCCCGAAAAATAAGCGTCGACTTCCAAACCCGTTTTGTCTTTAATTTCTTCTTTGAGCCCGCGAGCGACGAGATCTTCCGCGATTGGCGCGGTTTGACGAGATTGCCAAACAATCGCGTTGTAAATCGGACGCCCCGTTTTTTTGTCCCAGATAACGGTTGTTTCGCGCTGATTCGTGATGCCGATAGCCGCAATGTCCGCCGCGTCGAGTCCCGAACGTTCGAGAGCTTCTTTCATAACGGCAACCATTGTGCTCCAAATTTCGTCCGCGTCGTGTTCAACCCAGCCCGGTTTCGGGAAATGTTGAGTGAATTCTCTTTGCGCCACACCGACAATTTTAGAATTCTTGTCGAAAATGATTGCGCGATTGCTCGTTGTGCCTGCGTCGAGTGCCATTACATAATTTTTTGCCATACAAAAATCCCTCCAATTTAGGTTATAGGTGTTAGGTTATAGGTGTTAGGTTATAGGTTTTTGCCGATTATCACCTCCCTTATGTTCAATCGTAAGCCGCCGCCAAAATTTCAATCGGATGAACGGGCTTAATTTCTGTGCCGTGATGAATCTGCATTCGACAAGTGCCGCAGTCGCTGATAACTTTGTCGAAGTCTTTTCGCTTGACGCGCTCGAAAAGTTTCGCGCCAATCTTCATGGAAATATTATACTTGTCTTTTCTGAAACCGTAGTTGCCGGAAATACCGCAACAGCCCGCGTCCGCCGTCTGAACTTTGACGCCGCCGATTTCTTCCAAAATATTCTGCGCAGGAAGTCCAATCGCCTGTGACTTCAAATGGCAGGGAACATGATACAAAAATTTCTGGTTTAGCGGTTTCAAATTTTCGTTGAACTCGCCGCGCTCCTGCAATATCTCCAAAAATTCAAAGGCATCATAAACATTTTCAGCCGCCTCGTGCATTTCGTGTTCGCCGAAAAGTTCATGATATTCTTCCTTCAACATGAGAGAACAACTTGTGCAGGGCGTCACAACGGGAATTCCCTTTTTCTTCCAATCCAAAATTCGCGCAACGTTGTTATCGGCGTGTTGCCGCGCCTCGTCCAAAAAGCCCGTGACTACCAACGGCGAGCCGCAACAATTAAATCCTTTGTCAATTAAAACTTCGTAGCCGTTCGCATTGAAAACTTTTACAAAAGCCTCGCCGACTTGCGGTTCATTGTCGTTTATGTAACAGCCCGTGAACAGCACAATTTTTTTGCCCGTCGGAGTCTGTTTGATTCTGCCGAATAAATCTTTGAAAGGCGTTGACGCATAAGCGGGCATGTTTCTTTCGCCGGCAAGCCCCAACGCGCTGAACACGCCCAAAGCTTTTCCGAATTCCATTCCGATATTGGAAAAAGTTGCGCCGAAAGGAATTTTCCGAATCAAATTTGCCATACGCTCGCCGTGCGCCAACATGTCTTCAGAGCGCAAATGTTCATGTTTTTTGTAGTACTCGGCGCGTTGCAACATGTTCAAAGTTGAAACTGCCACGCCCGAAGGACAAGCTCTGTCGCAACTTTTGCAGTTGGAACAAAATTCCAAAGTCGCCTCGACATCTTCTTGAGAAAAATGCATCCTTCCGTGCGCGGGCGCAACGAGCTTCGGTCCTCTGTATTCTTTAACCGCCGCCATAACGGGGCAATTCGCCATGCAGGACGTACACGAAAGACAGCGGTCGCCCGTAAAAATTGCTTTTGTGGTGTCGCTCATAAAATCGCCCCCTTGTAAGCCGAAGAAATTGCAACGCCGCCCGCCGACCGTTCAAAAATAAAATCACTGCCGCCGAGATTCGCGCCGACAACATGCAGATTTTCAAAAAGAACTTTGCCGTCCTCGTCAATCGGATTCAAATTTTCGTTCGTGAAAATCCCCGTCATCGAAAAACCTTGCGGGCGATTCTCGAAAAGATTTTTGTTGCTCCAATTATTTTCGCCCATTGGAAAGAAAACGGGAATATCAAAAATCGGCTCCTTCGGATTTTCAAATTCGCGCATTGTAATTCCGCCGCTGTAAAAACCGCCCGTCGCCAAAATCACTTTCCGCGCAGGGAAAATTTTTTCGCGAACGGCATTTTCAACGACGACGCCCGAAATTTTTTTGCCGTCAAAGATGCCGCGAACAACTTTTGAGTTTTCAAAAATCCTGACGCCCGATTTCTGCAAATATTTTATGAAGGCGCGTTGAAGTCTGATACCGGGCGGCGAAGGCGGCAAGCAAGTTGTCTCAAAAATTTCTGCGCGGAGTTGCGGCTTGACTTCGGCACGAGAAGAATTTCCTTCCAAACCCAAAATCGGCGGAATAATAATCGCGTCGTCTTCGGTTGCGTTTAATTTTTTCAAGCCGTCTGCCAAAATTTGTTCGTTGCCCGTCAAAATCTGCGCGGCGTCCATGCTGGTAATATCTCTTCCGCCCAAAAGTTCAAGGTCAAGATTTACAATCTCAAAAGTTTTATCGGAGAAATATTTTTTGAGATTGTCGACAAGCATTTTCGCATAAAAATCTTTCAAGCCCTTGATGCCGGCAACGAAAATTTTTTTCTTGCTTGCGAGTCTTGAGGCGTCCATAGATTCGGGAACAAGCGCGGAATATTTCAAAGTGCCGACCGCCGTCACAACAGGAATTTGCGCGGAAAGTCTGCCGTTGTAAGGGAGATTGTCCTGCGCGGTAACTTCGCAGAAAAATTTAGCCGCCGCGTCGATATTTTTCAAGCCGATTTTTTTATAAGGATGATGGGCGGGCAAATTTTTAATCGCGGCGTCGGGAGCTTCGGCGTTGAGAAAATCAATCGTGCCGCTCGCCAACGGCAGGGAGCCCGACCCGTAAGTCAACAAGGTAACTTTTTTTCCGCGACTCGCCGCAACTGCCGCCGACATCAAACCCGCGAGCCCGCCGCCGATAACAATTAAATCCGAAATTTTCATTGCGGCTCGCCTCCCGTCACGTTCATTGAAAGTTCGTAAATCGCCCGCGTCATTTCGGTTTCTCGAAGTGTTCTGCCCAAAAGCACGGGACGAATTCCTTTCCAACGTCCCTGCAAAAATTCACGCATTCTGGTTAAAGAATCTTTCGCCGTTGATTCAATGCCGGTATCCGCGAAAACTGCCGCCGCCCGCAACGCGCAGAAATTTCCTTGACAAGTGCCCATGCCGATTCTTGTCCGCCGTCTGACGTCGTTGACGATAAAACTGGTATCGTCCTTGCAAATTTCCTCGACTTCGGCGCGTGTGACATTTTCGCATTCGCAAACAAGCTCGCGACTTTCGGGATCATTTTCCAGACGCTCGACAACTTTTTTAAAACGCTCGACGCCCAATCTGGTTGCGGCAAGATTTGTTCCGTAGGACGGGAAAAATTTTTTTGCTCTGTCTTTATCTTCCTGCGAAACTTCTTCGACAAGCGGTTCTTCCGCCGTCCGACAAGGCGTCGTGTTGTTGAGTTTCGCGCAGATTTGGTTGCACATTTTTTCCGCCATAAGCCGATAAGTCGTAAATTTTCCGCCGACGATTGTAAACAAACCTTTCAAGCCGTCTTGTTCATGATCGACAATCGCAAAGCCGCGAGACGCACTCCGCCCGACTGCGCCGCCCGGCGGAATGTAAAGCGGTCTGGAGCCCGCGAACGTCCGCAAAATTCTGAAGTCGCGCAGGTCTTCAAAAGTTGCCTCGCCGATTTTCAAAAGACTCTCGACTTCTTCGCGGGAAGTGGATGTGTCTTCGGGATCGGGGATGCTCATTGACGACGTGCCCAAAATCGTTATCGAGCCGTGCGGAACAAAAATATCGCCGTCGGAAGATTTATGCAGGCGATTGACGACGTGATTAACAATTCTCTGATTAAAAGCGATTAAAGTTCCTTTGTCGGGCTGAACGCCGATTTCAACGCCCGCCAATTTTCCGACAAAACCTGCCCAGCCGCCCGCCGCATTAACCGCAATGTCGCAGGCAATTTCATATTCTTCGCCCGTGAATTGGTTGCGAACTTTCACGCCGCGCAGTTCTCCGTTGACGCTGTCGAACCCGATAACTTCCGTATAAGTTTTGAGTTGCCCGCCGTAACGTTTTGAAGAATCAATAAGTTGCCAAGACATGCGGAAACCGTCAACCGCCGCGTCGGGAACAAGATACGCGCTCTTTACATGCCGGCGCGAAAGTCTCGGCTCCAATTTAAAAGCTTCGTCCAAAGTTATCGGCGTCGCCTCAATGCCGCTGTCGGCGCAACCTTTAACCCAAGCTTCTTCGTAAGCTTCGTCGTCAATGTCAAGCCGCGTGAACATGCCGCCGCACGGCTCGACACAACTTTTTCCGATCTTGCGCATGATCTGATTTTCGATAATGCATTCCTTCGCCGCCTCTTGATCCTTGACGGCATAACGTCCGCCGCTGTGAAGGAGTCCGTGATAACGGGAACTCGCACCGTTTACCAAATCATTTTTCTCGACAAGCAGAGTTTTGACTCCGCGCATCGATAAATCTCGAAGAATCCCAAGCCCCGTTGCTCCGCCGCCGATTACAACGACCGTTGCCTTTTCCATAACGATCACCCTCGTTAAAGTTCTCCTGAAAATCTTATATAAGATTTTATAGCACATTTGAGTTTTGGTCAACGTTTTGCGGAATTTTTTCTGAAAACTTTTTCAGGAAATAAAAAATCCCCTGCAAGTCGCAAGGGGAAAATTTTTTTACTTGAGGTTGAGAAAACGTCTGCAAATAAATTCGCCGATAAAAATTCCGAGTATAGATCCCAAAACTCCGCGCCAACCGTAATAGTAAAAACTCGCCGCCATAATCGGAAGCAAGATTATCGACTTGACCATAACATTAAGCTGAAAATTCGTCCGTCGCCGCAAAAATTTTATTATGCGCGGCTTGTATTCTTTCCAATCGTAAATGAGCATGCCCAAGCAACAGCCGAACGTCGCTATAATTAATCCTTTAAAGCCGTTGTAACAATAATTCGCGGCGAGGATCAAAACAAAAAGCAAAAGCATAAAACGTGTTCTGCCGAGCCGCCGTAAAAAATTTTTCATGCCGAGCCCCTCCTTAAAAATTTTTTTCATTGTATCAAATCTTGCCGATAAAAAAAAGCGCAGAGAAAATTTTCTCCGCGCTGAATTCTGCGATAAAAATTTTATTCAAGGAAAAAAACTTGTTTCATTTTCGGCTGAGCACCCGTTACGGGATCCAGTTCCATCGTCATAACGTCGCGCATGTATTCGTTCCATTTATCGACAACCGGGCTCGCCGCTTGAGTTTTTTCCGCGAACTCAATTCCCTTTTCGCATTCAAAATATCCGAAAAGTTCATTGCCGACATTCCAAATCGTGTAATTGCAAATGCCCGCGTCCTTCAAAACTTTTTTCAGCTCCGCCCAAATATTGTCGTGGCGGCGTTTGTATTCGTCAAGCATACCGTCCTTGACAGTTGCCTTCCAAGCAAAGCGTTCCATATCGCAACCTCCTTACTCGACAACATGTCCGTAGCGTTCAATTTCAATTTGTTTCAAAGTCTTGCCGCTCGTATTCGGCGCGCCTATTGTGCCGATAATCCAGCTGATAAATGCAAAGCTTACAATCATCATTGCCGCATAACGGAAACCGAGAGACTCCATGATAATCGGGACGCTGAAACCCCAGCAAGCCGCGATAATTCTCGTGATAAAAAATGTCAAGCCCTGCGCGGTTGCACGATATTTTGTCGGGAAAAGTTCACTGCACCATAGCTGATAGAAGGCTTGCTGTCCCGAACCGTTGTTAATGCCCGCAAAAACCGTGAACATTACCAACATCCACATGCTGAGCATTTCGGGCGGCAAAACCCATACGCCCCAACCGATAACATAAATTCCGCCGATAACACCGTAGAGAAGACGACGACTGATTTTGTCGCCGAGTTGCATGAAGATAAAATATGTGCCCGCCGAACTCAAAACGAAAGAGCCGACCGACATTAACTGCGACATGCTGTTTGACAAATGCCCGACGTTTTCATAGATATACGGCATAAAAAATCCCCATGTGCTCGCACAGAGATTCCAAATCGAATAAACGCCGCAGAGGAAAAGGACGGTTTTTAAATTTATTCCGCTTAAAAGTTCGCCGTAAGTGACTTTTTTAATTTTGCCTTCGGCGATAAGTTGTTGTTCCTTCGCCTTGGCTTCTTGGAAAGATTTAGACTCCGGCATTTTCAAACGTTGCCACCAAACCCACAGCGCAACCAAAATCAAATGCCCGAAAACAATTCTGTTGCCGATAAGTCCGTATTGATTAATCCAAGCCGAAACAAGCAAGACGACTGCCGGTCCGAGTGCCCAAGCGAATTGTGCAGAGCCGCAATGTTTAGCCCTGTCCTCCGCAGGAGCTTCTTCGGCTATTAAAGTCCAGCTTGCAACAATGTCCGCGCCGACGCCCAAGCCGACAATGATATAGCCGCCCAAAAGCATTGCGTAGTTGACGCCGAAAACAATAAGCAACATGCCCGCAATATAAACAAGCAAATCATAAGTGTAAACAAATTTTCTGCCGTAACGATCGCAAATTCGTCCGCCGACAAGTGCTCCGACCGCCGCCGAAGCCGCATTGGAAGATAAAGCGGCGAGCGCACCCATTTGCACGCCGTCCATATTCAAATATTGTTGCCACATACTCAAGCCCGCCGCCCCCGCGACGATTGAGCCCGCGTCAATGTAACTTGTCATTGCGGCTAAGATGGTCTTTTTCCACGCAGAAGGCTCTTTTTGTGTTGACATTTCGATAACCCTCTTTCAAAATAAAAGTGCCTATAAATTTTTGACGGGCAGGGAGCCTTTAACTCCCCGCCGTCTTCTTTTTTTGTGTAAAAAATTTTTAGTCGAGTAAATCCGTGTTCAGATTGATGTTGAAATCTTTCGCGAGTTGAATGAAACCTTCACGCGGAATGGTTTGCTTTTTGCCGCCCATTGAACGAACTTTAACACAAATTTCCGCCGCCTTCTCAACCGTGTCCATCAAGCCGAACGCTTCATCAAAATCGTCTCCGCAGACAAAAAGTCCGTGATGAGCCCAAACAACAACACGATATTTTTCCATAAGTTTTGTGGAGGCGTCGGCAATTTCTTTTCCGCCCGGCACCATCCATTGAACTATTCCCAAACCTTCGGGGAAAATAACGGGATCTTCAGTCGCCATTTCCCAAAGTTCGCGGGTAAAATCTTTGTCATTGAGCGGCAGAACGAAAGTCAGCGCAATTAAATTCGTCGGATGCGCATGATAGATAACGCGATTTTTTCCGCCCGTCAATTTTTTCTTGAGTTCGTGATTCGCCAAATGCGTGGGCAATTCGCTTGTCGGACGCCCGCCTTTTACCAAGCCCCAAACAATCCCGTAATTTTCGCCCGCGTCATCAATTTTTATCACGGCAATATTTTCTTCGGGAGCAAGTTCGACGTTGCGCATATATTTGCCGCTGCCCGTAACGAGGAAATATTCTCCCGCGAGATCGGGCACGCTGTTTCCAATCGGTTTCCATTCGGAGACTTCATGCAGAGATTCTTTGACTGCAGAAATTTCTTCGTCCTTAATGCGATAAGTCAAATTTCCGCCGTTGCGTTCATGCCAACCTTTTTTGAAAGCGTCGCTCGTGAGGCGAATGAAGCCTTCCATAAATTTTGCTTGTTTAATTTCCATGATTAAATCCTCTTCGACAAAAGCCGCTTTAAAAGCGGCGGAATAGTAAGTGCGGTGCAGAGTTTCAAAAACTTTTATTTCCTTGCCGCGTTCGAGCAAACTTAATTTCTTTTCGACAAAACATTTTTCTCGTATTCTTCGACGAGCGGGAACCATGCGCCGTCAAGCGGAGCATCATTGCGCTTGCAGAATTCAGCCCAAATTTCTCCGAAAGGCAAAGTTTTCAATTCTTCCTGCGCGACCATCAACGCCGAAAATTTTTGTTCGTCTTGAAGTTTTTTCAACTCGTCGACAGGTTGAAGGAGTGCGAACAACAGAGCCTTTTGGAAATTGCGATAGCCCGTAGTCCATGCGCTGATTCTGTTAATCGAGGCGTCGAAATAATCGAGCGCAATGTTTACGCGACCTTCAAGCCCGCCGCAACGAACGATCTCGCGGGCAATTTCTTTTGTCTCGTCGTCAAAAAGCACAACATGATCGCTGTCCCAACGAACGGGGCGCGTGACATGCAAAGCAATTTCTTTAAAGAAAGTCAACAGCGCGGGAATTTTATCGCTGACAACTTCTGTCGGATGATAATGCCCGTTGTCCATAAGCGGAATGCATTTATCTTGATTGACCGCCGCATACAGCAAAGCAAATTCCGAACTGCCCATTGTGTAAGATTCAACGCCGATACCGAAAACTTTACTTTCAACGCACGGTTTAACTTTTTTGAAGTCGTAAGGCTCGCTCAAAATCGCGTCGATACTTTCACGATAGCGAATGCGCGGATTGATTCTGTCGCCCGGAATATCCTTAAAGCCGTCGCCCGTCCAAATGTTCATGACGCAAGGTTGTCCGAGTTCTTCGGCAAGATAATTGCTGATTCTTATGCAAGCTTTGCCGTGTTCAATCCAGAATTTGCGAGTTTCTTCGTTCGGAGAAGACAACGTCAACGGATCACATTTCGGATGAGAAAAAAACGTCGGATTGAAATCGCAACCGAGCCCGCGTTCCTTGCAGAATTTAACCCACTTCGCAAAATGTTTCGGCTCCAATTTGTCGCGGTCAGCCCATTCGCCGTCCTCAAAAATCGCGTAGCTTGCATGGAGATTCATTTTCGGCTTGCCGGGCACGAGCGAAATAACTTTGTCAATGTCCGCCATAAGCTCATCGGGAGTGCGGGCGCGTCCGGGATAATTGCCCGTCGTCTGAATCCCGCCCGTCAAAGGTTTGTTGGGATCGGTATCGAAACCGCGAACGTCATCGCCTTGCCAGCAGTGCAACGAAATGCTGACGTTCTTAAGTTTTTCCAACGCCGCCTCAACGTCAACGCCTGCCGCCGAGTATTTTTTCTTTGCTTCCTCAAACATGAAAAGCCCTCCTTTTTTATTTCAGCCGATTAGAAACGCAAAGTTTTTTCTATCGGCTTAACGTCAAATGATTTTGCAACAACTTTTCGCGCCTCGTTCAAATCCTCGAATACATTATCTTTAAGCATTTGCGCCATCAAATTTCCCAAAGCCGTTGCCTCAATCGGTCCCGCGAAAACTTCTTTGCCCGTCTCCGTTGCGATTAGAGCGTTGAGAAATTGATCTTGGCAACCGCCGCCGACAACATTTATCTGCTTGAATTTTTTGCCCGTGACTTCTTCAATTTCGACAACCGTCTGCGCATAGCAACGGGCAAGACTGCAATAAACACAATACAGCAACTCGCAATGAGTTTCGGGAACTTCCTGATTCGTTTTGGCGCAATAATTCTGCAGAGCTTTAATCATGCTGTCGGGCGCAAGAAAATCTTCCGCGTTGACATTCACGACCGACGTAAAATATCTGCCGATATACGCCAGCTTATAAAGTTCCTCGAAAGTATATTTGTGCTTAAACTCGCGGCGAAGATTTTGCATCATCCACATGCCCATAATATTTTTCAAATAGCGATAGCGATAATGATAGCCGCCTTCGTTCGTGAAATTGTGTTCGCGGCTTTTCTCGGAGCAGTCGGGAATAAGGCGTTCAATGCCCATAAGCGACCATGTGCCGGAGCTGAGATAAATTGAATCGTCCTCCGTTGTCGGAACAGCCATAACCGCCGAGCCCGTATCGTGAGTTGCGGGCAAAACAACTTCCGTTTGAAAACCGACGCGCTTTGAAATTTCTTCGGCAAGCAAGCCTACGGAAGTTTTGGGCATGTAAAGTTTGCCGAAAATTTTTGTCGGAATGCCGAGCATTTCCATAAGTTCAAAATCCCAATCCTGCGTTTTGGCGTTGACAAGTTGGGAAGTTGTGGCGTTGGTGTATTCGTTTTTAATTTCGCCCGTCAAAAGATAATTGAGATATTCGGGAATCATCAAAAAATGTTCAGCCTTGTCAAGCAACTCCGGCTGAAATTTTTTTATTGCCATGAGTTGATAAATCGAATTGAAAAGTTGTTTTTGAATGCCGTTGCGTGCGTAAAGCTCTTTTTCGCCGATAACGCGATAAACTTCGTTGTCCATGCCTTTTGTGCGCGAGTCGCGATAAGCAACGGTATCGCCCAAAATTTTTCCGTCCGCGTCGAGCAAAACAAAATCGACGCCCCATGTATCGATACCGACGCTCGCGGGCACGCGGTCAAGCTCCTTGCATTTCTTGAGCCCTTCGACAACCTCATTGAAAAGATTTTCGATGTCCCAGCAAAGATGCCCGTTCTTCTTTATCAACTTGTTTTCAAAGCGATAAATTTCTTCGAGCCGAATCTTGCCGTTTTCAAACCAGCCCAAGATATGACGCCCGCTTGATGCGCCGATATCCACCGCCAAATAAAATTTTTTCTCGTTCATCCAATCACTCCCTAAAATTTTTTGAACCACTTGCAATTTGCTTTACCTGTGTTTATACTGTTATTGTCTTTCTTTCATTGAAATTTTAAGCGAAAATCGGAATGAATAACAGGACTTTTTTTGCTGATTGTGTTGATTCTTCCTTTGGTTTAAAGATTAGGAAAGAAAGTTGATGTCATGAAAGATTTTAACTTCCCGCTGAACGAAGACGAGCTTTTCTACAAAAAATATCACGCCGCCGCGCAGTCTCCGCAAACATTGCAGGAATTTTTGAAATCTGTAGACAAAAAAGACGCGCTGAGGCGTCGGCTGATTATCCCGGAACTTTTTCCGAATCAAACTTATAGAAATTCGGGCGACAAAATAATTTCGATTGAAAGATATAATCGATACACGCCCGCGATTTTGCATAAGCATTCGGATTTTGAGATACTTTATATTTTTAACGGGCAATGCACGCAAAATATCGGCTTCGAAAGTCTGCGCTTGCAACGCGGCGATTTAATTTTTACCGCGCCCGAAACTCTGCATACTCTGGAGGCTTTCGACGACGAGAGCATAATTTTTGAGATAATTCTCCGCCACAGTGACTTTTACGAAATGTTTGCGCCGCTGGTGAAAGGTTCGCACGCAGTCAATAAATTTTTCGCCGAAGGTTTGCACGGAAAAAGTCCTATAAAATATTTGCTTTTTCACACGGCGGAAGATGAATTCACTCGCGAAAATGCCCTGCGAATGTTGGCGGACGAATTGAACGGCGACGAGTACACGGAACAATTTCTAATCGGCTGTTTGATTTTGGGCTTTGTTCATCTCATGCGGTGCCACATTAAAAATTTTGAAATGAGTACCTCGCAACCCTCGAATTTGCCTGATAATTTTTTGCTCATGAATTATATCCAAAAAAATTTGGCGACCGTCACGCTGGAAGAACTGGCGGAGCATTTTAATTTTTCAATCTCGCATTGCTCGCGGCTGATAAAAGCTTCAACAGGATTCGGTTTTAAGGAATGGAAAAAAATTTTACGTTTAAAGCGGGCGAAATATCTTTTGACGAATACAAATCAGAGTGTGGCAGAAATTTCTTCCGCACTCGGCTGGCTCAATCCCGAAAATTTTATTCGCTCCTTCCAAAAGGAATTCGGCATAACGCCCGCGAAATACAGAAAAAGAAATAAAACTTGATATGAAAACAGGAGTGTTGACATATGTTGGGCTTGGAGCGTCGCCAAAAAATTTTGGAGAAGTTAAAGCAGGAGCATCGCGTTTATGTGTCGGAGCTCAGCAAAATTTTTGACGTAACGGAAGAAACCATTCGCCGCGATTTGGACAAGTTGGAAGAAGAAAATGTTGTCCGGCGCGATTACGGCGGGGCGGTTTTGAATTCTTATATCAGCGAGGATTTGTCTTTTCTTAAACGGAGCTTGATAAACGGCGATTTAAAAAATCTCATTGCGCAAAAGGCTCAAAGTCTGATTGATGACGATTCAACGATTATGATGGATTCAAGTACAACTTGCCTCACGCTTTTAAATTTCTTGCGGACGCGGAAAAATCTGACTGTGATAACCAATTCGATTCGATTGGCTTACGATTTCAGCGGCGCGCCTTTCAAAATTATTTCTGCCGGCGGCTGTCTGCGCGGAAAATCTTTCGCATTAACCGGCACATTGACTTGCAACAACTTGAAAAATTATTTTGTCGACTACGCGATTTTGAGTTGCAAGGGAATTGACATTGAACGCGGAGTTATGGAGTCAAATGAAGAGGAAAGTGCCGTTAAACAGATTATGATTGCGCAGGCGAAAAAAGTTATCCTGCTTGTCGACAGCACGAAGTTTGATAAAATTTCTTTTGCCAAGACTTGCGAATTTTCTAAGGTTTCGATTTTGGTAACGGATAAGGAGCCTGCCTTTGAATGGCGCAATTTTTTTGATAACCTACGGATAAAATTAATTTGTTAAAACAAAAAGCGCAGAGAATTTTTCTCCGCGCTGAATTTTTTTCCGATAGAAATTATTTTTTCTGACGTTCGCAAACCTGGTTGCCGACGGTGCAACTGGTCTTGCAAGCCGATTGAAACGACGCTTGGCACTCGCCGCAACCGCCCTTTTTCAATGTGGCT
>FLNX01003037.1_pt1 | contig 76940 bp, 61 predicted proteins | sample 1140341 | NCBI WGS metagenome assembly FLNX01 (sample SAMEA3878208, study PRJEB12797) | bioreactor metagenome | biome: Moose rumen | place: Sweden | collected 2011-10
TTTCGTTTCTTCAGCAGGGCGCAACCTCCCCTCGATTTTTATGCCACGAACGCCCGAATCGGAAATCTCTTTGAGCATATCGACCGCGTTTATATCCTGCGGATACATAAGGTCGCCCGTTATTCCGTGGCAGGTATAGGTGTCGCGGCACATACCGATGCACCGCCCCCTGTTTCCGCTTGAACCATGAAGGACTTCGCCCCACAAGCATTGTCCCGAAAAAGATACGCACTGAGAGCCAAAGGCAAAAATCTCAATATCAAGTTTTGTATGATTTTTCAGACGCTTTATCTCGGAGAGCGTCAACTCGCGGGCGAGGATTACACGAGTCGCGCCCATGTCAGTCCAAAATTGCAAGTCGTCGCTGTTCACCGCACCGCCCTGCGTCGAAATATGAATTGGTAGAGCGGGAAATCGCTTCCGCAAATACAGAACGAGACCAATGTCCGCGGCTATGACGGCATCTGGCAAGGCAAAATCCTCGCTCTCGAAAAGTGCCTGTATGTCTCGCAGTTCATCGTTGCGCAGAAGCGTGTTCAGCGTAAGATAGAACTTCGCATCGCGCTGATGGCAAAGCGACAGAACGCTCTTATATTGTTCGAACGTGAAATTCTCCGCACGATTCCGTGCGTTCCACTTGGAGAGACCTCCATACAACGCATCTGCCCCAGCTTCTATGCACGAAACTGCCTGTTGATAATTTCCCGCAGGTGCCAATAATTCCATCATCTTCTACTCCCGTTCAGTTTCATTTGCGCGTCTTCGTTTTTCTTCCGCGACCTTGCCCTTCGTAAAATAATTCAAGTCCTCAAGATAGCCTGATACTCTCCGAACACGCTTTATGTTCCCGCTTCCGCAAGAAGCGCAATTGTTGAATGTGCCTTTTGAGCCGCAGTCGTTGCAGATGTCAAGCGGAAAGTTGAAGCCCAAATATGATATGCCCTTTGATTGTGCGAAGCTGATGCTCGAACGCAATGCCTCATAGTTATGAATCGGAACGGAATCAAATTCTATGTACGATATACATCCGCCGTTACACAATGCGTGGAACGATGCTTCCTTTTCCAGCTTCTCGAATGCCGTCAGACGAGAATCGACATCGACATGGAACGAATTGGTGTAAAATCCTTTCTTTTGGATTTTGTGATGGAAGCGTTTTTCGTCGATGTCGCAGAATCTTCCCGAAAGCATTTCCGCTGGAGTCGCAAGCAGGGAATAGTTCAAGCGTTCCGCTTCCCGAAGATAATCGACATATTCCCGCATCTTGGCGACAATCCTGAAAGCCAGCAATTCGGCATCGGAATCTGCATAGAATTTCTTTCCCGTCAGCACCTCTACGGTTTCTGAAAGACCGATGAAGCCCAGCGAGAGCGTTCCTTGCCGTACCATATCGTCAAGCGAATTCACATCCGTCCAAATCTTGTTCTTGAGAATCCAGTCCTCATAGCCGCTCTCGTTCCGCAAGAAACGCCCGAGGCGGTCAATCAGCAAGTCATGCGCGTCGCTCATGGCGCTTGACAATTTGTCAAAGAACACGCCCTCACTATCGCTTTCCAACGCGAGGCGCGGAAGATTCAGGGAAACATACGCGATATTTCCCCTGCCGATGACGCCCTCTCTGCCATTGCAATTCTGGTACATGCGGGTTCTGCATCCCATGATTCCCATGTTTCGAGGATTGCACCGCGCGTTGTCCCCACTGTCCGTAAGCAGATAAGTCGGTATCATTCTTTTCGCCGTGCATTGCAACGCTAGCTTGTACAAGTCAAAATTGGGACTGTCTTCGGAACTGTTTGACGATTTGTTCACCTTGAATACGATGTTGGGGCGGACAAATGCATCGAGAGATTCTTTGAAGCAGATGAGAAGCTGCTCGCAGATTTTCCTTCCCCACGGACTCGTTGAAAGCCCCACGTTAAAAGTTAGATAATACGGTTCTCGGCAATAGCGTGTGTAAGTTGTGTTTATCCAGTAGAGCAAATCAACCATGCAGTCTTTTGCGAACAAAAGATTTTCGGGCGTACAATCAATTCCGTTCTGATTGAAGACAGTCGCGATGTCATCGTCAAAATTCGCGAACCCGATTCCGCCCGACTGGTACAGGGCGACATTCACGACAAGGCTTTTAAGTCTGCTGAAAATGTCCATCATCTTTGACGCGGCGGAAGAGCCTTCGCTCTTGCTCCGAGCGAAATAGGCGAGCAGGTCGGGAGTGCAACAGTTGTACACTTTCCCGTACCCTTCCAAATCATGAATGTGAATGAAGCCATTTTTGTGCAAGTCGGCAAAACGCTTTGGCAAAGAAGCAAGAATCGCATCTTTTTCCGTTTTTACACCGACTTGATATGTGTCTCCCGCGAAATTCGCGCGCATTGCGGCATCGTCTCTGTCTCTCATTTGTTCTCCGAATGCTGTTCGACGAGATTCCACGCCTCCTGGAATTCCGATTCGGGTGTTTTTCCCGTTGTGTCAATGGCGTGCCAATTCGGAAACATCTTCCCGAATTTTTCCGAGATTTCCTCATATCGTTCCGCACGGACACGCGTCCTGTCGTCATCAGAATTCGGATTCCGCCCGTTTATGCGAGCAATGCGCTTTTCAAAATCACATTTCAAGAAGAATACGAAATCTGCCCGCGTTCGCTCTTGAAAGAGTTTTTCCGCCCGTACCACAGTCTCGGAAAGGGAGAATTTGCCGTCCGCGTAAGCCGCCGACAACGTGCTTATCCATGAGCGGATTATAACTGAATTCTTGTATCGCGCTGAAACCTCTTCGCACAGCCTCGTGTAATCGAGAAACGCATTCGTGCAGTCCAATCCGCCAAAAGTCCTCGCCCACGCTTCCTTCGCTTTCACTTCTTGCTCCCATGTGACAACATGAAAGCCGTCTTCCTCGAACAGTTTTGCCAGCGTGTCCTTTCCCGTTCCGTTGTCACCTTCGATTACTATGAGCATAGCCCCCTCCGCTTTTTACTTTACTAGGTAAAGCATATTTTACTTTATAAAGAATAGGCGATTCTCTCTGATTTGTCAACCATGTTTGACAAGGTAAAAGGATAAATGATATTATCGTGTATGCGCAGCGAATTTGAGAATGATGTTTCCCGCGAAATTGTGATTATGCAGAACCATTTGAAAGAATTGAGGAAAATTGCGGGCTGGACATTGGAAGAATTGGGAAAGAAATTGGGAATGACGAAGCAGGCTGTCAGTGCGCTGGAGAACAAGTCCACCAAAATGAATCAACTGCACTATTTGTCGCTTATTCATCTGTTTGAAAGCGAGGTGCGAAATTCCCCCGAAAACACGGCATTGGCAACCGTCATGGAGATTTTGTTCCATGACCCAGATTATTATGAGCAACATAAAGATTCTATCGATGAAAACATATCCAATGTTTCGTTGGCAATTGGCAGCGGTGTTACAGGTGCTGTCGCGGGGGCTTTGGTCTCCTCGTTTTTGACTCCATTGCTTATGCCCGTTGCCGTAGTAGGTGGTATTGGAGGGGCTGTTATTGGCGGTGTAAGTGGGATAACGTCATCGCTCTTTTCTTGGTCGGAAAAAATTTTGCATCTAGGTGATAAAGATTTTTAATAAAAAACCGCCAGTTCCCGCACAAAGCTAGAAACGGCGTTAGCCGTTTCCAATCCGTGTGACAGTTCTGTAAACGAAAAGACCTTCTGCAAACTCGCAGAAGGTCTTTTCGTTTTTTGGTGGTTTCGACAGGCTCAACCACCGCATTATCTTTTACGCATCATTGAACTCGCTGACGAGAGCACTGACTGTAGCCTTGGCGTCGCCGTAAATCATGACCGTGTTGTCGTTCGTGAAGAGCGGGTTCTCTACACCGGAGAAGCCGGTTCCCTTGCCGCGCTTCAAGACGAAGACAGTGCGGGCCTCGTGCGCGTTGACAATCGGCATACCATAAAGTGGTGAGCTTTCGTCGTGGATGGCGTCCGGGTTTACGACGTCGTTCGCGCCGATGACAATTGCGACGTCCACGTTGCTCATCTGCGGGTTCATCTCGTCGGCGGTCTTGAGCTGCTCGTACGGCACATTAGCCTCGGCGAGCAATACGTTCATGTGGCCAGGCATACGACCAGCGACCGGGTGAATCGCGAAATTCACTTCCGCGCCGTTCTCCTCAAGCTTGTCGCAGAGTTCCTTGACGGCGTGCTGAGCCTGGGCGACCGCCATACCGTAACCAGGAACGAACACGACGTTCTTTGCGGCTTCCAGAATCATGTAGGCGTCTTCCACAGACATGGACTTCGGTTCCTTCGCAGGACCGGAAGAGCCCTTCTTCTTTGAGCCACCGAAGCTCTTGAAAAGGAGAGCGCCGAACGTGCGGTTCATCGCCTTGCACATAATCAATGTCAAAATCAAGCCTGAAGCGCCGACGAGACAGCCGGAAACGACGAGAACCGTGTTGTTGATTGCGAAACCGGCGAAAGCGGCGGCCAAGCCAGACAAAGCGTTCAAGAAAGAGATGATGACAGGCATGTCGCCACCGCCAATCGGGATGACCATTGTGAAGCCCAAAAGGAGGAAAATCACAGTCGAAGCGACAACTCCGCATTTCTCGATTTCAGCGAATCCGAACGGATTTTCAGCGTTGAAGAATGCATAGGCGATGATTGAAACCAAGCCGAGCACGCACAAAACGCCGTTCAAAGCGTTCGTCGCCTTCGGCTAAGCAGGAATCACCCAGCCCTTGAAGGTCATCTTCCCGCTCAGTTTGCCCCACGCCACGAGCGAGCCTGTGAACGCCTATAAATATACAAAGGGGGAAGTCTCCCCCTCGCTCCAATACCACTCACTACGCGGAAATGCCCAAGCAAGCTTGGTCACTTCCTCTCCGTTCGGGTATTTCCGCTACCCCCTCTGCGGGGGCAAGCCCCCGCAACGCCCCCGAATTTGGTAGATTGCTTCGCAATCTTTATCGTACCCACCCGCCCCGCCCAAAGCCCGACTACAGACAAACCGCCCGCGTTATGCTACACTTCATAGGAAACTACCTAATTGGAGAAAAACATGAACGCTGAACCGCCCGAAAAAGCAGCCATTCTCATAAAACAGGCAACGCTGCTTGCAGACAAAATCGCAAATCCCCTGCTTGCGCCGTACAACCTTACGCCGTCGCAGTACAAGGTGATAAAATTCCTCTACAACCACCCGCCCGCCACCGTCCGGCAGATAGACATCGAGCAGCATTTTGAGCTGCGAAATCCCACCGTCACGGGCATTTTGCAGAATTTGGAGAAAAACGGCTGGATTCTCCGAGTGCCAAACCCCGACGACGCGCGGAGCAAAGTCCTTTCTGCCTCAAAAAAAGCTTTAGAGCTGCAAGGCGAGCTGAACGGCATCGGAAGCAAAATCGAAAGCGGACTCACGAAAAACCTTACAGACACGGAGCATAATGAACTGATTGTGCTTTTGAAAAAAATCCTTGCAGACGACGGGGAATAACATAAACTCTAGGAGACTAAAAATGAAAAAACTCATTCTAACACTTGCCGCGCTCGCCATGCTCTCATTCACCGCCACCGCGCAAAGCCGCCGCACCGTGCAGTTCGGCTCATACCCACAGGAAGCATCGGGCGGCGCGAAAAGCCCGATTTCGTGGCTCGTGCTGGGCGAAAAGGACGGCTACACGCTGCTCCTTTCTCGCGATGTTTTGGATTCAATTCTGTTCCACAAAAAGCGTGCGGAAATCACCTACGAAAAAAGCGACATCCGCGCATGGCTCACGCTCGATTTTTACAATGTCGCATTCACCGAAAGCGAAAAGGCAGCTCTCAAGGCTGACGGCGACCGCGTGTTTTTGCTCAGCCACGAGGAAGTTGAGCGGTATTTGCCGCGCGAAAGCGACCGCCTTACAAAGCCCACCGCCCGCGCCCGCAGAAACGGCGTGTACACCAATTCGAGCGGCGAATGTGCGTGGTGGCTTCGCTCGCCATCGCCGATGGGCAAAAATCAGAGCGACTACCTCAGTTCCGGCGGCTCGTTCGGCTACAGAGCGCATTATGTGGACGACCCCGCGATTGTCGTGCGCCCTGCGGTGTGGGTTAAAACAAAATCTTTAAAATAAAACACAAACTCCCCCTTGACTTACATAGCACCCTATGTTACTATTATATTCATAGGCGGCTATGTTAAATGTATGCCGCAAGGAGTTACCATGAAAAAATCAATCGTTTCAGTTTTGTCTGTCGCGCTGGGGGCGTTTTTGAGCCTTTCTGCATTCTCTGGCTGTGCGTCCACAAAGGCGGCTGTCCAAGAAACCGCGCCGCTTTCAGTGGGAGATGCGGGCGAAGGCGGCGGAATCGTCTTTCTGATTGCGGACGGCTTGTATTACGAGTGCGCGGAGCTTCCCGACCGCGTGAAGTGGGAGGACGCGGCGGACGCGGCAAAAGCCTACAACGGCGGCGGTTTTACAGACTGGCGGCTTCCGAACCGTACGGAGCTTGACGCAATCTATCAGAATCTTCGCGCAAAGGAAATCGTCACGGGAAACGGCTTGTACTGGACGAGCGAGCTTCAGGACGAAAACCACGCGTACGGTCAGCGGTTCAACTCCGGCGGAACGGGCGCACACGAACTTGAAAAAGGACACAACCACAATGTTTTTGCCGTGCGCACATTCAAGCGGTAGGATTTTTCTATGATGAAGAACTGTTTTTTCGCAGTGCTGACTTTCGCGCTCCTCGCTGGTTGCGCGTCGGCACACGGAACGAAGGACACGAGCGCACAACACGCAGGGCAAGGAGACACTATGAAAAGCCGCACATTCACCACGCGGGAAGTTGAAATTCCGAACGCAAAGAGCGGGAACACCCTGCGCGGAACGCTCTACCTGCCCGACGGGGCAGGAAAAAAGCCGCTTGTCATCACTTCGCACGAGCTTGGCGGAAATGCGGCGATGCCGTGGTGGAAGAACTACGCTTCCCACTGGGCGGGCGAAGGTCTTTTGGTGCTTGCGTTCGACTTTGCGGGGGGCGGCGAAAAGAGCCGGAGCGACGGCAAGACTACCGACATGAGCGTGCTGACCGAAGCGGACGACTTGGAGGCGGTTCTCGACCACGCGAAAAACTGGGATTTCGTTGACACTTCAAAAATCATCATCGCGGGAGGAAGTCAGGGCGGCGGAGTCGCTTCCGTGGTGGCTTCCCGCCGTGCGGATGACATCGCTTCTCTTATCCTTCTGTACCCCGCGTTTTACCTTCCCGACAATCTGCGCGAGTTGTTCCCCGACCGCTCCGCCATTCCCGAAGTCCACCGACGGAACGGCCTGATTGATGTGGGCAAGCGGTATGTGACGGATATGTACGACTACGACTATTTTGCAAAAATGGGCGGCTTCAAAAAGCCCGTCCTCATCGTCCACGGCGACGCAGACAAGACCGCGCCCCACTCATATTCCGAGCGGGCAATCCCCGTCTACCCAAACGCCACGCTCCACACAATCAAGGGCGCGGGGCATATCTTCTTGACGGCGGAGTATCAGAGCGAGTTCTTACAGACAGCGGACGAATTCTTGCGAAAATGCGGAATTTTAAAGTAATGCAAGCGTACACAAGGAGCAGAAAATGAAACGAATGAACAAACTGATTATCTTTCTCTCCCTCGCGTTCTTTGCCGTTGTTCCGTCGTGCGCACAAAGCACGGCTGGCGACACGCGCATTACACAGGCGGGGGTGTACACTTTGCGCGGAAAAATCGGCGCGGTGGTGGTGGACGCTCCGAAGGACGCGCGGGTGGAACTGGTGCTTTCGGGAGCGGAGATAAGCGGCGGAAAGAACGCGGCGATTTACTGCAAGGGCGCAAAGTCGCTTGTGATTACGCTTGCCGACGGCACAAAGAATGTGGTTACGGACGCAAAATCCTACGCTTACGATAACCGCGAGAAAGAAGAGCCTGACGCGGCGATTTTCTCTGCCAGCGACATCACCGTGCAGGGAACAGGCTCGCTTACCGTGAACGCAAATCACAGGCACGGGATTCTTTCAAAAGACGACCTCAAAATCAAAGGCGGAACGCTTTCGGTTCACGCAAAATCGGACGCGCTCAGGGGAAAAGATTCCGTCACGGTTTCGGGCGGCACGGTTCTGCTCGAAGCGGGAAAGGACGGCATTTCTTCCACCAACGCCACGGACGAAAAGAAAGGCTGGGTGCGGCTTGAAGGCGGCTCGGTCACAATCCATGCGAATGGAGATGCGGTGCAGGCGGAATCATCGCTTTTTGTGACAGGCGGCTTGTTCGACATCACCACGGACGGAAAATCTGCGGGAAAGTCAAAGAGCCAGAAAGGGCTCAAAGCGGGCGCGGACATCACGATAGAAAACGGCACATTCCGTTTCAGTACGGCGGACGACGCAATCAACGCAGGGCGCGACACGACCATACGGGGCGGGGATTTTTCGATTCGCTCGGGCGACGACGGCATTCACGCGGACAGGACGCTTACGATAGACGACGGTTCGTTCACCATCAGCGAATGTTACGAGGGGCTTGAAGGCACGCAGGTTCACATCAACGGCGGAAAAATCTTCATCAACGCGCGGAACGACGCAATCGGCGCGGCGGCGGGAACGGACGAGGCAAAGGCGTTCACAGGGCGCGGCGCAAACCCGCTAGTCGCGGTGCATATCACAGGCGGCGAGATAGAGGCAGTGGGTGGCGGCGACACGGTGGACTCAAACGGCGACATCTTTGTTTCGGGCGGCACGCTCCGCCTCAGTTCGCCCGCAGAGCCGTTCTACGAGGGCGCACTTTTGTGCAACGGCACGGTCACGGTTTCGGGCGGCTCTCTTGCGCTCGTGGGCAACATCGGCGTTGAACTCGTGGCGAAAAATCAGCCTGTCCTTATAGTCTCCCACCCGAACACGCAGAAATCGGGCGCGAAAATCGAGCTGAAAGCCAAAAACGGCGCGACGCTCCTTGAAACGACCGCCCGCAAGGACTTCAAGCAGACAATCTTCTCTTCCCCGACATTCAGAATTGGCGAAACCTACGCGCTCTACATCAACGGCAAAAAAATCAGCGACCTCAAGCTGACTTCCACGCTCACAAAAACCGCCACCGACGGCGGCACATTCACCGGCGGCTACCCGCGCGGACATTGGTAAAAAAATTATGAAAAAAATTGCAGTCCTTTGTACGCTTTTTCTTGCGCTCACATTTACCGCGTGTTCAAATGAAAAGAACGCCGACTCACCGATTCAACATATCGTCTCCGCGCTCCCTGCAATCGGCGCGGGGAGCGTGGCACAGGCAACGAGCGTCTACACCGACTCGGACGGCGACAAAGCCGTAATTCCCGCGAAGTTCCGTGTGTCGGGTAAGGCGGGCGAGCAACGGGTGCGCACGGGGCTTGTCGTCATCGGCGAGGACGGAAGCGAGTTTGTGTGGGTACCCGTTTTGCGCGACACTTTTGCAAGCGACCGTTTTTCTGCGCGGGGATTTTTTGACGAAACCGACAGTGTGGAATTCAAGGCGATGCGGGCAAGTGCGGAAAAATATGGCGGCTTCTACATCGGTCGCTACGAGGCAAGCCGTGGCGCGGGCGACATTCCGCAGAGCAAACGGGCACAGGCAAGCGACATTTGGGTTCACATTCCGCCGCTACAGATGATTGAGGCGTGCAAAAGGCTGTACGCCGACAATGCCGTCGTCACGGTCTTTCTGCCGTGGGGAATCACCTGGGACAGGACGCTGGAATGGCTTGTGGAGACGGGCTGCAAGACGGAAAAGGAAGTCGCAACCGACAGCACTTCATGGGGAAACTACGCGAACAACCGATTCAAAAGCCGTGACTACGCCGCGACGGGCGCACACGAGGAAACGCGGGCAAACAACTTCTACGACCTTGCGGGAAACTTTTGGGAATGGACGCAGGAGCGAACGGCGGGTGGCGGTTATGCGGCACGAAGCGGAGGCTACTCGATTATGGGCGGCGCGTGCAACGGAAACTATTACCCTGCCGCCGTCAGAAGCGGCTTGTCCGCCAACGACCACCACCCGAACATCGGCTTTCGGCTGGCGATGTACATAAACGAGGAGACTTAGGAACTATGCAAGAAGAAAACACCACTATTCCCCAGGAAAATCCGCTCGGAACGCGACCTCTTGCGCCCCTGCTTTTTTCGCTCGCGGTGCCGGCAATCGTGGCGAATGTGGTGAACGCACTCTACAACATCGTTGACCAGATTTTTATCGGGCAGGGCGTGGGCTATCTGGGAAACGCGGCGACTTCGGTGGCGTTTCCGCTCACGACTATCTGCATGGCAATCGGGCTTATGGCAGGACTTGGCTCGGCTTCGGGCTTCAACCTGGAGCTTGGGCGGAAAAATGAGGACAAGGCGAAAAGTCTTGCGGGAACGGCGGCAAGCACGGTGCTGATTGCGGGCATTGTTATCTGCGTGGCGGTGCGACTTTTTCTAGAACCGCTTTTGGGCGTTTTTGGCGCGACGGGGCAGATTATGCCGTATGCGAAAACCTACGCGGAAATCACGAGCTTTGGCATTCCGTTTCTTTTGTTCAGCACGGGGATAAACCCACTCGTCCGCGCGGACAGAAGCCCCCGCTACTCGATGATGGCGATTGTCTCGGGCGCGGTCTTGAACACGATTCTTGACCCGATTTTTATCTTTGCGTTCGGCTGGGGCATTGCGGGCGCGGCATGGGCAACGGTCATCAGCCAGGTGCTTTCTGCCGTAATCCTCATGTGCTACTTTCCGCGCTTCAAGTCGGTGAAGTTTACCGCACGGGATTTTATTCCGCACGCTTCCCACATTCTGACCATCTGCAAACTGGGGCTAAACTCGTTTGTGTTCCAGTTCTCAAACCTTGTGGTGCAGGTTACGCTGAACAACACGCTCCGCATTTACGGCGCGGGTACGGTCTACGAGAGCGACATTCCGATTGCGGCGGCGGGAATCGTGATGAAGGTGAATGTGATTTTTGTCGCGCTCATCATCGGCTTGATAAACGGAGCGCAGCCAATTTGCAGCTACAACTACGGCGCACAGAAATATGAGCGTGTTCGCGGTACGGTGCGTCTTTTTATGCGGACGGCGTTCATCATCTCGGTCGCGCTCTGGCTCTGCTTTGAGATTTTTCCCCGCCAGCTCGTCGGCATTTTCGGAAACGGCGGCGAGAATTCACAATTGTACTTTGACTTTGCAGCCCGCTTTATGCGCGTGTACCTGTTCTTCACCTTTTTGAACGGAATGCGAATCTGCACTTCGACCTACCTTCCCGCAATCGGCAAGGCGGCGAAGGGAGCGGCAATCGCATTTGTCTACCAGCTGGGGCTTATTGTTCCGTTCATGCTGATTTTCCCGCGCTTTTTTGGACTTGACGGTGTTATGTATTCCACGCCCACTGCGGATGCGGTTGCATTTGTGTTTGCGATGGTGCTTTTGTGGGACGACTTACGGAAGATGCCGAAGGGGGATGGGAAGTGAGGACGGTTTTTCGCTCCCCAAGCGGAAAGTGAGTAGCAAACAGAAATTTGTTACTCCGCCAAGACAAAAGCGGACTTCAAACAAAAATTTGATAGCCCGCCGAGAAAACAGCAAGCATCAAACAAAAATTTATTGCTCGTTCCAAGCACAAAGTCGGATGTCTTACAAAAATTTTTCGCTCATACAAAAGAGAACTTGGCGAAATTACAAAAAAATACTCCCCACAAGAAAAACATTCTCGCAGGGAGCGTTCGTCTTCTGGTGGTTTCGATAAACTCAACCACCGTGTTTTTCTGTCATTGTTGGGCTTGCCCCGACAATCTTTTACGCATCATTAAATTCACTTACCAACGCGCTGACCGTAGCCTTAGCATCTCCGTAAATCATAACCGTATTGTCGTTCGTAAACAGTGGGTTCTCAACTCCAGAGAAGCCTGTACCCTTACCGCGCTTCAATACGAAGACAGTGCGTGCTTCGTGAGCGTTTACGATTGGCATACCATAAAGTGGTGAGCTTTCGTCGTGGATAGCGTCCGGGTTAACAACATCGTTTGCACCAATGACGATTGCAACGTCAACATTGCTCATCTGCGGGTTCATTTCGTCAGCTGTTTTGAGCTGCTCATAAGGAACATTTGCCTCAGCAAGCAGTACGTTCATGTGTCCTGGCATTCGGCCTGCAACCGGGTGGATTGCGAAGTTTACTTCCGCGCCGTTCTCTTCAAGCTTGTCGCAAAGCTCTTTTACTGCGTGCTGAGCCTGAGCAACAGCCATACCGTAGCCCGGAACAAAGACGACATTCTTTGCAGCTTCCAGAATCATGTAAGCGTCTTCCACAGATATAGCCTTCGGTTCTTTTGCAGGGCCGCCATTTCCCTTCTTCTTCGAACCACCGAAGCTCTTGAAGAGGAGAGCGCCGAACGTGCGGTTCATAGCCTTACACATAATCAAGGTCAAAATCAAACCAGAAGCGCCTACGAGACAACCAGAAACTACCAGAACCGTGTTGTTGATCGCGAAACCTGCGAAAGCCGCTGCCAAGCCAGAAAGTGCGTTCAAGAATGAAATGATAACCGGCATGTCACCGCCACCAATCGGGATAACCATGGTAAAGCCCAAAAGGAGGAAGATTACAGTGCAGGCGATGACGCCGCATTTCTCGATTTCAGCGAATCCGAACGGATTTTCAGCGTTGAAGAATGCATAGGCGATGATTGAAACCAAACCGAGCACGCACAAAACACCGTTCACAGCGTTCTTTGCCGGAATCACCCAGCCCTTGAACGTCATCTTTCCGCTCAATTTGCCCCAAGCGACCAAAGAACCGGTGAATGCGACAGCACCGATTGCGATTGTAAGGCCGAGAGAGACAGCTGAGAAATAGTCGCCTTTTGGAGAAACGATGTACTGGGTCAAAGCGACGAGAAGCGAAGACAAACCGCCGAAGCCGTTGAACAAAGCGACCAATTCCGGCATTCCCGTCATCTGGACTTTCTTTGACCAGATTGCGCCGATGACAGTACCAATCAAAACAGCGGCAACAATCCAGCAGTAGCCGTTTGAAAGAAGCGGGTTTCCGCCCCAGGCTGCCGCATCCGTAGAGAATGCAGACATAACATCTTTCTGAATAAGAACTGTCACCACAGCAACCAGCATACCGATTGCAGAATAGAAATTTCCCTTGCGGGCAGTAGCAGTCTTTCCCAAAAGTTTGATTCCCCGGATAAAGAAGATGCAGGAAATCATGTACAAAACTTTAATCAATGTGTCGTTCATTCCGCAGCTCCTTACTTTTTCTTTGAGTCCTTTGTCTTGAACATACCAAGCATTCGGTCAGTAACCATGTAACCACCGATTACATTGATAGTAGCAAAAACAATAGCGAGGAAGCCAAGAACAGCTCCGACCTTTCCACCGATTTTAACGGCAGCCGCAGTGATAGAAATGGCACCAACAACAGTGATACCAGAAATAGCGTTTGTTCCTGACATAAGCGGCGTGTGCAGCTGTGAAGGAACTTTTGCAATCAACTCCAATCCAAGGAAAGCAGCGATTACAAATACAAAAATAAGCATTATATCCATAATTTTCTCCTATTTTTTTGCGTTCCCCCGCTACGCGGGGTCGGGCTTTTCGCACTTCCGCGCTAACCGCGCTCCATACCGCAAGCGGTACTGCTTCGCAGGTGCTACAATCCCTAACGCTTTTATTTCTTTCTTAAATTCAAAATCGTTACCCAGTGCGGAATGTCGAATGTCTCCGGCACGGTCGCAAGATAGGCAAGATGCTCTTTTTCCCACTTGGCGATTTCTTCCGCACTCAATGACGACGCTCCGATTCCGCGACAGGACTTTATTCGTCCGTGCCATGTTTCACGCGTGAAGGAAACGGGAATGTCAAAGCCAACTGCGTCTTCAAGCCCAAAATAAGGCTTTGCCCAGTCTGGCATCGTTACCGCGTTCCGCTTCCAGCCTCCACCGCTCCAGTCGGGATTGTACTTCAAAACAAGCTCCTCGCTTTTTGTGGCAATCTCGCTGTCGGCTGGAATCCACGCCATGAACAGCACCGCAAAATGCCCGCCAGTTTTAAGCCAACTGTGGATTTTCGGCAGAACCACGCTCTTGTCAAAATACATGAAGCATTGGCAAGCAGTCACTATGTCAAAGGATTCCGGGTCAAAATCAAGACTTTCCGCAGACGAAACGATGTAATCAATTTTCATTTCCGCAGTCTCGCTGAGAGAACGCGCAAAGTGAATTTGATTTTCCGAAATGTCCGCTCCAGTCCATTTGCCACCGAACCTTTGCATATTCCGTGGAAGCACGCCCGTTCCCGTCCCTAAATCAAGGATTTTCTGCCCTGCCGTACCGATTTTAAGTTCGGCAAGCTTTTCATAAAACTCCGCAGGGTAAATATCCCTAAACTTCGCGTAGTCGGCAGATATTCTTCCGAAGTCGAAGGGCTTTCCGTTGTCAAAATCTTTGTTGGCGATTGGCATACTTATACCACCTTTCGTTTATCCGCAGGTTTAAACAACAATGAAAGCATATCTTTTCTATCACGAAGCTCATATCACCTCCTCCTTGAGGGCGAGGGAATCCATATCAAGCCTCCTTTACGCCTTGAACCTCTCGTGAACAATCTGTCCACCCTGTGTGAGCAAGCAGCCCTTCATGATATCGTCTTCCATGTTGACCTTGAACTCTTTCGCTTCCTTGTCGTAGAAACCTGCGTGGGTGAGGAAAGCGGTGATGTTGCCGGAGAACATCTTCGAAGCGTCGTACGGAACCTGCCTCTCAAGCAAATCTCCGGACATGATTGTGACGCCGTTCTCCGTGACGACATTCTCGAAAAGAATTGAGCCTTCGACATTTCCACCAGTAGAGCAAGCCATGTCGACAACGATTGAGCCGGGCTGCATCCTGTCGAGGACATTCTTCTCGATGAGGCGCGGAGCCTTGCGTCCGAATACTTTGGCCGTCGTTATTACGATGTTGGCCTTCTCACAAACCTTGGCCTGCGCTTCCTTCTGCTTCGCTATCTGCTCTGGAGTCAACTCTTTTGCATAGCCCTGGGCAGTCTGTCCCATTTCTCCCAGGTCAATCTTCACGAATGAAGCACCGAGAGACTTTACCTGCTCCTCAACGACAGGACGGGTATCGAAAGCGTCGACCCTCGCGCCCAAGCGCTTAGCGGTCGCAATTGCCTGCAAGCCAGCAACACCTACACCGATGACAAAAACACGGGCAGGATTTATGGTTCCTGCAGGAGTGACCATCATAGGAAGAATTTTTGGAAGATGGGCGGCGGCGTTCAAAACAGCCACATATCCGGCAAGTGAAGTCTGCGACGACTGGACGTCCATTTTCTGCGCGAGAGTCGTTCTTGGAATCATCTCCAAAGACACGGCCTGAATCCCGTTCTGAGCGAATTTGTTGAGCAAATCCTTATTGTTGAAAGGATCCATGTAGCTCAAGTGCAGCGTTCCACTCTTTATCCCATCAATGCTTTCCGGCTTCATGATGCGGACGATGATTTCCGAATCAGCATAAGCAGACTCTTCAGACTCAACGATTGTCGCTCCAGCGGCTTTGTAAGCATCGTCAGAAAAACCGCTCTTGACACCAGCCTTGCTCACGACCTTTATTTCAAAGCCAAGCGAGACAAGCTTTTTCACGTCATCAGGAATAAGAGCAACGCGCGTCTCACGCTCGTTCTTTTCCCTGCAGACCAAAACCTTCTTCATAAAGAAACTCCTTTAATTAATGATTTTTTATTATAAATCATTTTTCGCATTTATTATCCAAAAATGAATTCCTTTTGCAATATAAAGAAGTCGATAAAATAAAAAATTTAAAAACAAAAAAAATCGCCCCCATAAAGAAGGCGATTTTAATCCATGATTAAACGATGAGTCGAAACAATTGAAAAGCTCAAAAGGTGGACAATGAGGAATTCACAACCACCAATAAGCCACAATTATTTGAAGATGCCACCGATTCTCTCAAGAACCTTTTTGCGATCCAACGGCTTGATGATGTAGTTTTTGGCACCAAGAAGGAGAGACTTTTTTACAAGTTCCTCTTTTCCCAAAGCACTTACCATGACAACTTTGGCGTTTTTGTCGAAAGCCATGATCTGAGTAAGAGCTTCAATACCATCCATGCGTGGCATTGTAATATCCATAGTGACCAAATCGACATTAGGGCAGAGATCCTTGTACTTATCAACTCCGTCTTTTCCGTCAACGGCGGTCGCTACGACTTCATATCCTTCACTTGTCAAAATCTGACCAAGCTGTTTCGCAACGAACATTGAATCATCAACGACCAGAACACGGATTTTTCGTCCATCTGCAGTAATTCCTTCTGGCGGACGCTCATTGATTGAAGGGAAATCTCCTTTTGTTTTCATTTCGACACTCCTTGTTATACGCGTTCGCGAATTGCGACGTTTACTTCAATTTTACCACAATCTGTAATAAGAGGAACAATCAATGCCTCGACATTGCTTGTACTACCACCCATCGCAGCAATTTCCATTTTTTCACCAGCGAACAAAGCTGGTGGCGTGAGATCGAACTTGAACCCCTGCTCATGGAGCTTCGTAACAGCCTGAGCGGTTATAAGATTCGCAAGTTCGCTAATCGTAGCCTTCGCCATATCATCGAATTCAGTGAATTTCTCACCAAAGTTCATGGCGGAAGCGATATTCAATGCCGTCTCCAAAGTCATATCGAAGAGAACACGCCCCTCAACATCACCCGCAAGACCAACAAACGCTGCAACGCCCATAACAGGCATCGCTGTAGATTTTAGATACAAATCACCACGTGTAACTGTAGCACCATTGAGAACTTCTTTCAAAACCTGATATGAAGTTTCAACAAATGGATTAATATACTCTACTCTCATGGGCTTCAACTCCTGTATTATATATTTTATTTTTTATTGAAAACAGTGACAGAACCAACAGCCTGGCCCGACCATTTTCCAGAAGAATCAAGATTAGAAAGAACTTCGTTTTGTCCAACAATCGCGATTCCATTGCCCTTGAGCTTTTCACCGAAATCATCAGCAAGCTTTTTCTGAACATCAGGAGCAAGGAACGAAAGGACATCGCGAGCCAACACAATATCGACAGGCGGAAGTGCATTCGTGTTAGAGCAATCGTGGTACTCGAACATTATGCTGTCCTTTATCTCAGGCGAGAATGTGTACTCGCCCGATGCCTTCTTGGAGAGATATGGAGAATACCAATCCGTCGCAATATCGGCAGGAACAGCAAGAATCGTGGCATTTGAAATGCTCAACAAATCAATCTCGTGCGCATATATCTTTATTTTAGCATCTGGATAGCGTTTTTTCAAAATACAAGCGAACGAATATGTTTCGAATCCCTTTCCACAGCCAAGATTCCAGACGACAATCTGTTTCGCAGAATTATCAGGAAGAGCCTTGCAAACTGCATCGGCATAATCCTTTTTCCACCATGTTCCAGAACACGGAGAGTAGAATCCCTTCAAGAACGCATCAGCATCGTCCGGGGTCTGCAACTGAGTCTTATCGCTTCCCCTTTCCGATTCCCAATCAGAATAGCGACTTTCCACCCACTTCTCATTGAGTCCTGTAACGTTGAATTTCCTCATGGAAGACAACCCAGTGATTATGAATGAATAGTCGACCTTTTCCTTCTTAGGTTCCGGCTTCGGCTCAGCAGCCTTCGCAGGAGCCGCAACGGCAGCCTTTGTCTCCGCGACTTTCTGAGCGGCTGATTTCTGCGCAGTCTGAATAGCGATTTTGGAAGAGACTTCTTTTGCTGGAACATCAGCATTCGCAGGCTCCGCACTCTCCTGCTTTGAACCGAAAATCCTCTCGATATCAAGCAAGATGTACAATCTATTGTTTACTTCAACAACACCTTGAATGTATTTTATGTTTATGTCGCCGAACAAAGGATGAGGAGGGTTTATTGTCGATTTCTGAATACCAACAACCTTGTCGATATCATCGACGACAACTCCAAAAATCTGCTCTCCGACCGAAACAATGAGCATATTCTCTATCGCATCATACTGACGCTCTGGAACTTCGATATTGAAGAACAAACGCAAATCCACAATTGGAATAATTTCACCACGAAGATTGTAGACTCCGAGAACAAAAGGAAGCGCATTCGGAACGTAAGTGAAACGACCAGCCTTCGCAATTTCCTTGACTTTCATGATGTCGATGGCATAGTCCTTTCCCGCAAGAGAAAAAGTCACCATCTTGTAATCGATTATCGTTGCAAGATTGTCGATTTTATCTCCTGCGGCATCTGGACCGGCGAGACTCTGTAGACTTCCAAGGCTTTCCTTCAAAACAGCGTTGATTGAAGGTTTTGTATTCGTATTTTCTGCCATACCTTTCTCCTGTACTCCAGACTAGTCCGCCAAACTGTTTTCCTGACGAGCTTCTTTCTCTTGGCGAACACCAAGCTCAAGGAGCTGATTGACATCGATGATGAGGGAAACAGAACCATCTCCAAGGATAGAAGCACCTGCGATTCCTGGCGACTGGGTAAACTGATCGCGAAGAGGCTTGATTACGACATCTTCCTCTCCAATCAAATTATCGACCATGATTCCGATTTTCTTTTCCTGAGAACCGACAATTACGACGAAGCAGTACTCGCCTTCCTCGTTCGTCTTTATATTGAACAAACGGCTGAGCCTAAGAACACTTATGACTTCATTTCTGACGTTCAAAACTTCATAGTTGTCGATTGTGTTTATCTCCGACTTCTTCACGCGGACACTTTCAATGACCGACGCGATTGGAATCGAGTAGACCTCGCGGCCAACGCGAACAAGAAGTCCCTGAATGATGGCCAACGTAAGCGGCAATCTGATGCTGAACTTCGAGCCTTTTCCTTTTTCAGTCGTGACATTGACAGTACCGTTGAGGTTGTCGATCATGTTCTTCACGACATCGAGACCGACGCCGCGACCTGAAACATTCGTGATTTTCTCAGCTGTGGAGAAGCCCGGCATGAAAATGAGCTGAGCGGCTTCCTGATCACTCAAAACCTTGTTTGGATGAATCAAACCTTTTGAAACAGCCTTTGCCTTGACCTTCTCGACATCGATTCCGCCACCATCATCGACAACATCGATGATAATCATGTTGCCTTCGTTAGCGGCCTTCAAGAGAACTGTTCCCGTCTCGTCTTTTCCAGCAGCCTTTCGCTTGTCAGGCGACTCGATTCCGTGGTCGACAGAGTTTCTCACGCAGTGCATGATAGGATCCATCAAGTCATCGATTACAGTCTTGTCGAGCTCGGTCTCCTCACCTTCAATCTGCAATGTGACTTTCTTGTGCAAGTCCTTCTGCAAATCGCGGACAACGCGTGGGAAGCGGTCGAAAATCTGGCTGATAGGAACCATTCGGATTTTCATGACGCCTTCCTGAAGCTCGCCGGCGATTCTTCCCAAGTTCTGCGTAGAAGAATGGAATTTTGAGTTCAAATCCTTGAACTTCGTCTCGAACGAGTCAAAGTAGTTTGCGATATCGCCGAACTCTTGCGTAATATTGTTCTTTATATCCTTGACTGCGACACCGTTCTGAATCTCATCAAGATACTGCGGCAACTGCTCGAACATTTTGCGGACCTTCTCTTTGAAGGAAGCGTCCAAAGTCTGAAAATTGACGAGCATGTCGGCCAACTGTGTAGCGCTCTGGTTGAAAGACGCTTTTGTGATTACAGTCTCAGAAATCAAGTTGAGCAAGTAGTCGATTCTCTTTGAGTCTACGCGCAAAGTGGAACTTTGCTGTGCGTGTCCTGTCGCAGGAGCCGACTTTGCAGGAGCCTTTGCAGGCTCTGGTTTTGCGGCAGCGGCTGGAGCCGACGGAGCAGCAGGAGCCGACGCAGCAGCTGGCGTCTCGACTTTTACCGGAGCCGAAACAGGAGCCACAGGCTGAGAGACAGACGAACTTGAAGAGGATATCGAATCCTTTGAAACAGCGTCGTCCAAGCACTTGGCATCGACGCTCAGCGTTACATCGCTTATGAATGCTACATCCTCAAGCTGTTCGGCAGAGTTTGTCGAAGCGAGATAGTATACAACTTCTTTGTAGAATTCATCCTTGTAGAGGTCGTCGAAATCAGGAACTGTCTTCAAGACTGTTCCATGGTTCTTGAGGGTCGCATAGACCTGGATTCCACCGACAGAGTTCATCGGATTGTTCTCGTCGAACACGACAGTCACAGACCAAAGCTTTTGGCCACCTGTACAATCCTGCTTCAACTCGGCAAGCTCATACTCAGGAATAGCTACGACAGTCTGAGCCGGAGCGGCAGGAGCCGATTCCGCTGCAGGTTTCACAGGAGCGGCGGGCGCAGCCGGAGCTGCTTTAGCCTTTCCAGAACCATCAGGAATCATCGACCTGATTTTTTCAGAAATTTCATCGACACTCTTATCATAGATGCCGCCATTGGTACGCGCCTCAAGCATGTCCTTTATAACATCGAGTGCTGTAAGAAGCGTATCGACTACATCCTCAGTGACCTTCACCCTGTCAGAACGAACCTCATCGAGAAGGTCTTCCATCGTGTGAGCAAAATGGGAAATTTCAGTAAATTCAACAGTAGCTGAGTTTCCTTTCAATGTATGAGCCGCGCGGAAAATTTCGTCGATGGCATCATGGTTATTAGGATCCTGCTCAATAGCAAGAATATTGCTTTCGAGATTGTCAACCATCTGTTCCGATTCAGAAAAGTAGTCTTTCAACAACTCTTCATTGTTTGCATCAAGATAATCACTCATACAAAATATTTTAACAGTTAGTTTTTCAAAGTCAAGAAAAAAAGCGCAGATTTGAATACTTCGAACAACAATCTGCGCTTTATTTTTCCTATTTATTGGAGATTTTGAACAAAAAATAAATTATTTTTTTTCAAGAATGAGTTCAGACAAGCGTCTGCACGCCTCTTCGACATCCTTTCTGTGTCCGAACGAAGAGAACCTCAAGAAATTCTCTCCGGCAGGTCCGAATCCAGAACCAGGGGTCGTAACGACATGGCATTTGTCCAAAATCAAATCGAAAATCTCCCAAGACTCGTATCCGGGAAATTTTGCCCAGACATACGGACCGTTGCCCGTGAAGTAGGACTCGACTCCGATTTTCTTGAAATTCTCGCCGTCCAATGTAGCCTTTATGAGCTTTCCGTTCTCAAGATAGTAGTCCACGGAAGCTGTCATGTCCTTAAGCCCCTGCTCGTCGAGAGCCGCCAAACCGCCAGCCTGGGCGATGTTCGAGGCGCCGTTGAACAAAGTCGTCATGACGCGGTTCCAGTCCCTGTTGACAGAGCTTCCGTCAGCGAATTTCAACTCGTTCGGAACGATGGACCAGCCGAGGCGCACGCCAGTGAATCCGGCAGGTTTCGAGAAAGAGTTCACTTCGATTGCGCATGTCCTCGCGCCTTCGATTTCGTATATCGTGCGGGGAAGTGAAGAATCGCGGATGAAAGCGAAATAGGCGGCGTCGTAGATGATTACGCATCCGTTCTTGTTGGCGAAATCAACGAGATTCTTGAGCTGTTCGCGGGTCGCCGTGGCTCCCGTCGGATTGTTCGGAGAGCAGATGTATATGAGCGTGTCAGGTTCGATTTTTGACAAGTCAGGGAAGAAGTCGTTTTCCGGTGTGCAAGGGAGATATGTTATCCCCTCGTACCCTGTCCCGTCCTTTTTTGCAGTCGTGGCGGCACCTACGACAACGCTTCCGTCCACATAGACCGGATATGCGGGATCCTGCACCGCGACCTTAACGTCCCTTCCGAAAAGCGTCTGAATTCGCGCGATGTCGCACTTTGCGCCGTCGGAGATGAAGACCTCGCTTGCGTCGGCCATGCCCTTGTAGAAAACTTCCGCGATGCGCTCGCGCAACGCGCTGCTTCCCTGCTCGTCCCCATATCCGGAATACCCCTCTGGAGTGGCGAGGGCAAGAGCGTAATCGCTCATGGCCTTCGCGATATGGGCAGACAGAGGCTCGGTCGTGTTTCCGATTCCGAGACTGATGATTGAAGCGTCTGGATGGCTGGACGCATACTCCCTTCTTCTTCTCGCCACCTCAGGGAAGAGGTAGCCGGCTGTCAAATTTGAAAAACCTGTATTTCTCTTTATCATAATGCAAGAATCCTAGCACAAATAACATGACGTTTCGACAACAAAAAGCCGCCGAAAGAGTCATATTTTTCTCAAAACAGCCTGAGCCGAGCGGAGTGCAGCGGCAAAACAAGCGTGAATTCTGCCCACTGACCGAATTCGCTTTCCGCATAAAGGCTTCCATGGTGGGCAACGGCTACAGCCTTCGCTATAGGCAACCCAAGCCCGTACCCTCCAGTCTTCCGCGCACGGCTCACGTCCGAGCGGTAGAAGCGAAGGAAAATCTTCTTCAAATCCTCTTTTTTTATTCCGTGCCCGGTATTGTAGACCTTGAAGACAATCTTCTCCTTCTCGACCTTAGCCGAAACCTTTATCAACGCATGCTCATCGGAATTCTTCACCGCATTGTCGACAAGGATGACGGCGATTTGCTTTATCTGGTGTTCATCTCCGACAAATTCGATTTTCTCCTGAATGTCCATCTCAAGCCGCTTCTGCTGCTCGAAAATGACACTCTCGAACGGAAGAATCGCGTTGGTGACGGCAGACGAGAAGTCGAACTTGGAGCACTGCATCTCGATTCTGTCCGCGTCGTTCTTCGCCAAATACAGAAGGTTCTTGACAAGATGCCCCATGCGCTCGTTCTCGTTCTTGATGTAGTTGAGCCAACGGTTGTCGGGCATGTCGGGGAGGAGCACGTCCAAGTTCGCGCCAATGACGGCGATTGGAGTTTTCAGCTCGTGGCTCGCGTCGGCTATGAACTGTCGCTGCTTCTGGAACGCGCCGCCTACAGGCTTCACAATTACATGGGAAAGAATCAGCGATACGACCAAGGCGAAAAGGATACTGAAAAGGAACACATAGAACGCACCTTTCGTCATGAGAAATATCGTGGAAAGCTCGCTCCGCCTGTTCACGACGCCGACGAGGAGCGTTCCGTCCAGATTCTCAAGGACGCAATAGACAAAACCGTCCAGATGGCCGATTCTCTTTCTGCCCTTCACAGTCTCCGGGTTTTGGTTTGCCACATCGAGCACCTTCCTGACGAAGACGAAAACCTCGTCGCGCGTCATGTTGAGCGGAAAATCGTTTATGACCTCGATGACGCCGCCACTCGACGAAAGAAGCACCGAAAAATAATTTCGGAAATCGTCGTCGCTCTTGACTTCGATTATGAAAGAGCCGCATCTTCCGAATTCGGGGATACTTCCATAGGGGGGACCCCTCCTCGGCTTTTTTTCGTTTCCGGCAGGCGGAAAATCAGGCAGCGGACGATGCCCGCCATTCTCGACAAGCATCTCGACGAAGCACATGGACTTCTTCCGTTCGCTGGAGGAAATCCAATAAAGAACGGAAGTAATCATCACGGCGAGGAACACTGTCATAAGCACGACGACAAGGGCCACAATCTGCAGCCTGAGCTTTTTCAGAAAATTCATTCAACAGGCCTATCTCGTCTCATCCTCAAGCGAATAGCCTATTCCGCGCGCAGTCCTGATTCTGACAGTCGCGTTCAGGTTCTCGAACTTTTTCCTTATGAACGAAAGATAGACCTCGACATTGTTGTACTCTGCGTTGGAGTCGTTGCCCCAAATCTTTTCGATGAGCTTCTCCTTCGTGAGAATCTGGTGAGGATTCTCGAAAAGAAGCTCAAGAATCTGGAATTCCTTGAGGGAGAGCTTGATGGCCTTTCCCGTCTGCGTCTGAAGCTCGCAGTTCTTCTTGCTCAGCGTCAAATCTCCGAACGTTATCGACGTGTCCTTTATGTCGCCCTTTCTTCTGGTCAACGCCCGCACGCGCGCGAGAAGCTCGTCGGTCGAGAACGGCTTCGTCAAATAGTCGTCGGCACCGGCGTCGAGGCCCGTAACTTTGTCGGAAACCTCATCCTTCGCAGTCAAAAGAAGAACAGGAACATTGTTCTTTTCTTCGCGGAGTTTTTTAAGGACGGATATTCCGTCCATTCCAGGGAGCATTATGTCGAGAAGCACTGCGTCGTAGCTTCCAGACTCCGCATACTTCAATCCATCGGTACCGTTCAAAACGGCATCGACCCCGATTTTGTTTTTCTTGAAAATTTCGACAAGGGCGTTCGACAGTCCTTCTTCATCTTCGACAAGCAAAATCCTCATGTTTTCCTCCTCGCATAGGCACTTCAAAAAACTCTGTCAACTTTTTCTCTGGTATCGATGATACACCACGATGTGAAGTAGACTCTTAAAATAAATTTTACGTAAACTTAAATTTCAAGGCTCTTCAAAAAACTGACATTTTCCGTTGTTCAACGAAATCATAAAATTTATAATTCACTAATTTCATAATTTCATTTACTTGGAGAAAAAAATGGCAAAAATCCAGATGAAGAACGCCATCGCCGAACTCGACGGCGACGAGATGACAAGAGTCCTTTGGGCAGTCATCAAAGAGAAGCTTCTCGAACCGTTTGTGGACTTGAAGACCGAATATTTCGACTTGGGGCTCAAGAACAGGGACGACACGGACGACAAGGTGACGTACGATTCCGCGGCGGCCATAAAGAGGCTCAAGGTGGGCGTGAAGTGCGCGACAATAACATCGAACGCGGCCCGCATGAAGGAGTACAACCTCAAGCAGCTCACGAGAAGCCCGAACGGAATCATCCGCGAGGAGCTTGACGGCACGGTGTTCCGCACCCCGATTTTCGTCAAAAACATCAAATGCTGCGTGACTTCATGGAAGAAGCCGATTGTCCTCGGCCGCCACGCCTACGGCGACGTCTACAAGAACTGCGAGATGAAGGTGGACGGGCCTGGAACGGCGGAGCTTGTCTTCACCGCGAAGGACGGCACCGTCACTAGGAAGGTGATTCAGGAGATGAAGGGGCCTGGCATCCTTCAAGGAATCCACAACATGGACTCTTCGATTGAGTCGTTCGCGAAGTGCTGCTTCGAGTACGCTCTCGACCAGAAAATCAGCGTCTGGCTCGGAACGAAGGACACAATCTCCAAGACTTACGACGGAAACTTCAAGGCGATTTTCCAGAGAGTGTTCGACTCGGACTACAAGGAGAAATTCGAGAAGGCCGGAATCGAATACTTCTACACGCTCATCGACGATGCCGTGGCCCGCGTGATGAAGAGCGAGGGCGGCTTCCTCTGGGCGTGCAAGAACTACGACGGCGACGTGATGAGCGACATGATAGCGAGCGCGTGCGGCTCTTTGGCGATGATGACTTCGATTCTCGTCTCCCCGAACGGAGAATTCGAGTACGAGGCCAGCCACGGAACCGTGCAGAAACACTACTACCGCTACCAGGCCGGAGAGAAGACGAGCACGAACCCTGTCGCGCTGATTTTCGCGTGGACGGGAGCGCTCGCGAAACGCGCGGAACTCGACGGAACGCCGGAGCTTGCCGACTTCGCGAAGAAGCTTGAGAAGGCGACGCTGGACGTAATCGAAAGCGGAGTGATGACAGGCGACCTCGCCCGCCTCGCCGAACCGAAAGCGAAAGAAATTCTGAACAGCTGGGATTTTATTGACAGGATTGCGGCAAAGCTGTAGCCGAAAAAGAGACACGAGCCGAAAGTTGAGTTTGTGCATACTGTAGTTGCTGAAACAAGCTCCCAGCGGGAACCGCAGCCTGCTTGCGCAGTCTTGCCCAAAACGGCAGTACCGCTTCGCGGTGGCGTTAACATCGCTTGCGATGTTTAGTGTTTTGATGGACGGAACCCCGCTTCCGCTCGTTTCAGCCATTGCACTGTAAAAACTCGGCTTTCGGCATCGACAGAGAATCGGAGGGATGCATGTTCACGATGATTGACGACAAAGTGATAAACATGTCGCTGGTGAAATTTTTCTATGTGGATTCAAGCTACGGAATCTACTCGCTCAAATTCGTGTTCAACGACAGCGAGGGCGGGCAGAAGGAGATAATCGACTTCGCGGACTTCGACTCGAAAGAGAAGGCAATGGCCTTCTACGAGGGATTCGCGTCGGACGTGTGCGAGGGAAGAATCAAGCCGAAGTACACGACGAAGTGATTTTCAAAAACGACAGGCTCAGACGACTCCGCCGTATTCGATTCGGCAGTATTCGCAGAGCCTTCTGTATTCTTTCTCCTGGGATTCGGTCGCGGCGGTCACGAAGAACGGCTTGTCGGCTCCGCCGAAGATTTTTTCGGGATTCGACGAACAGCCGCTGACGAAAAGAGCCTGCCGCGTCACGCCGTCCCTGGAGTCAATGACCTTCACGCCCTCTCCGGCGACGCTCTGCACGGTGTCCGCGATGTGCGTGAAATGGGTGCAGGCGAGGACAATCGTGTCGCAGCCGTTTTCCTTGAAGAAGTCGACAGCGGGACGGACGGCGGCTTCTTTTTCCGCTTGGCTAGCCGTGAAGAAATCACGCTCGATGAACGAGACCAAATCCGGGTCGCCGCGCTTGAATACGGCGCAATCGGAGGCGAAATCGTCGATGAGTTTTTGGGAATAGGGATTGTTGACAGTGGCGTTCGTGGCGAGAAATCCGATTCTCTTGTTCGTGGAGATTTTTGCGGCCAACTTTATCGCGGGCACAGTCCCCACAATCGGCAACGAGGGGAACTTTTTTCTGAGCGAATCCAGGGCCGTGACGGAAATCGTGTTGCAGGCGATGACGAGCGTCCGGGGGTTCCACTTCCGCACGATTAAGTCGATGGCGGACGAGGCGCAGACGGAAACCTCTTCGGGAGTCTTCTCGCCGTACGGAAAATTCTTCGTGTCGCCGAGGTAGACGCACGACGCTTCCGGCACGCGCTCCTTCAATGCCATCATGTACGGGATTCCACCGGTGCCAGAATCCAAAAACGCGAAATCGACCCTCCCCGCTTCACCAACCGCAACTTCTTCCATAAAAAACGCTTCTCCATATCGCAAACAAATTTTATCAAAACAAAAAAATTCAATGTGACAACTTTAGCACTTATCTTCTAAAATAACTTCATGTATTTGATGAACTTATGCAAATGCCCGGGCTGCATGAAAAGCGTGCTCTCGGACTTCGACGACAACGGAGAAATCCGCGAGAACGGGGAGTACTGCTTCACGCACCATCCAAAGAAGAACGAAATCGCAGTCAAAATCTACAACTACATCTACACGCACGACAAAATCGTGGGGCTGAACGCAAGCGGAATGACGTTCTCCGGAATCGACCTGACCGACAAGAAATTCTACGGCTGCAACTTCCAGCACTGCTTCTTCATCGGAATCAAGGCGAAGAACATGAGGAGCAGGGTCTGTTCGTTCGACTTCGCGCTCTTCACGGACTGCAACCTGCTCAACAGCAACATCCAGTTCGCGAGCTTCGCGGGGGCGAAATTCATCCATGTGCTTTTCACGGGGAGCGACATGATACACGACAACTTCTCAGGGCTGTCCGCGCTCCAGTCATCGTTCGACGACTCGGACTTGTACAACTCGCGCTTCATACAGGCGAACCTCGTGGACACTTCGTTCAGGAACTGCAACGTGAAGAAGACGATTTTCTACGAGATTCAGCAGACGAACGTTTCGTTCAAGCTTTCGAACACGAAGGAAGCGGTCTTCGACAAGGCTGGAAGCCAACTTTTCCAGGGAATAGACAACACGGGGATACTTTAGCGGAGAAAAAAAATGAAAGTATATTTCCATCTGAATCTGGAATCTTTTTCCAACTGCTACTTCGTGGTCAACGAGCTTTCAAAGCAGGCCATCATCATCGATCCGGGAAAAATCAACGAGCAGATAATAAAGCAGGTCGAGGACGGGAATCTGAAACTCGCCGCAGCACTGATAACACACAACCACATGAGCCACATGAACGGATTGAAGACGCTCAAGAAGATATACGACGTGGAAGTTTACGCGGCCGACGCAGAAATAGCGGAGAAGCCGAGCCACGTCCTCAAGGGCGACGGCTCGCTCACAATCGCGGGGATGAACGTCTCGTACTATTCGGTTCCGGGACACAGCGCGGACTCCATCGTCTTCAAAATCGGGAACGTGCTCTTCACCGGGGACACTCTGCAGGCGGGGATAATCGGCACCACGAACAGCAACTACTCCAAGAAGACGCTCGTCACGAACATCAGGACGAAACTTCTCTCGCAGCATGACGACACAATCGTGATGCCGGGACACGGCCCCATGAGCTCGATAGGGGCCGAGCGTATGTTCAACATCGACACGGAGACGAGGAAATCCTAGTTGACGAGCCAGACGCGCCCTGCGTCGAGGTTCCAGCGTCCGTTCACGTACTCGTCGAGCTTTCTCGAAGCGTCCACGAAATGCCTGGCACCGGTGGCGATTATGTAGTCGGCCTCCCTTTTGGCCAAGTCCTGCGAATGCCGCCTCCCCGCCATGTCCAGAAAATACTCGGCGATGTCACTCACGGGCTTCTGCAGCATGTAGGCCATGAATTCGTTGCGCAAAAGATAGGGGTCGTTCACGTCGTAGTTCAGGCTCGGAGTGACCTGGAAGTAGCGGATGAGATAGCGTTTCGTCCCCTCGTCAAGCTCGTCGTAGAATTTGTAGACGGTCTTCCTGAAATCGGAGTCGAGGAAGAAAATTCCGTGCCAGCCCTCGTGGGCGATGAACTGCGTCCTCAAATACATCTGGCTCTGCTGGGAAATCGATATGACCGCGCCCTTCCCCGCTTCCACGCGTCCGTCAGGCTTTTCGACAAGAACGCCGTACTCTATCAATATCCTCTTCAAAAGCCTTTCCTTCTCGTTTATCGGAAAATTCTCCCGCCGCACCTTCTCGTAGAATTCGGCGAGGCTCTCGGCTCGGTAGTCGTGGGCGTTGTAGCCGTGCTTGTCCTCAAGGAACGAATCGGAATAGAGTTTTCCGCGGAAACCGGCCTTCTCCACGAAGAAAGCGATTCGGCGGAAGAAATCGTCCTGAACCGCGTAGTCGGCGATGTCCAGAATCACGACTCCGGGGAAGCGGTCCCACACGAAAAGCTCGTAGTCGTCGCCGCGCCAGTTCTTCTTCGGCCACCACATTATGAGGCCGGGATCGGTGACAATCGGCGTGAGGACGTATCTTTTGGAAGAGCCTTCCACGAATTTCGGCTCGGAATATTTGCTCGACGAAACAAGGACGAACGACGAGAGCTGCTCCTTGTTCTCGATGAAGGAGACCACGCCGCTTGGGTTCTTCACGGCGAGCGGGCTGAATTCTATCGACGAGGAGCCGTTCGGTTTACGCAGATAGAATTTCTCCTTGTTCACGCTCATGACAGTCGCCGTGCGCCCCGTGGAATCGGCGGAGGAAGAGAATCCCGCCCTGAAAAGCATGTTCGGACGGAATTCGACATCCGAAAAATCGATTGTCTTGGAGGCAATTTCCTCGGCGGTGATTTTTCCGCCCTTCGACGAAAAATAGAACGAAGGAACCGAAGAGAAATCGAAGCCGATTTTGACGGGAAGGATTCTCAGGCTTTTCAACGATATTTTCCCGGAATCCACTCCGCTTTTTAAGAAGAAGCCCGACGGAAGCTTTTTTTCGACTATGGAAAAGCGGATTTTCGATGAAGGAATGCCGCCAAAATCCCCGACGACTTTCTCGACCTCGGAAGACGAAGAATCGACGAAGCCGAAAGAGAACGCCCCGGAAGCCGAACCGCCATTCTCAAAGACGAATTCGAGGGAGAACGAAGTCTTCAACTTTGAATTGACCAGGCGGAGGTCGGACTCGTTGAAGAGGAACCTTGTGACGAGGTTGCCGCCGTCTTTTTCGGAAAATGATTTTACCGCGACTTTCGTGTCCTTGGCGATTTCGAACGAGAGCTTCTCCGAGCAGGCCGAAAACAGGACGAAAAGCAGAACTGAAAGCGATGAAAAAATTTTTTTGCAGAACATGAATTGATTATCGGAAGGGAAAACATATCGCTTCCGTGCGATTTTGAGGAAGATTGGGAAAGAATGCCGCAAAAATGCTAAAATCGGCGAATGAGAATCAAGAGAATTTTTCAACTGGCAGCCCTTCTGCTTTCGCTTTCACCAAAATTTTTTGCGGAAGAAAATCAATCATCGAATCAACAAGAGAACCAACAAAAGGGGAACCTCGAAACCTACCTGACAATCGACGCGGCCTACTACCCGGAATCGGAGTACAGGACATCGAGCGCGCACTTGTCCAAGCTCACGGGCGCATACTACGGACTTGAGGGCAGGGCCACGCTCGGAGCCGAATACGCATTTTCCACTCCCCTAGGCGGCCACTGGCTTTTGAAAGACGCGAACGTGGCAGTCGGAGGCGCGATTGAGCTTTCCCCCGTGACGGTCAAGCCGAAGCTCTCGGTGTCCTTCACTCCCCTTCCGTTTCTCGTCCTTTCGGCAGGCGGCGACATCGGAACAGGCTGGACTCTCCTCGGCTGGGAAGGCATGAGCGTCCTGGACAAGACAAAGAGCCGGGACGAAGCGGAATACGACGACCTCGCGCCGTTCAGGCACTTCTACTACGATTTTTGGATTCAGGGGACGTTCCAGTTCGACACTGGCGCAATATGGGCGGGCGACTGGACGCATGTCCTCTTCCTCGCAAGCTACCAGGTGAAGTACGCGGCGTTGACTGGCGTGGGCGACGACGAAATCTGGGAATGGCAGGCGAGCGACAACAAGGCGAACGGCTGGCAGTTCTACACGAACGCGATAATCGCCTACCAGATGCCGAAGATGGTCAACAGAGTCGGCTTTCTGTTCGAGCTTGAGGGGCACTACGACAAGAGCGACTACGCCGTGCTGAACAACAACGACTACAAGGGCGACTTCAAGACGGCTTCGATTTCGCCTTTCGCACAGATAAAGTTCAACGAAAAGAACTCTCTTACAATACTCGCGAGCGTTTCGAGCAGAAGAGCGTTCAAGGAAGAGCACGACGAAACGACAGTGGAGCCGTACCTGAACTACACGGGGTATGAATGGTATTTCAGGAGAATCGCGCTGTCGTACACGCATAGGTTTTGATTAAGCATGTGGATTTTTGCCACACGGATTTGGGGTGTCTGACGACACCCCTGTTTTTTTTTGCGCGGGGGCTTTTTACGCGTCGATTTCCTGCAGGAGGTGGTGGACGATGAAATTCCTGCGCTCTGGCGTGTTCTTTCCCATGTAGAATTCGAGCACGGCGGGGACGTTCTTGAGCGCCTCCACCTCCACCGGGGTCAGGTGCATCGTCGCGGGGTCGATGAACTGCTTGAACTCGTGGGGGGAAATCTCTCCGAGTCCCTTGAAGCGGGTGACTTCCGCAGACGCTCCGAGTTTTTTCACGGCCTTGTCGCGCTCGTCCTCGGAATAGCAGTAGATTGTGTCCTTCTTGTTCCTCGCGCGGAAAAGCGGGGTCTCAAGAATCCAAACGCGGCCGCTCGTCACAAGTTCCTCAAAATAGCCCAAAAGGAAGGTCAAAACGAGGTTCCTGATGTGGAAGCCGTCGTTGTCGGCATCGGTCGCGATAACAATCTTGGAGTAGCGGAGGTTCGACACGTCCTGCTCGATTCCCAACGCCATCATGAGGTTGAACAGCTCCTGGTTCTTGTAGATGTCGCTCTGTTTTTTTCCGTACATGTTCTCTGGCTTTCCGCGCAACGAGAAAATCGCCTGATACGACGGGTCGCGGCTTCCGACCATTGAACCGGTGGCGGAATCTCCTTCCGTGATGAAAATCATCGAATTCGCGCCCTTCTCCCCGTCCTCAAGATGGAAGCGGCAATCCTTGAGCTTTTCGATTTTGAGAGAGATTTTCTTGGCGGCCTCTTTCGCTTCCTTCTTCACGGCGTTCAGCTCCGTCCTGAGTTTCTCGTTCGCCTCGATTTTCCCCTTGAGCAGTTCCGCTTCCTTCGGGTGCTTGTGGAGCCAATCGTCAAGGCCGGACTGGGTCTCGCCCACAATCCACTGCCGGATGTCGGTGTTCCCCAGCTTGTTCTTGGTCTGGCTCTCGAAGACAGGATTCTGCACTTTCGCGAGGACCGCGGCAGTTATTCCGTCGCGCACGTCCTCCGACTTGTAGTTCGAATGGAAGAAGTCGTTGATGCCCTTGAGGAATCCTTCCTTGAACGCGTTCAAGTGCGTGCCTCCGTCGCTCGTGTACTGTCCGTTCACGAACGAGAAGTAGTTCTCTCCGTAGGCGTTCGTGTGGGTGAACGCGAACTGCAGATGCTCACCTCTGTAGCTTCCAATCTGGTAGAGGGAATTGTCGGCAAGCTCCTTCTGCAGCAAATCAAGAAGTCCATTCTCGGAGACGAAATCGCGCCCGTTCAACCGGATTGTGAGTCCCGTGTTCAGATAGGCGTAGTTCCACATCCGCTTCTCCACGAATTCCATGTTGAACGAATATTTCCCGAAAATCGACTCGTCGGGTATGAACTCGAAATATGTTCCGTTCGGCTGCTTCACCTTGAGCTTTCCGGTCTTCTGGCTCTTGAGCTTTCCGCGCTCGAAAACAGCGTCGGTGCATTCGCCGTCACGAACGGAGACGACACGGAAGAAAGAGGAGAGAGCGTTCACGGCCTTCGTTCCGACACCGTTCATTCCCACGGAGAACTGGAAAACCTCGTCGTTGTACTTCGCGCCAGTGTTTATCTGCGAAACGCAGTCCACGACCTTTCCGAGCGGGATTCCGCGTCCGTAGTCGCGCACGGTCACGCGCTTGTCGGCGAGAGAGATTGTCACGTCGATTCTGCCCCCGAATCCCATGATGAACTCGTCCACCGAGTTGTCGATGATTTCTTTCAGGAGAATGTAGATTCCGTCGTTCTGGTTCGAACCGTCGCCGAGCCGCCCGATGTACATTCCAGAGCGCAGGCGGATGTGCTCCAGAGCGTCCAAGTGCTGCACCTGGTCGTCGGTGTATTCAACGGCCTTTTTCTTGCGTCCGAGGGAGGGGTCCTTCGCCTTCGCCTCCTCAAGATTCTTGGCGGTCTGTTCGAGTGTAGTCCCCGGAACGAATTTCTCCGGCTGACTTCCGCTCTTTTCGGCTTTCGCGTCCTTCGTCTTCGCCTTGTCCCACGCGCGGAACGTTCCGTTCTCGTCCACGCCAGCCTTGGGTTTTGGGGATTTCGCATTTCCAGGATTTTTCACAGCTGATTTTTTCTCTTTTGAATCGTTAGTCATAGCAGTGAATTATAGGAACTTTTTCTCATTTCGAGAATTAACAGAAGCAAAGTCGCGGATATGGAAAACGCTCTTCTATTATTTATTCGGCAATTCATATAAAATCTGAGTCTTAACATTGAAAATTTAGGAGTAGAATATGCTTACACTCAAGTTCGGTGGAACTTCTATGGGAAACGCCAGAAGGATTCTGGATTCAACGGACATAATGATTGGCAGGGCAAAGGACGACAGAACCAGCGTCATCGTCTCGGCGGTGGCGGGAGTGTCGAACTCGTTGCAGGAGGCCATCGACAATGCGGTGGCAGGCAACGACCCTACCTCTTCAATCGAGAACCTCAGAAAGATACATTCGGAAATTTGCGCGGAGATTCATTCCACATTGGCTGATTTCGATTCAAAAGACGTGATGAAGAAAATCGAGCCGAATTTCGTGGAACTCGAAAAGCTCTTGAGCGGAGTCGCCACGTTCGGCGAGTGCCCGAAGTCAATCCACTGCAGAATCATGGGAATGGGCGAGCTCTGCTGCGTCCCAATCGTGAAGGAAGTCCTCCTCGCGAAAAAGCAGAGCGTCCTTCTCTTGGACTCAAGAAAATACATCTACACGACCGGAAACCAGAAGGAAGGCGACCCGGACTACGCGCGCACGGCGGCCGCCCTCGCGCCATACAGGGACGGCGCGGAACCGAACCAGGCGCGCATCCTCCTCTTCCCCGGCTTCGTCTGCGCATGGTCGAAGAACTCGGAGACGGAACCCGCGATGGGCTTGCTCGGAAGGAACGGCTCCGACTTCTCGGCATCGATTGTGGCTTCCGCGCTCGGCTCGTCGAAATGCGAATTCTGGACGGACGTTGACGGAATCTACACCGCGGACCCGCGCGTCGTTCCTGACGCAATCCTCGTGGAGGACATGACTTACGAAGAGGCGATGGAGCTTTCGTTCTTCGGCTCGAAAGTGCTCCACCCAAAGACGCTCGCTCCGCTCGCAGCCAAGGGAATCGAAGCGTGGAGCCTGAACTCGCACAATCCATCGGCGAGGGGCACGAGAATCGGGAAAGGCCCGTTCGAGTCGGAGAAGAACGCTGGTCCCGTGCGCGGAATCTCATGCTTGAAGAACACGGCTCTCGTCTCCGTCTCTGGAAGCGGCATGAAGGGAAAGACCGGAGTCGCCGCGAGAATCTTCCAGGCCGTCACGAGAGCGGGAATCTCCATGCTCCTCATCACGCAGTCAAGCTCCGAGTACACGATTTCGTTCTGCGTAAAACAGAGCGAGGCGGAGAAAGTGAAAGAGGCGTTGAGCGCGGAATTCGCCCTTGAGATAAGGGACGGCCTCCTCAACAAGATTTCGGTCGCGGAGAACACGGCAATCGTCTCAATCGTCGGCGACAACATGAAGAAGAACTGCGGCGTGGCGGGAAAATTCCTCAACTCACTTTCAAGCAGGGGCATCAACATCCAGGCAATCGCCCAGGGTTCGAGCGAGAGGTCGATTTCGGTCGTAATCGACGGAGAATTCGGCGACATCGCCGTGAAGGCGGCGCACCTCTTCTTCTTCAACACGGCGCAGCCTATCGAGGTGTTCGCATTCGGAGCCGGAACAATCGGAGGCGCGCTGCTTGAGCAAATCCGAGACCAGCACGACAAGCTCCTCTCGCAGAACGTGGACATCAAAGTCTGCGCGATTTCGACACTCGAAGGAATGATAATCGACGGAAACGGAATCGACTTGAGCAAGGACTGGAGGGAAGAGATAAAGAAATCCGGAAAGAAGACGAACCTGGACGAGATTCTCGACTTCGTGAAAGAGAACAAACCTCTGAACCCGGTTTTCGTGGACTGCACGGCGAGCTACGACCTGCCAGAAAGGTACCTCGACATCTTCAAGGCGGGAATGAGCATCGCCACCCCGAACAAACGGGCGAACTCGATGACGATGGAATTCTACAGGCAGCTCAGGGACGTGGCGAACGCGAACCACTGCCGCTTCCTCTACGAGACGAACGTGGGCGCAGGGCTTCCAATCATCGACACGCTGCAGAACCTCTTCAAGTCTGGAGACTCGCTCACGGGCTTCAACGGAATCATGTCGGGTTCCCTCTCGTACATTTTCGGAAAGCTCGACGAGGGCAAGAAATTCTCGGAGGCAGTAAAAGAAGCGAAGGAGCTCAAGTACACGGAGCCTGACCCACGCGACGACCTGAAGGGAACGGACGTCGCCAGAAAAGCGTTGATAATAGCGCGCGAGGCCGGAATCTCCATCGAACTTGACGACATAAAGATGAACTCGATTTTCCCGGAAGGTTTCTCAATCGAAGGAACCGTGGACGAATTCATGAAGAGGCTGCCGGAGGTCGATTCGTATTTTGAAAAGAAGATGGCGGACTTGAAGAAAGAGAACAAGGTCATCAGGATGGGAGCCTCGATAAAGGACGGCAAAGTCTCTGTCGGTCTTTTGGAAGTGGGACCTGAGGACCCGCTCTACGGAGTGCGCGGCGGCGAGAACGCATTCGTCTTCCAGACAGCGCGCTACACGCCGATTCCGCTCACTGTAAGGGGCTACGGCGCGGGCGCGGGAGTCACGGCTGCAGGAGTCTTCGGGGACATTTTGAGGACGGTTTCCTTCAACCCGACAAAATAAAAATCGCGGTGCGAGTTTTATTTTGTCAACGAGAATGGAATCGCGCTTTGTGCCATTCCATTCTCGCATCAATGCCACCGCACCCATGCGAATGCAGTTTGGCTGCATTGCGAGTCTTGCAGCCAACCAGCGAACAACCATGACACACTCAGGCTATCTGAAAGCTACTGCTACTGCCAATTTCTCGCAAGTTCTGCGGCGACTCCGGCCATGAATATTTTGTTTGCCGTGATGTGGCAGCCGCGGCCGAAAGTGCTGGTCGAGTAGCGGATGTACACGTTGTCGGCTGAGAAATCAGAGAGTGCGTCGCCAGTTTCGATTTTGGTCATCGTAAAGCCGTTTTTGTTGAAGTGGTCGAAGAGGTCGTCGGAATTCTTTGTGGGGACGACATCGTCGTTGCTGTCGCTGAACATGAGGATTTTTGAACTTGACTTCGGAGTGAAGAAGCAGTTGTAGTCTTCCATGCGGCTCCGTATCGTTTTTCTGATGTCGCTGTCGGCGTTCAGCATGTCGCTTTTGAGGCTTGCGTCCCAGCCAGCTCCTGTCATGTTCGGCAGCATGTCGTGGGACTTGTCCAGAAGCTCGTCGAGGATGCTTTCGTCAACGAAAACATCGCTGTTTGAAACTCCCAAGCCGGTCAAAGCGTTGTAGCTTGCGATTCCGAGCCAGATGACGGCGGGCATCAAAGGCGGATTGTAATTGGCGATTGACTCGTCGACCACCGTGTTGATGTCGTAGCAGCCGCCGCCGGCGAAAGTCTTCGTGATGTTCACATTCGAACCATAGAAAGAATCCGTGTCCACAATCTTCTGAACGTGCATTGCGGTCTGACCGCCCTGGGAGAAGCCCACGTTGGCGAGTTTGTCCTCCCAACTGTAGCCCTGCGACGAAAGCCACAGCCTCGCGCAAATCAGGGCATGCAAAGCGGTCTTCGCGTTCACGTCCCCGTAGGCGAACGCCTGCGTCTCGCTTTTTGAAGCTCCGAATCCTATCAAATCAGCCTCCACGGCGATTGCGTTTGTCGAAGCCGACATCAAAGGCAAAAAATCGCTCGTCTCGCTCACGGAAGGAGCTTCGGCGTTGTCGGTCATGGCTCCGTGGTGCACGAGGACCATGAAAGGCGCCTTCGCCTTGCTCTCGTACAGGCTGGAAGTCATCATGATTGCAGCGGAGGCAGTGACTTTCTCCCCCGCCACGTTCTCAGTCGGATAATTGAAGACAATCTTCTTGAGCGCGACCGCATCTGACTCCCCTGAAGGCGTGTACGAACAATCCACGGCTGGCTGGACGACAATCTCGGAAAGCGAGACCTCATAGGATTTTGCGCCACTGGCTTCCTCGGTCTTGTGGCAGGAGGAGAGCAACAAGGCGGACGACAAAATTAAAAGCAGACAAAACTTTTTCATAATTTTCCCCTATCGTTTTTTAATAAACCTGTTCGGAAACTTCTGTTTCGGAACAACTCTGATTAAAACAAAGTTAAAACCATCTTAATATTAGTGTATAACATCATGAATGTCGAGTTTGCGAAAAGCGTAATCCAACCTACATTTAAAAACTCAGCGTCTATCGAAATCAGATTGGCATTTTGCTAAACTAAGACTGAAAAAGGGAAAACATGGCATACGTAAAAAATCTATTCGACAAAAACTTCATTGAATACGCGAGCTACGTCATTCGTGACAGGGCGATTCCAGACATCGAGGACGGGCTCAAGCCGGTGCAGAGGCGCATCATGCACACGCTCTTCGAAATGGACGACGGCAGGTTCCAGAAAGTCGCGACAGTCGTTGGAAGGTGCATGAAGTACCATCCACACGGAGACGCTTCGATTGGAGGCGCGCTCGTTGTGCTCGCGAACAGGGACTACTTCATAGAGAAGCAGGGAAACTTCGGGAACATCTACACAGGTGACGGAGCGTCAGCGCCGCGATACATAGAGTGCCGGGTGAATCCGCTGGCGAAGGACTTCCTCTACAACCCGAACATCACGAACTACGTCCCAAGCTACGACGGACGAAGCAAGGAGCCGACGGTCTTCCGCGCCAAGCTTCCGCTGGTGCTGCTCACGGGAGCGGAGGGAATCGCGGTCGGAATGAACACGAAGATTCCGACATACAACATAAAGGAAGTAATCGAGGCGGAAAAGAAGTGCCTGATGGGAGAGAAATTCCACCTCTACCCGGATTTCCAGACTGGCGGACTCATCGACGTGTCCAATTTCAAGGACGGCTCGGGAAAAATCATCACCAGGGCGAAGCTCGATTTGTCGGACGAGAAGAAAATCGTCATCACGGAACTTGCGTACCCGAGCAACTCGAACACGCTCATCAACTCAATCGAGAACGCGGCGAAGAACGGAAAGGTGAAGATTTCGGCGATACACGACTTCACGGCGAAGGACGTGAACATCGAGCTCAAGCTTCCGCGCGGAGTCTACGCGAAGGACGTGGTGGACTCTCTCTACGCCTACACCGAATGCGAGCAGTCGGTGACGTGCAACATGCTCGTCATCAAGGACAACATGCCCACGCAGATGACGGCGACGGAGATAATCGAATACCACGCCAAGCAGCTCCAGGCGATTTTGAAGGACGAACTCGAATTCGAGAAGAACGCGCTCACGGACAAGCTCCATCTCCGAACGCTCGAACGCATTTTCGTGGAGGAGAGAATCTACAAGAGCATAGAGACGCAAAAGACGCAGGAGGCGGTGGAGAAGGCCGTCAGGAATGGATTCGTGCCGCACGCGGCCGAGCTTGTGCGCCCGATTTCGGCGGAGGACATCGAGCATCTGCTTTCGATTCCAATCAGGAGAATCTCCCTCTACGACATGAGCAAGAACAAGGCGGAGGTCACTTCGATAAACAAGCGGCTCAAGGAAATCAACAAGACTCTCAAGAACCTCGTGGGCTACGCAATCGAATATCTGGATTCAATAGAAGAAAAATTGAAGGACGCGAAATTCGACACGAAGAGGAAGACGACCGTGAAGAAATTCTCGGCAACCGATGCGAAGGAAATAGCGAAGCGGGAGATTCCGCTCAGGTACGACGACAAGGGCTATCTCGGCACGCAGGTCTCAGGCGGCTCGGAAGTCTTGAGGGTCTCGGAATTCGACAAAATCATCTGCATGAGAAAGAACGGAATGTTCACGGCGATGGACGTTCCGAACAAGGTCTTCATCGACAAGGGCGCGTGGTTCATCGGCTTCGCGGACAAGGAGGAGGTCTCGAAAATCCTCTTCACGGTCATTTTCCGCGACCCGGAGACGAAAATCGCCTCGATAAAGCGCACGAGGATTCCCACATGGATTTTGAACAGGGACTACTTCCTCGCCCCAGACGGAATGGAAGTGCTGCACGTGGACATGAGGGAGAACTTCACTTTCGAGTTGAAATACGCGAAGAAGCCGAGGGTGCAGATTCTTTCCGAGAAATTCAACGCCGGCGATTTCGAGGAGAAGGGCTTGAAGACGCTCGGAGTCAGGCTTTCGGCGAGGGAGTGCGAGGGCGTTTCCGTTGAGGGCGAGGACAAGGGAGAAGCGACTCTCTTTGACGAGGCGGAGGATTTGAAATGAAGGCAGAACTGAAGGCGCTCTTGGAAAAGCACAGGAAAGTCACGAAGAAGAACCTGGGAAAACTCATCTACACGCTCTTTTTGATGTCGATTATTGAAAGTTTCATGTCGCTCATGCTGCTGGGGCCGATTCTTCGGACATCGGCTGGCGACACCGCTTCATACGCGCTCTTCGCGGTCGGGACTCTGTTCTTCTTCCTGCTGCAGTTCGGCTTCGCCTCCATGCTGCTCAGGATGACTCGGAACGAATTCGTCACGCTCGGGTTCCTCTTCTACGGCTTCACCCGCCCGAAAATCTCTCTGGGGCCGGCGGCCGCGTTCACAATCATGGCGTTCATCGTCATTTTCATCTCAAGGTTCCTCTTCGCCTTCATCTTTCCGGAATTGCTGGAGGTCGCGGCCAAGTCGCCTGCGGAAATATTGAATATAGCGGAGCAGGCGCAGTCGGCGGAAGCCCTGGCGGGGAACACGGAACTCGTCATGCAGTCCAAGGCTCTCGTCTACCCTTCCCTGATTTTTCTGGCGGCGTTCACATTCCTCGCGCTCATTCCGTTCGCGTTCACGTTCCAGTTCAAGCTGGACAACCAGAAGAAATCCGTGTTCTGGGCGATGAAGAAGAGCCTATCCACAGTCTTCACCGACTTCAACTACATAAAGACAATCGCGCTCGCATTCCTAGCCTCGTGGAAGCGGATTCTGCTCGCACTCCCGATTTCGGCGCTGATGTTCATCAGCATCATCTCCGGGGGAACGCTCATCACAATCGTCTTCCACTTCTTCTTCCTTTTGAATTTCTACACCGCCTTGATTCAGATAATGATGGCAGTCCCGATAGTCTACCAGGACGCCACTCAGGCGACGGAAAAAGGGCTTCTAATCGACGTGAAAATCTGACGGAAAATTGTGCTTCGACTACGCTCAGCAACCATGCTTCGACTACGCTCAGCAACCATGCTTTGACTACGCTCAGCAACCATGCTTTGACTACGCTCAGCAACCGGCTTCAGTCGGTGAGCGGAGCCGAACCGCGGTCGGTGAGCGGAGCCGAGCCGCGGTCGGTGAGCGGAGTCGAACCGAAAATGGAAAATTGAAAAAATGAAAGTACCTACGACAAATTCATCGACGGAAAGCGTGATAAAAGGCTCGCGATTCCTCTCAGAGTCGTTCATGATTTCGTCCCAGGCGGAAGTCAGAGAACTCATCAAGAAGCAGAAGCAGAAGTACGCCGACGCGACCCACGTCTGCCACGCCTTCATCTGCGGAAAGAACGCGGAGATAATGGGCATGAGCGACGACGGAGAACCGAGCGGAACCGCCGGGAGGCCGATGCTCGATGTGCTCAAGGGCAGGGGCGTAACGAACATCCTCGTGACGGTTACGAGATGGTTCGGCGGCACGCTTCTCGGAACGGGCGGACTCGTGAAAGCCTACGGCGACGGAGCGAAGGACGTGCTTGAGGCAACGGCGTTCGAGGAGCTTGTGGAAAAAAGCGCATTCTCTCTCGAATGCGACTACCAGCAGTACCAAATCGTAAAGAAAATCTTCGAAGGCTATCCAATTTCCGACACCACGGAAGACTTTGGCGAGCTGATAGCGATTTCCGGTCAAATCCACGCAGCGGAATTCGAAAGTTTCAAAAGCACAGTCTTCGACAAGACGAACGGCAAAGTGGAAGTCGGAATACAGTGACTTTTTCTTGACAGAATTTTTTTAAGCTATAATTTTTCGGAGGAAAAACATGGACGGATTTGAAAAAGACGAGCTGCTGAAGAAGAGCATTCTCGAAAAAGCAGAAAAAGACGGCTGCGTAGTCGTCTGCGCGTTCGACGACGACCCAAACCACAAAAACCGCCGCAACACGAAACGGTCTCGCATCCTGAATGGCATCATACTCGAAAATCAGTTGAGCTATTGCCATTTCTTCAAGCGGAAGTCGAAGATAGAAACTGTAGATTATTTTGCCGTGTTCGGAAATCCTGAAGAAACTAGGGAAATCATCGAAAAGAATTGGGAGTCTTCCCGACTTCTTAATTTTTACGACGACATACAGGCTATCCTTGAGGGGAAAAGTTTCAATCATCCCGTGACCGACAAAGAATATGAGGCCTTTGAAAAGCGACATGAGCTTCATCTGGGCGAGGAAAATCTCAATCTGCTGCCTTATTCTGTTGGACCATGGATATATGACTCACGAGTTCACATATACCGCTCAGGTCAGTTCCTTTGTTCGCTCCACTTTCCGACTGATAAAAATCCTGAATACGTCGCGTCAATCGGCATAGTCCGTCTAATCGGTGTTCACATAAAAACAATCACCGCAAAAACTCTGGAAGAGATATTAGGCGGAATGAAAAATTGGAAAAAAGACTAAAGTGCGGCAAAATCGGCTATAATAAAAAACATGAACACACGAAAGCTGCCGATTGGCATTCAGGATTTTTCTTACTTGAGAGAGGAAGGCTACATTTATGTGGACAAAACAGCCTTCATATACGACCTCGTGACAAACGGGAAGCCCTACTTCTTGAGCCGCCCGCGCAGGTTCGGAAAGAGTCTTCTGATTTCCACAATCGAAGCGTATTTCGAGGGCAAAAGGGAGTTGTTCCACAGACTTGCAATCGAAAAACTCGAAAAGGACTGGATTGAATATCCTGTCCTGCACTTTGACTTCAACGGACAAAACTATTCGGAGCCGAACGGATTGAACGAAATAATCGCAGCCCATCTCCGCGAATGGGAAAAACGCTACGACTGCCCAAAGCAGAGCGAGTCGTTCGGCGTGCGTCTGGCCGACATCATAAAAGCCGCTCGCGAAAAAACAGGGCGCAACGTCGTTGTTCTTGTTGACGAGTACGACAAGCCGCTTTTGGAAACCATGACGCTCAGCGAAGAGCAGATTGAGCAGAACAGAGCCACCTTCAAGGGAATGTTCGGACAGTTGAAAAGCCTTGATAGATACTTGCGCTTTGTGCTTTTCACCGGAGTGACGAAGTTCAGCAAGGTGTCGATATTCAGCGACTTGAACCAGCTGCAGGACATCTCCATGCACCCGGAATACGCCGAAATCTGCGGCATCACGCAGAGCGAGCTGGAGTCCACTTTCTCGCCCGAAATCGACGGGATGGCGGAAGCGAACAAGATGTCGAGAGAAGAGTGCCTGGCGAAACTCAAGCAGTACTACGACGGCTACAAGTTCTGCGCCGGGTGCGAAAACATCTACAATCCGTTCAGCCTCATAAACGCGTTCAGCTCAAGAAAGTTCGGAAAATTCTGGTTCGGAACCGGCACGCCGACATTTTTGGTGAAACGCTTGAACGAGATGGGCTTTGATCCGCGCCAGTTCAGCGACGGCTCCCTGTACGCGAGCGAGGACGAAATCACCGACTACCGCCCGGACAACCCCGACATCGTGCCGCTTTTGTACCAATCGGGCTATCTGACGCTAAAAGAATACGACGAGCGGTATGAAAGTTTCTCGCTCTGCTATCCGAACGAGGAAGTGAAATACGGTTTCACGCAGAGCCTCACGCCGGTTTACCTCAACAGCGACAAGCCTCTCGACGTCCGCAATTTCTGCCGCGATATCGACACGGCGCACACCGACAGCCTCCGCGACCGCTTCACCGCGCTTTTCGCAAACTTGCCGTATCCCTCAAAGCCGAGCGACTCTGTTCTTGAACGCGACTTTCAGAACGTCGTTTATCTTGTGTTCCTGCTGCTCGGGCAGTTCGTGAAGGTGGAGCAGCACAGCGCGAAAGGACGGGCGGACTGCATCGTGGAAACGGAAGAGTACGTCTACATCTTCGAGTTCAAGCGCGACGGCACGGCGGAGAACGCCCTTTCGCAGATTGACGCGCAGGGCTACGCGAAGCCGTACGAGGCTGATTCAAGAAAACTCATCAAAATCGGCGCGGTCTTTTCAAGCGAGGAGAGAACGCTCAGCGACTGGCTGGTGGGGGAATGAAAGCGGCAAAAAATAACTACGGAGACCACACGGCAACAAAAAAAGCAGAACCGGTCGCAAATTGCGACCTCAAGCGAAGAACAAAGATTGGTCGAAAACAATCAGCGAAAGACTCTGCTGAATTTTCAATTTTTACCTTTCATCTTTACAAATAGCGCGCAGAGCAGGAGCGTGGCGGAAAGCAGGGCGAACAGATTCACGCTGGAGGATTTGTCGAAAGAGGAAGCGGCGAACAGGAAAACGACTTGAAGGGCGTTCGAGCCTTGGTTGAAGACGGAAAGAACTGCCGCCCGGTTCTTCTGCATTCCGACAGAATCCACGAAGCGGTTCACGATGCCGGAGAAGACGGCGGAAACCACGGAAAGGGACAGCGGAAGAAGCAGCATCGGAGCCAACGCATAAATCGAAGAGCAGAAAGAGATGGAAAAAGAGAGGACGGACGCGGCCGCCAAAAAAACGCAGACCACATTTCTCTTTCCCAAGCGTTTAGAAAGCGACAGCGCGAGCGGAGTCAGCATGTTCAACGCTGTGTAGCCTAGAATCAAAGCGGACATCCACTCCTCATCAAGCCCAATCGACTGGATTTTGAGGATATAGAGGAAATTCACGGCTATTCCGGCCACGGCCATGACGCTCGAAAACGCAAAGATTGCGAAGCAAGGGAATTTCGGAATTTGTTTGAAAGCGGCGGAAAGAGAAAGCCGCGGCTTCGATTCAGACTCAAGAGCGCGGGTGAATTTTCTTTCGTCGGGAATGAACAGCGAAGTGAAAAACGCGACAAATGAAGAAAAGATAGTGGCGAGCAGGAGACCGTCCAAGGCGAAAAAATGATTCATGGGAGCGAAAAGAAGCGTACTCGCGATGAAAGCGGCTTCCCCAAAATTCCCCAAGACTGCGCCCCTCTTCACAAATTCGTCCTCGTTCCCGGAGCAGGCGGAGTACAGATAAGCGTCCTCCGTTCCAGACGCAAGGCTCGCGCTCAACGCCTCAAGCACGGCCTCGGCGACGAAGAATGCGAAACTCCCGCCCAAAAAGAGCATGAACCTGGTGGCAAGAAAAATCACCTGCGAAAGCACGATGGACTTTTTATAGCCGATTCTGTCCGTCAAAAAACCGCACGGAACTTCGAGCGCGAAAACTCCCAAACTCAAAACGGCCTGCAGAACAAAAAAATCCGAAACAGAGATTCCGCAGCGAGTGCGCACCATGATTGCCGCCGGCGCGAAAAACACGAGCGAATCGCAAAACGACATGACGGCAAGTGCAGGAAAAACTCTCGAAAAAAACATGCCCCCATTCTACCACCATCGCCAGCACGCTTCCACCAAAACGAAAAACTGCGAATTGAAAACGGAAAATTGAAAATTGTTAGTTGAATAACATGTAAAATCTTTTCTATATCTCTGATAAATTATCAATAGACGGGCGAAAGTCGAGTTTTCACAATGCTTGTCCGAAACAAGCGGAAGCGGGGTTCTACCCATGAAAACACTCTGCCACCGCGAAGCGGTACAGCCGTTTTCATGGGTAGGTTCCCGCTGGGAGCTTGTTCCGGCAACTACGGTATGCATAAACTCGGCATTCGACCTAGACGTGTTATAGATGCACACGCAGAGGTTTTTATGAAAAAATGTAACGGATTTTTGGGGACGGTATTCTCGTTCCTCCTGCTGGGCGCGGCGGCTTTCGGAGAAGGAAGCGGCAGGCCGGTCGATGTTTGGGACTTCGGAGCGTCGGTGGACGGCTTCGAGGGAGTCAACGACAACATAAGCGCGGCCACCTTCGACAACTTTCCCGACGACGTTCTCGGAAAGGACGGAAAGTTCAAGAAAGGCTCGATTGACTTCGGCGACCTGACTCTCATCGTGGACAACAACGACAGAATCTACTACGGTTCGGAAGACGGAGCGGGAAAGAAGAACTACGGCTCGCAGGGATACGCGGTTACGGACTTCGACGACGGCTACACGTCGAACGGACTCTACTACGCGAACGGAAAAGGCAACGAGACCAAGCGGTGCATGATTCTGAGGAACGTGAAGGCGGGAGACGTCATCACGTTCTACGCGAGAATCTCGAATTCAGGAGACGAAGTGATAAACTTCGCGCACATTGACGGCGAGGGAAAAATCACTGGAAAGCAGGCTGAAAAAGCCCCACTCACGTCGGAAGCGAGGATGTACTCGTACATCGCAGAGAACGACGGAACGTACAAAGTCTACCCCGGCTCGGCCGTGGGAAAGCCGGTCTATTTCAGGATAAAGAGGGAGCCGGCCGCAAGCGTCTCAGGAAAAATCGCAAATTCGAATCTCCTGAACAAAAACGCCGTCCTCAAATTCATCGTGAAGGAGACGAACCAGGAACTTCCCGCCACGATTAAAGGGGACACATACACGGCGAACCTTCCTGCCGGGCACAATTTCACGGCGTTGCTGCAGGGCGTGCAGGGATACGCGGTTTCATCGGACACAAGGGTCTTCTCGGTGAGCGGAAACCTCGCTGGAAAATCCGCATCCGTGAACATAGCGGTCGCAGAATCGCAGACATACACCGCGAAAGGAACAATCGCGGGATTCGACCCGTCATACGACTTTTCAAATTTCAAAGTCACATTCGTCCCGTCGACGCTCGGAATCTACCAGCCGGTCAAGGCGACTTTGGGTTGGGCATTCACTCAGCCAAGTTTCATCGCGAAGCTAGAGCCGGGCGTGGAGTACACGGCGCAGCTGGAAGGGGCCAACGACTACGAAATCAAATCCGGAGCGAGATTCTCGTTCACGAAGAACACGGAGCAGGATTTGGCCGTCGCGAAAAAGCCCACATGGAGCGTGAATGGAAAATTCTTCGGGAAGACGGACGAGCTTCCGTCAAAAATTACATTCAAGAGGCTCGACGACGCTTACTCATACAGCGGAAAAATCTCAGGCGGAGAATACTCGGCATCTCTCCGCGACGGCTCCTACGAAGTCTCTGTAGAATCCGCTACCGTAAAGACCGTGAACCACATCGTAGTATCGGGCGCGGCCGTGAAGAAGGACATCAAGCTCTCTTCAATTGAAAAGAAAGCGGAGACACTTCCGTTCAGGAGCGTCATCACCGTCGGAAAGAGCGGGGACTTCAAGACCGTGGGAGAGGCTGTGAAAGCGGCTTCCGCAATGCACCCAAGGAACGAGAGCGAGCGCATAACAATCGAAATCGAACCCGGAATCTACAGGGAGCAGATAAAAATCGACGTTCCTTTCATCACGCTCAAGAACGCGGACAGCACGAATTCAAAAGAGGTCAAGCTCACCTGGTATTACGGAATCGGCTACAAATACTACTCCGCGGACGCTAACGGCTGGTTCGACGAGGATTTGGCGTACGACAAATTCTCCAAGAAGACCGTGGCGAAATGGGGCGGAGCCACATACGTCATGCCAAGCGCGGAATCGTTCAAGGCAGTCGGAATCACGTTCGAGACTTCCTTCAACAAATATGTGACAGACGAGGAAATAGCGGACGGAGTGGAATCTGACGGCTCCATAAAATTCAACAGGAACTACAACGCGGACGTGCGCTCGAAGGCCGGCACGGAACGCTCGGCCGCCATATTGATAGAAGGGGACGAAAGCGAATTCATCAACTGCCGCTTCCTCGGCTCCCAGGACACCTTCTACACGGGCGCGAACATCAAGGGTTACTTGAGGAACTGCTTCATCGAAGGAAACACTGACTACATCTTCGGCTCGGGAACATTCGTCTTCGAAAACTGCGAGCTTCGTTTCGCGGGCTACACCGACAAACCTTCAGCCGGCTACATAACGGCGGCAAGGCAGACGGAAGACAAGGGCTACCTCTTCCTCAACTGCCTCGTCTCAAGGGACGAGAACGTCTACAACGCACCGGGCTTCTTCGGACGGCCCTGGGGAGCGGACGCATCCGTGGCATTCGTGAACACGACTCTCTCCACGGACGAAGCGATAAACGACGAGGGATGGACGAAGATGAGCAGCAACAAGCCCGAGGACGCACGTTTCAAGGAAGTCAACACGATTTGGAAAAACGGACTCGACCTCGACTACAGAACAGAGGGGACTGTAAAAGAGGACGACGGCACATACACCGTGGAAAACTACCTCGGAAGCTGGAAGCCTTCGTTCTCGGTCAAGAAGGGGGAGCTGCAGGCCGAGAAGGCATACTTCAAGACGGAGCCGCACATAAAGACAGACGCGACATACGAGATTCCGTACGTCGGAGCGGTGCTCGAAGTCGTCTACGAACTCGACACGAAAGAAGAGGACATCTCGATAATCGGCTGGTTCAGGGAGAGATTCGGAAAGAAGACGCTAGTGAAGTCGGGCACGGCAGCCGACAAGGACGCGAAAGTCTACGAAATAACAGAGGACGACCTCGGATGCAGGATGAGCGCGATTGTCCTTCCGCAGACAAAGCCCTCGACTGTCGTGGCATTCCAGAAAAAACCGAGCTTCACAACGGACGACGACATCAACACGCCGTACCCTGGACATACGATAACGCTCCACTACTCTCTCGGAAGCGCGGATTCGGTGGACAATTCATCAATTCAATGGTTCAGGAGCAAAGACGGACAGGAAACGCTCGTGAAGCAGTCGACAGGATTCGGCGACAAGACCTACCTGCTTCAGCCGGAGGACACAGGCTGCATCATCAAGGCGTACGTGAGCGCGAGAACGGAGACAGGACTCGAAGGCGGAACGGGAATCGCGAAGCTGGACGCGGTGGTGAACGAAGGATACGCAATTCCGTCGAACGCGGCCGCGGACGTTCCGAGGGTCTTCGGAGCCGTGAACGTGTTCCTGGCTTCGGACTCGACATGCAAGGACTACAGCGCGAAGGGAATGTGGTCGTCGAACCAGACGAGGAACGAGGGCGCGTGGGGAGAATTCCTCCAGTGCTTCTTCAACTCCACTGTCGCCATACAGAACTACGCGAACGGAGGACGCTCTTCAAGGAACTTCATCAACGAAGGCTCGCTCGACAAAATCGAGGGCAACATCCAGAAGGGCGACTACCTCTTCATCCAGTTCGGGCACAACGACTCGTCGAACTCTTCAGGCTACCTTGAGGACAGGTACGTCCCTCTCGGAGAACCGGACGCGGCGGGAATCTACCCGACGACGGCAGGAAAAAAGGTCGCCACCCCGGACTCATACAAGGCGAAGTACGGAGACGAATTCTACTCGTACGACAACGGCGGCACATACAAGTGGTACCTCAAGCAGTACATCGACGTGGCGAGGAAAGCTGGGGCGACACCTGTCCTCGTCACTCCTGTGAGCCGCATGTACTTCAGCGACGGAAAAATCAGGCCGCACCACGACTCGACCGACACCACCACGGGAACGCTCACCACGAGCGGCAACGCCTATGTGGAGGCGGTCAGGCAGCTCGCGAAAGAGGAGAACGTCATCCTCATCGACGGCTTTGAAATCACGAAGTCGCTCTACGAGAAAGCCTACGTAGACAAGGGCGACGACTCGGCGGCCCGCGAACTGATGTTCAAGGGCGACTCCACTCACAACAACAAGCTCGGCGGCTTCATCATAGCGGGCGAATTCGCCAAGGCCATCCAGAAGCAGATTCCAGAACTTTCGAAGAGCGTCAAGAAGCCCGCGAAGGCAATCGGCGAGAACTCGGACGGCTCAATCATGTTCACGGTGGACTCGGAAGGCAATTTCAGCTGCGGAAGCGAATACTGGACGAACTACGAGAGGGCTTCCCTTTCGGGCGCGGACAAGCCCGCATACATCGACGCAAAATAGCAGTAGAAAAATGGAGATTTTGGAGATATAATAGACTTGTTCGGAGACGAAAGTTTCCGAACAGTTTTGCTATTCATGAAATTGAATCGGAAGGAGGCGGCTTATGAAAAACATATTGAAAAAGTCATCGACTGCACTCGCTATCTTCATTTTCTCCGTATTCCATGCCACTGCGGCGCAAGTCTCAAAATTCGACTTCACCGGAACGACAACGACCGAAAAAGTTTCGATAACGATAAGCGACAAGGACCAGATGATTGAATATCTGACCCCGAACAGGGACAACAAATATCAGATTCTGGACTACGACTATCAGCACGACAAGAACACGGGGACGAAAGTCCTCTCGGCGACCGTGCTCGACCCGCTGTACAACACGGCATACACGGTGATTCTCTACACGAACGGAACCTACTCCGACATGAGAATCGGAAGGAAGCGCATCACGTTCAAGTACGTGGACGATTTCAGGGTCGTCGAGTAGCAGTTTCGTAAAAAAGCAGGAATCCGCGGATGTTTTTTTGGCAGCCGCGGATTTTTTTTCCACTAAAGTCGCTGTTTTTGATAATATTTTCGGCATGAGCCTATTCAAGAAAAAATCACCAAAAAGACTGAAGAACACTGAACCATTGGTAAAATTCGACCGGGACGGAAACATAATCAGAGAAAAAAAAGAGACGGACGGAACACCTGATTTTGACGAGGGCATGAGCGAAAAAGAGAGGATTCTCAGGAAGAAGCTCGAAAAAATCGCGGAGGAGACCGAGGCCCGCAAAAAGAAAAATGAGTCGGAACCACGCAAAAGCGATTCAAATGCAAGTCCAAAAGACGATCCCGTCAACGATGCCGTTCCTTACGACTTTCCGGGCGACATCATAATCAGCATAAAAAAGCAGATGAACAAGTGCCTGGACTTCATAACGGGAAAGGACACTTGCGGGAACAGCACCCGTCCAGGCGGAGACGGTGAAAAAAACCGCAGAATCAAGATAAACAGGAACACCAGGGTCGGAAAGATAATCGGAGCGGTACTCGACGTGTTCTATGAAAAAAAGGAGAAATACATGGCACTTCCAAAGCGGATGAAGGCGCTCTCGGCTATCGCGACTATGCTTCTGCTGCTGATTCTGGCGGCCGGCGTTTTCAGCGCGTGGGCGGCGGGATTCACGCAGACGGAATTCACGGCGAGGGCGACGCACGAGGAACTGGCGTCACTTTCAAAAATCCTCGACGAAAAATACAAGGACAAGCGGTCGCAGAATCTGAAACCGCTTCCATACAAAGTCACGCAGAAAAAGCTGGACGTGAGGGCGGGTGCCGCCATACTCGTGGACGCTTCCAACGGATGTGTGCTCTACGAGAAAAACGCTGACAAAGTTATTCCGCCGGCTTCCATAACGAAGCTTTTCGTCATGTACATCGTCTATCAGGAAATCGACAAGGGAAATTTCTCCATGGACGACGAAGTTCCGCTCCCGGAAATGTCATGGGCGGTGAACCAGCCGAGGGACGCTTCGCTCATGCACCTTGGGCAAGGACAGAAAGTCACGCTGCGGGAACTGATGGAAGGGCTTGCCGTAGCCAGCGGAAACGACGCGGCGAAGGCAATCGCGTACCACATAAGCGGAAGTCCCGCAAAATTCGTGGAAAGAATGAACGAGGAGTGCAAGAAGCTCGGACTCACAAAGACTCGCTTCGTGGAGCCAAGCGGCTACGACGAGAACAACACGACAACGGCGCGGGAGCTCGCCACGTTCGCGAGAATCTACATCACGAAATACCCGGAATGCCTCACGGATTTCCACTCGCTCAGGTACATCGACTATCCAAAAAAGGAGAACCTCCCCAGCTGGCAGAAGAGCATGGGCGACACGCTCGCGATACACCAGGTGAACACGAACCCGCTTTTGGGATTGATGGACGGAGTGGACGGCATAAAGACCGGCTTCATCTACGAAAGCGGCTACAACCTCGCGCTCACGGCGAAGAGGGGCGACCAGAGGTTTCTTTCGATAACGCTGCAGGGACAGGGACGGGGAACTCGTGAAGGAAACGCGGGAAGAATACACGACGGAACGGAGATGATGGAATGGGCGTTCGACACGTTCGCGGACTACGTTCCAGAAGCGAAGCACGAGCTTCTGTTCCCGGTTCCGGCGTTGGCGGTCAAGGAGAACAGGGGAAGATTCGTGAACCTCGTGCCAGCATGGACGACACCGATTCCGGTTCCGCACATACTCGGCGACACGGCTAAGGACAGCGCGGCGGCAGTGACGTATTCGGTGGAGCTTCCAGCCTACACATACGGAAAAGTGAGCCAGGGCGACACATACGGATACATCACATACAAAATCGGGGAGATAACGCTTGAGAAAGTCCCCCTCGTCTCCGACAGGTCGCTCGAAACAGGAAGCGCGTGGGACAGGTTCTGGGGAACGCTCGCGAAAATAAAGCTGACGAAAGAGGCTTCGAAGACGGAAAAGGACTAGCCGCCAATCTTTTTTGAAAGAGGGGAAGAATCGGCGACAAAAGAAGCGAAATCGCGCTCAAGCTCGTCGAGTTTCTCCTTCATCTCGCATATCCGTTTTTCTATTCCGGCAACCTGCTGCGACTCAAGCTTGTCGAACACTTCGTCCTCCAGCTCGCTCTTCAAGGCAGGCTCCTTCTTCTGGAAACCGCACCACGGACAATAGAAGAAATCACTCTCAATCGTGCGGCCGCAATTCTTGCAAACACTTACGAAATTCATTTATCAGATTCTATGTCACTTCTTTATCAACGGCAACGGATCGATTCTCTTTCCGTTCTTGTAGACCGTGAAATGGAGATGCGGTCCCGTAGAATATCCGGTAGAACCGACATAGCCGATGCACGTTCCCTGATCGACGGACTGCCCCTGCTTGACGGAATAGCGCGTCATGTGACCGTAGAGAGTCTGGTAGCCGCTAGGATGCTTTATCACGACGTAGTTTCCGTAGATGTTCGACCAGCCGGCCTTGAGCACGGAACCGCTCATCGCGGCCTTTATCGGAGTCCCCTTCGGACAGGCCATGTCGATTCCCGTGTGGTTGGAGGCCAGACCTGAAATCGGGTCTTTCCTGGGGCCGAAGTGCGACGTCAACCTCCAGCGGACAGATATCGGACTCTTGAACGTCTCGCCCATGGCGTCGCGCAAAGTCTCGATGTCCAGTTTCGCTCCAGGTATGAAAATCTTCTGCCCTATCGAAAGGATAGAGCTTGAGATGTCGTTCACGTCCAATATGTCTTCCATGGGAATGTGGTACTTCACGGAAAGCGACAGCAACGAGTCCCCCGACACGACAGAATGGAAGATTCCGTCCATGGAAGGAACTGTCAGCTTCTGCCCGGCCTTTATCGAACGGACGTTCTTTATGTCGTTCAAGGCAATCAGCGTGGAGATTGTGCGCAACCCGAATTTCGATGTTATCGACTCTATCGTTTCCCCGCTCCTGACCTTGTATGTCGAGAAAGTCACAGGCTCCACGACAGTGTACGTCTCAAGCGGAGCCGCCTCCCCGTTTTCCAATATCAAATTTCCATCGTTGTCGAAAACCGCATCGTTCTGGTTGAACGAGAATGCGAGGGAATCCTCAGCGTCCGCGACCTTGGAGCCGAACAAGGACTCAAGCGTCTCCAAATCTCGCGTCACGACCTCGCCGGAATCGGAGTCGACCTCCGTCACCTGGGGAACGACAAGCGAAGTCGCGCTCCACTCGTTCATGCCTGTGAAGTCCCTGTGGTCGACCATCTTGTTCAGGTAGCTGAATATGAAATACGGAACGAACAGGCAGACAGAGCCGAACGCGAAGAAATGCAGAATCCTGAGCGCGACGAGGTTCAAGTCGACCCCGGAATCTGTGCCGTCTTTTTTTGGAGAAGGTCTCCTTGAAGGCGGCTCGCCACCTGAATACCCTGAAAAAACGTAGTCGAAATTCGGCTGTCTTGATTCCTGGACGCGGTAACCCTTTATCGTATCCTTGTTCACAAGGGAGTGAAGGGAGAACATGACGCTGTTCAACGCGGAAGAAACGCCGGAGAAAAGGCTTTTTCCACTCCCCCGCGCAGTCCGGGAGCTTTTCTTGGGAGAATATCCGTTCACGCCATACGAGTAGCCGGAAGGATAATCGCCAGAAGAAACCAGCCTCGAAGACCTGCCTGCCGAAGGAACCGACCTCGAAGAAGTTTTTGATTTTATATCACCGCCCGCGCTGAAAGACGCGGCTTTTTTTCCATAAACAGTTATGACTTCCATGTGCCCACCATAAACGCATTATCGGCAAAACACCTCTCCTGTTTTACGGTTTTTTGACAACAAAAGCAGTATAATTTACCATAAGAGCAAAATTGGAGGTTTTTATGAAAAAATCGATTATAGCGACGGCTGCGGCGGTCCTGCTCGGCTCAAGCGCATTCGCCTACAATCCACCGGCAGGCGGACAGAACCTGCTGAGAATAACAAGCCCGTTCCTACTCGTCGGAGCGAAATCGGCGGCTGGAGGCCCGTTGCTCGAAGTGCTCCCGGATTCGGTCGTCAACAACCCAGCCCTTCCGGGATTCAGCCAGCGAAGCTCCCTTGAACTCGCGGGGACAATGCTTTTCGACAGCAGCGACGAAAGCGACACATCGCTCGGAGGAGCCTTCGACCTCGGACTGCAGATAGCGACGAGATGGTGCGTCCCGACAATCCTCGTCCAGGGTGTCTTCTCGGACTACTACGACATGCACCTCGGAAACACGATAAACTTCACGGCAGGATATTCCAAGGAAATCACCGACAGCCTCTCCGTAGGACTCAGCGGAAACTTCGGACTCCTTTGGGGTGCCGGTTCGGACTGGACTTTGAGCGGCGCGCTCGGAGCGTACTACAACGCAGGCGATGCCGGATTCCTCAAGAATCTCAGATTCGGAGCCGCCCTCACGAATCTCGGAAAGATGTACGACGACACGGAGACTTACGGAATCGACTCAAGCGCAAGCGTGGACGCGAACGGCAACACGACCATCGACTACGCCGACAAGTGGCCCGCCCTCGCGACGCTCAGGGTCGGAGCCGCAGCGCACCTCATCGACGCGGACAGCTTCAAGCTCGGACTCTCGGCGGACATCGCGACACCCGGATTCCAGAACGTAGTCTTCGACGCGGGACTCCAGATGAAATTCTTCGACGTGGTGAAGCTTTCTACAGCGTGGGAATTCGATCTTCAAGAATACTCCCAATACGAATACACGAACCTCATGCCTTCAATCGGACTCAGCTTCAACATCATAATCAAGTCAAAGAGCGAGGCCCTCAGGAAGCGCGACTGGGACCAGAGCGAAATCAACGCGGGAGCGGCCTGGCAGCGCATGTACGAGAACGTCGACGCGGTGAGCGCGGGAGTCGTCCTCGACCTCGGACTCAAGGACACGCAGCCGCCTGAAATCGAAATGTGGTAATGAAAAGAAAAAAATAAAAAAGGTGAACGAATGAAAAAGATTTTATTTACATCCGCACTTGCCTTCGCGGTCTTCTCAACCGCAATCGCGACGGGCGCGGACAAGGAGACAGTCTATTTCTCCCCGAACAACGACGGAACTAAAGACGTTCTCGAAATTCCAATCCAAATCAAGGAAAAGAGGTACGTCAAAAGCTGGAGCCTCGTAATCGAGAACGAGAGCGGCGAAATCGTCAGGACAGTCGAAAACAAGGACAAGAGGGACGCGAAACTCACGTTCAAGGGATTCTGGAAAGCCCTCTTCACGCCGAAGAACGGAGTGGCCATTCCGTCGACAGTTTCATGGAACGGCGTCATGGACAACGGAGAAATCGCGCCGGACGGAAACTACAGGTACTACATGACGGCGACTGACGACAACGGAAACACGGGCATGACAGACAAGCTTTCGGTCGTCGTCGACAACACTCCGCCGGAAATAGCACTCGCAAAGCCTTCCGACGACGGAAAGATTTTCGGAGAGGGCGCGAAAGTGCTGTTCCCGGTCGAACAGTCAGGCTCCAACGAAGAGGAGTGGACGGGAGTCTTCCTCGACGTTCGCGGCAACCCGGTCAAGACAATCAAGTGGACGAAGAGCGAGCCGCTCAAATTCGAGTGGAATGGAACGGACGACACTGGTCTCCCGCTCCCCGACGGAGTATACTCGTACAAGATAAGCTCGACGGACAAGGCTGGAAACTACTCGGAGGATTCCATTCCCAACATCATCTACTCGGCCGAGAAACCCGCCACGAACATCGCAATCACCGAAGGAAAATACTTCTCCCCGCAGGGAAACAGCTCGACCAAGGAAATCAAGTTCGACGTGAAAATTCCGGTTCCCGACGAACGCTCAGGCAACAAGCTCACGGAGTGGTCTGTCAAAATCATAGACGACAAGGGAACGGTCTACCGCACTTTCTTCGGCACGGACAATCCTCCAAAAGAGATTTCATGGAACGGAAAGACCGACAGCGGAGAATTCGTCAAGGAAGGAAACAGCTACCAGGCAGCGGTCAAGGCCAAGTACCTCAACGGCTACGAGACCGCCCCACTCTCCTCTCCGCTCTTCACGCTCGACAACACAGAACCTAAGGCGAAAATCGCCGCGAAGAACCTCACGTTCTCCCCGGACGGAGACGGAAATCTCGACGCGATGGAAATAGAGCAGACGTTCCCGGAAGACCCGCTCGGCTCTCCAATCGAGGACTGGAAAGGAAAGCTCGTCAACGCGAGGGGCGAGACTGTCAAGGAAGTCGATTTCGGAGCGTTCCCACCGGCCACGTTCTCATGGGACGGTCTCGACAACGACAGCAAACTCGTGGAGGACGGAACATACAAGTACGTGCTCGCCGCATCCGACAAGGCCGGAAACACTAGCGAAATCTCCGTGGCCGACATCAAGCTCGACACAAGCAAGACGGAGCTTCTCCTGAACCTGAACAAGACGGCGTTCAACCCGGACAGGCCGGCCGACATCAGGATAACGCCGGTCGTCAAGTCGTCCAGCAAAATCACGAGCTACGCGCTCTCAATCATGGACGAAGGCGGAAACGAAGTTTGGAAGCAGGAAGGCTCGTTCCTCCCGGCATCGTTCACATGGACAGGAAAGGGCAGCGACAACGCCACATGCAAGGACGGACAGTACACCGCGGTCCTCAACGCGAAATCGGAGAACGGCTCTTCTTCTTCCGTGAAGTCGCAGAAGTTCCTCATCGACACGGTTCCTCCCGCAATCTCGCTCGCTCCGAAATTCACGCACTTCTCACCGGACAGCGACGGACAGAAGGACGCTGTTCCTATCGAAGTCAAATCTTCGGCAGAGGAGTCGTGGACGGCGCGCGTCTACAACTCAAAGAACGAATCCGTCAAGACCTACACATGGAAGGGCGAAGTCCCGTCGTTCGACTTCGACGGAACCGACTCGAAGGGAAACATACTCCCTGACGGAACATACAAAATCGTCTTCACGTCCGAGGACGCGGCGGGAAACAAATCGTCGGAGGAAATCCCGAACGTCGTCGTGGACAACAGGGAGGCGAAGGCTTACGTCACGGCAGAATCCCAGGCGTTCAGCCCGAACGGAGACGGCAAATTCGACACGCAGAAGTTCACGATAAAGAATTCACTCAACGACGGAATCGAAAGCTGGAAATTCTCAATCGCCACGGCTGACGGAAAAGTCGTCAAGTCATGGACGAACGAGACGCTCAAGGAAATTCCTTCATCTCTCGTATGGGACGGAACCGGGGACGATGGAAAGCCGGTCGAGGACAACGTGTACACGGCGCGTCTCAACATCGATTACGAGAAGGGCAACAAAGTGGACACCGTATCCCCAGCGTTCATCTCGTGCGTGACACCGCCGAAAGCCGCGGTCAAGACGAAGCCCGAATACTTCAGCCCGGACAACGACGGCGAGGACGACGACCTGTTCATTCAGCTCAAGGCCGACACGCTCCTTCCGCTCAAGAGCTGGAGCTTCCAGATAAACGATCCTAAAGGCGCGAAGTTCTGGAGCACAAGCGGAAAATCTTCAATCACGGAGCAAATCAAGTGGGACGGACGCTCCAACAACAAATCGAACGAGCTTGTGCAGTCGGCGATGGACTATCCGTACACGTTCACCGTCACGGACTCGCTCGGCATGACGAGCACGGTCGAGGGAATCATCCCAATCGACATCCTCGTGGTCCCGGACGGAGACAAGCTCAAGATGGCAGTCCCTTCAATCATCTTCCGCTCGGACGCGGCTGACTTCAAGGGCGAGGGAGAGCCAGGAGTCGCAAAGGGCAAGGGCTTGAGCAAGGAGCAGATTGCGAACAACGAGAGAATCCTCAAAAGAATCGCGGTCGTCCTGAACAAGTTCAAGAGCTACAAGGTCACTGTCGAAGGACACGCGAACAGCATGTCCGGCACGGCAGCGGAAGAGGAAGGAACGAACGTCGCCCTCTACGGGCCTGGTCTCAAGCAGCTCTCGAAAGAGCGCGCGGACTTCGTGCGGAAGCAGCTCGTAAAATACGGGGTCTCTTCCAGCAGGCTCTCGGCGGTCGGAATGGGCGGAACCCAGCCAATCGTCGACAGGACGGACAAGGCGAACAACTGGAAAAACAGGCGAGTGGAATTCATTTTGATAAAATAGGCCTGCTCTGGACATCGCATTAAACTGATTGGCGCGCTTGGAGACGGGCGCGCCTTTCTTTTGCCACTTGGGCAAGGAAAAAGGACAATGGACGAAAAACTCAAAGAGACGCTGCGCGCGCTCGCAGAAAAATACGAGACGGAAGAGTTCATCGACAAGGACCCATCGAAATTCATGCACCAAATCGACGACCGGAAAAACCAGGAGCTTGTGGCGTTCCTATCAGCGAACCTTGCGTTCGGCAAAAGGGAGCAGATTCTCGGCCACATCCAGCTCATACTCGACCGTTCGGGAAACGACATGGCGAAATGGATAGGCGACGGAAAATTCAGGGATTTCTTCCCCGACAACGAAAAGTCATTCTACAGGACGTACTCCAACAAGACGATGCTTCTCTTTTTTGAAACGCTCAAGGGAATACTCGAAGAAAGCGAGACGCTCGGTGAGCACGCGAGAAGGACATGGGAGAGCGAAAAGGAAAAAAGCGGCGGATTCCTCCACTTGGCGGTAGCGGGACTCTTCCCAAAAGAATGTACCCTTCTCCCCCACTCCGCAGACTCGGCCGCGAAAAAAGTGAACATGTTCCTCAGGTGGATGTGCAGGACGGACTCCCCCGTGGACTTGGGGCTTTGGACGTGGCACGACAGGAGGAAGCTCCTCATACCTCTCGACACGCACGTCATGCAGGAGGCGACGCGCTTCAATCTGATAGAGGCGAATTCGAAGGGCAAGACGAAGGGGGCGAATTTGAAGACGGCGTTGGAGCTGACGGAAAAACTCTCGGAAGTCTTCCCCGACGACCCCGTGAAAGGAGACTTCGCTTTGTTCGGGCTTGGAGTCGACGGAGACAGGCAGTCCTCAACACTTGGGTGAAACATGCCGATATGTAAGACGGAGACACTATGAATTCTTTAAATGTTGCTGATATCAAAAACGATGAGACCTTCAAGGCTTCGCTCTACATCGATGACAAATTCTTCCTCATGAACGATGGAATTCCGTTCTCGTCGAGGCTCAAGTCCACCTTGCTCGAATGGAACTTCAAGACAATTCTCATCGACAACGAAGCACAGATAGCGAAGGCGGCAGCCGCGAAACCGGTGGACCTCAAATCGTTCGAGACAGTCAGCATCGACGACGTGATGAATGACACTCCGTCCGAAGAAAAGGAAAGCGCGAAAAACGCAGTCGCTCTCCAAAACAACAAAGAAATAAACGAAACGATAGCGTCTTATTTGGAAAAGCTCCGAAAAATTGAAGAATCCGACATGGACACGAAGCAGATGCTCGTGAAAAAAGTCTACGACGCGTTCATGAAGTACATCACAAAGATATACACGAGGTTCGTCACGCACAGGGAGCTGAAAATCGGGCTGATTTCGGAAGCCGTCCAGAATTTCTGCGACTTCATAGCAGAGAACAAGAAGTACATGCTCAGAATCCAGCCGCAGCTCGACGAGAAGGACAACAAGAATTTCATAATCAGCCACTCCATCCGCTCCACGATATTCGCCATTGTGATAGGACAGACACTCAAACTCCAGAGGACAAAGCTAGTCGAACTCGGAGTGGCGGCGCTTCTCCACGAAATCGGGCAGATAAAGCTTCCGCCCCAGCTGTACATAACGAACAAGAAGCTCCTCCCCGGCGAAAAGAAACTTTTGGAGAAGCACACGATTTACGGAGTGCAGATTCTGAAGGAGAACAACTTCCCCACATCAATACAGTTCGGAATCTTCGAGCATCACGAACGCGAAAACGGAAAAGGATATCCTAGAAGAATAGACGGAACAAAGATTTCACTGTACGGAAAGATTCTTTCGGTCGTCTGCTCCTACGAGGCGATTTCGGCTCCAAGACAGTACAAGGACGCCAAGTCCACGCACGAAGCGATAATAGAGATGCTCAGGAACGAGGACAAGCAGTACGACGACACGATCATCAAGATTCTCGTCCAGAACGTATCCCTATTCCCCATCGGGGGTTATGTCTGCCTGTCAAACGGGAAAATCGGACAGGTCGTCGACGCGAACAAATTCGACCCAAGAACGCCAATCGTGCAGATTCTCGGAGAAAAGAACGAAGCGGGATTCCCGGTCACGATACAGACCGACAACGAACGCATGAAAATAACGAGGGTTTTGACACCTGAAGAAACGGCAGAAGCACTGAAGAATGCGGCCGGCAGGGCTTAGAAGTTCGGATTTTTTAATTGAAGAAGTCTCTCTGCTCCTCCACTTCCCGCATGAATTTCTCATCTATGTTCGGCGGATTCTGCGTGAAATAAAGAATCTGCTGGAGCTGCTCGGAATTCTCAACTCCCCAGACCGGAACCGCGCTGTCGAACTGCCTCAGATACCCAAGCGCGAGCGGAATGTTCGTGACGATTCCTCCGCACAAAGGCCTCATCGCTATGAACCCGATGTTTTTGTTGTAGAAATCCTTCACGACATTCTCGATTTCGACAGGGCAGAGCATGTTGAACGGAAACTGCACTGTCTCCCACTGAACCTCCGAAGACAGCATGGACAAGGCGACATCCAGATTCTCCGTCACAATTCCGAAATGCCTTATCAGCCCCGACTCCTTGAGGTTCAGCAGTTTTTCCATTATGCGGTCGGGACCATCGAGCAATGGAAGCTTATGGGAATTTTCCAGCTGGTAGAGGTCGATGTAGTCGACTTTCAGGTTGCACAAACTTCTGTTTATGTCCTCGTCAATCTCATCCGAACTCCTCGCAGCGGTCTTCGTGGCAAGCACGACATCGCTCCGTATGCCGAGCGACTGAATCGCCTCTCCAAGCCGCCTCTCACTTTCCAAAGTGGAGACGGACGTGTCGAAGAAATTCACGCCGTCGTCATACGCCTGCTTCACAAGCGCGTTGACGCTCTCCTGCGAGTCCACGCGGTCGAGTGTCATCGCGCCGAACGCCGTCCGAGAAACCAGAAGATTAGATTTTCCCAATATGACGTAGTCCACCTTAGAGGCTATCTCCCAGAACGCTTGAAGCTGTAGTTCTTGATTGACTTCTGGATGAACGGAATGAGCTCGTCAATCTTGACCCTCTCCTGCTCCATGGAGTCGCGGAAGCGGACAGTGACGGTTCCGAACAATTCGTTCTTGCTTCCGTCCTCTTTCGTCTCCTGAATCGTGTCGAAGTCGACAGTCACGCAGAACGGAGTTCCGACCTCGTCCTGGCGGCGGTAGCGTTTTCCGACAGTTCCGGCGACATCGTAGTCGGTGACGAAATCCTCTTTGAGGAGGTGCTGGATTTCCTTCGCCTTCTCGGCGAGCCCGCCCTTCTTCATCAACGGAAGGACAGCGACGGTGATTGGAGCCAGGCGCGGATCCAAGTGGAGGACGACCCTGTAGTCGTCTTTTCCGTCGGTTCCGACGTTCTGCTCTTCGTAGGCCTCGCAGAGGAACATCAGGAAGTTCCTGTTCAAGCCGGCGGAAGTCTCGATTACATACGGAATGTACTTCTTGTTTCCGTCCTCCTGGTCGACGTAGCTCATGTCCTTCTTGGAATACTGGGCGTGCTGGCTCAAGTCGAAGTCGGTGCGCGAGTGGATTCCCTCGATTTCCTCGAATCCAATCGGGAAGTTGTATGTGATGTCGTAAGCGTCCTTCGCGTAGTGGGCGAGCTTGTCGTGGTGGTGCCACTTGAGCTGGCTTTCAGGGATGCCGTACTTCAGGTAGAATCTCCACCTGTCGTCCCTCCATCTCTGGAAAGTCTCGTCCTCGGTACCTGGCTTGCAGAAGTACTCCATCTCCATCTGCTCGAACTCGCAGGTCCTGAAGATGAAGTTCTTGAAAATCAGCTCGTTCCTGAACGATTTTCCAACCTGCGCCACACCGAACGGAACCTTCATCCTGTTCGACTGGACAATCGACTTGAAGTCGGTGAAGATGCCCTGGCAAGTCTCCGGGCGCAGGTAAATCAGGTGCGACTCGTCGGCGATTGCGCCCTGATAAGTCTTGAACATCAAGTTGAACTCGCGGACGGCCGTGTACTTCCTCTCTGTCGAATGGCAAGTCGGGCAGTCGATGTTCTCCTTGATGTAGGCCTCCATCTCCTCGTGGCTCATCGTGTCCACAGGCTTTCCGGGGTCCTTGTCAGGGTTCGCCGCGACGAACTCCTCGATGAGCTTGTCGGCCCTGTGGCGGGCGTTGCACTTGGGGTTCAAGCAGTCAATCATCGGATCGGAGAAGTGTCCGACGTGGCCGGAAGCCTCCCAAGTCGTGTGGTGCTGGAAGATTGCCGAATCGAGACCGACAACGTCGTCGTGGAGCTGCGTCATCTCCTTCCACCAAGCGTTCTGGATGTTGCGCTTGAAATCGACACCGAGCGGACCGTAGTCCCACGCTCCGGCCTGGCCGCCGTAAATCTCGGAAGCCTGATAAACGAAACCGCGCCTTTTGCAGAGCGCGATTATTTTGTCCAACGTGCAAGCATGTTCATCGACAGGCTTTTTTTCGTTTTTTGCCATTTTATTTACCTCTTAATTTGTTTTTGTCTTTCCAATGTATTCGCCGTATCTCACGCGAACTTCTCCGCTCTTCCACGCCTCAAGAATCTCGTCCCGAAGCTCTATTCTGTCCTTCTCGAAAAGCAGGACGATTGTGGAGCCGTGCAGGTCGAAAAAGCCCTTCTCGTCTCCCCGCTTGAACTCGTTTTTTCCGTCCGACGGAAGATGGTTCACGATGCCGCCCACAGAGAACGCCCCAACCTCCACCTGCGCGACCTTGCCGAAGTGGGCTGTGTCGAGTATCGTCCACGACCTTCTGTTCTTCGTGTAGACCCTGAAATTCTCGCAGGCCTTCGGCTGTACAGAATAGAGTTTTCCCTCAAGAAAATGGTTCCCGCCAAGTTCCCCGGAATGTTGCCCGTCGTCGAAATAGCAGAACCTGTGGTAGTCCGTCGCGCACAGCCTGAAAACGAGGCAGTCGCCGCCCGCGAACGCCTTCATCTGCGAAAGAAGCTCCGGCGACTTGAAAGCACCGCGCTCCGAGCAGAAGAAGTCCTCGAGGGAATAGTCGAAGCCTTTTATGTGGAATTTCGCGTCCTCCGTGATTTTGTAAACCGAAAGAAGAGAGTCGCAAGGAGACACGAGATGCTCCGGCTCAAAATCCACCTTCAACGCAGAGGCCTCTTTCTTCCTCGTGAAGAAATCGTTGAACGACCTGAACTTCTTCGTACCGCCGAACCCCGCCTCTTCGTATTCCTTGAAATCGGACATGTCGATTCCGTTCTTCGCGATGAAGCTCTTGATGTAGAAACGCGAGAGCGGAGAGCGGAGGAACGCGCCGAGAAGTTTCGGGACTTTCACCGCGAGGATGAATTCAAGGAGAATTTTTCCAAACCGTGTTCCATAGAGGAATTCGACCGAAGAATCGTTGCGGTCTCTGTTTGCGTCAATGTTTTCCATATTCATTCACTTGGCGTCCGTCGTGTCGGAAGAGGATGCCGAATCGGTTCCAGGCTCGAAAATGACGGAGACGTCGCCGTTCTCCGAAGAAGAAATCTTCATGTTCAGCCTCTCGATTTCGCTTTCGAGGTTCGCTATTTTCTCCGTGAGGAAGTTGATTTTCTCGGCGGCCAGCTCCTTGGAGTTGTTCTTGAGGCAGTAGGCCTTTCCGAAGAAGAGGAGCACAAGCTCCACAAGGCCGATTACTATCATGACGATTTTTCCGACGATGCCGGGCTTAGGAAGCTTGAACGGCATGATGAAGGCGAACGCCATGAAGATGAGCAAAATCGCGGCAGGCTCGATTGGCGGGCGCGCGCTTCCCGCGAAATAGGAGATGATGAAGACTGCCGGCAGAATCAACGCCACGCTCGTGACAGGAAGTCCCCTGTACTCGTGTCTGGAGTCGGACGTCATCCTCTGTCTGTTCATCTCGTCAACGTTGAAGTAGGACAGGCGGATGAGGGCGCACAAAAGATAAATCGCGCAGATGCAGATGATTCCCCTCGCCTGCCAAGGGTGGTCGATTGGGTACGAGTCGTCCCCGATTGCGAGCTTGTAGACGATGAGCGACGGAAAAACGCCGTAGCTTATTATGTCCGCCATGGAATCAATCTGGATTCCGAAAAGCTTTTCGTCGTCGGTCCTGTCCTTTTTCGTCGAAGCGACTTTTCCATCGAACATGTCCATGACGCCAGCAATCATCAAGCACAGAAGAGCCAGGATGAAGCTTCTGTCGGAATTGGAGAACACGAAGTGTATTCCCGCGAAGGAAAAGAGCATTCCAATGTAAGTCAAGATGACCGTGTAATTGTAAACCCCAAGCAACATTTTTTATCCCCTTAAAAATCCATAAGGCAAAAGCCTTACAGAATGTTTCCAAAAATAAGACTGTAGACCAGAATCGTTATGGGCTTGGACGTCAGGATTATTATCAAGAATCTCTTGAATTTCATCTGAGTCAAGCCCGAAAAATAGCAGAGAAAGTCGTCCGGCGAAATCGGAAGGAAAATCGCGATCCACAAAAAGATGTGGAAGTGCTTCGTCCAACGGTTCATCCAGTTTTTGTAGGAACGTATCTTCTTGTCCGTGAAAATCATCCTCATTAGCGAGAATCCGAGTTTTCTTGAAAGAAGGAACGCCAAGATGGAGCCTGCGCAGATTCCGATGTAGTTGCAGACGAACCCGCCCACGGGTCCGAAGAGCATCGGTCCCACGATGCAGCCGATTGTGCCGGGGATGACCGCGTAGAGGACTTTCAGGCACTGGAAGACGGTCAGGACGACAGGGCCGAGGTAGCCGAGGGAGTTTATGTACTCCTTGAAAGAGTCCGGGTCCTTGAACGTGCCGTTCCGGTACTGTATGAAGAAAAACACGCCCAAAGCGACGAAAGCGATGAGGAAAACCGCAGTGAAAACCCGCTTTATGAGCTTTCCCTTCGTGTTTATGAATTTTTCAGACGCTGTTTCAGAGAGGAAATCCCTCTCCTCGCTCTCTAGGTTCTCTGCTAGCTCCATATTTTCAACTTCCACCAATCAAAACTTGAATTTTTAGGATAACGGTTTTTTATGCGTTTCTCAATTGCGTATCCATGCAAAAAAAAAGGCGAAAAGTCTTACACACTCTTCACCTTTTAATCATGGAGAACCGTTCTCAATGTTGACCGAACCGCATTTCACAGCTACGGAACGGACACCACATTGGCACAACACAAGCCGTCTGGATGTCTACGAACGTCCTGCATTGTCTCGGTACATTATAAATTTCGGAGCGGAACCGAAATTCTTTAAATGAATTTTCCTGAATTTATGATGATTTTTCAGGTCAGGCAAAAATTAAAACCGTTCGCAAATTTCAGTTTCGGAGCAAGCCCATTATGGGTTCAGGAATTCTTCCACCGAGGCGACGGAGAATCCGGGAATTTTCAGGGATTTTTTAGAGAACGAATACGACTTCACATTCGGAAATTCCGTGCACTTGCTCTCGAACCACCACGCGAACATCTTCATGCGGTTGTCCGTGAGAATCCTCTCGCCTTCGTAGTCGGAATCCCAAAGCATGTTCGCGCCGAAAAGGGCCGAGACACCGGAAGTTTCCGCAGGGAAGAGGCGTGACGAAGACGAATGCACGGCTTCCTCGAACGTGGAGCCTCTGGCGTGCGTCTCGTTTCCAGGGAATCCCAAATCAAGGCCCGCGAAGTATATTTCCGAGGCTCCGCACAAACGGGCGAAATCCCAAGCGGCTGTCGAGACGGAGCCGCCTGAACTTAGCACGCCGCGATTTCTGTCCGAGGAGACGAACGTTTCGCCGAAACCGAGTTTTTCAAGCGGGCAGTTCGAAGCCGACAACGCAATCTCCCTGCACGGAAAATGGAACACAGGAGGGTACGAGGCAATTTCCGTTACGAGGACGCTCGACGGAGATGAAAGGCCGGCGACATGACGGTACGCGTAGTACTGGGGGTCGCACAGGACGATGAAATCAGGCTCCACGCCGGAACGGAGACAGGCGCGAAGAGCCGTGTCCACAGCGACGACGACAGCCTTCTCTTTTATCTTTGCAAGACGCGGAAGAATTTCCGAAAGGGACGGTCCCGCGGCAAGGACGACGAACGGCCTGCCAGAGAATTTTCCCTCGTAGTCGCGGACGCTCGATATTCTGCGGTCGGCGGCCCTTTCATTCTCCATGTCTTCTATCGATTTTGTGTTCCTGGAAATGTTCCGAATCCAAATTTTCGAGAATCTTTCCAGAGTGGCCTTGTTGATTCTGTCCTTCTCCCAGTTCCGTTCGATTTGGGAATCTAGCGCGCAGAAATAGGACGAAGCGTGCTGGGTGAACGACGGATTAGAGACTATGGCGCACTTTTCAAGACCGCCCAAATTCTCTATGAGGGAGACGACGACATCGGCGCCTGTCGCCAACGCCACCACGACGTTCTTGAGCGCGAAGACAGGCGACCAGTCGACGCAGGTGAGGGCCGTGAAAAAAGCCTTCGGGTTCGGCTCGACCAAAAGCAGGGAATCGGAAGGATATTTTTTCGCGTACGAGACAACAGAATGTCCAAGCCCGAACCCAAAAAACGCGCAGGCAGAGGAGCCTGGATTTGATTTCTTGATGTTCTCGGCCGCAGAGTCGGCCTCGCGGAGAGGGCTGTAGAGAGAATGCAGGAATTTCCCGTTCGATTTGGCCGTCGGCACGTTCTTTCCGTCGACGACCTGCCTTGACGGAAGAATCTCAATCTCATCTTTTGAAAGGAGGAATTCCCTGTTCGGCTCGCCACCGATTCTTCCGCCCTCGTACAAATCGGATTCGCGCAGTCCCAAAAAATCCAGAAGCGGAGAGAACCTCCCGCAAAAAAGCGATACGTTATTTGAAAACAAGCTCAATTTCCATGTTCCCTGTTATCGGAGTTCCAGGAGCTGGCTTCTGGTCAGTGACCCAGCCGCCGTCCCCGACGATTTTTATGTGGATGTCCTTCCTGTCGAAAAGAGGGAGAATCTGCCTTTTGGAGAAGCCCTTGAAATTCGGGACGGTGTCCTTGAACGTTATCGGAGGGTCTTTCGGAATCGATATCTTTCCTGAGTGCGCAAGGCTAGAAGCTCCGCGCCTGCTCATTCCGAGATGGTCAATTATGGTGTTGGCGGCCTTGTTGATGACAGGTGCGACGATGCGTCCGGCATATGTCTCCCCCTTCGCCTTCTCTATGACGATGTAGAGGATTATCTCCGGGTTCTCGACAGGGAAGACGGCTATGCAGTTCGAGAGGAAGTCGGTTGTGCTGTAGCCTCCGTTCTTCGCGTCCGCCATCTGCGCCGTTCCCGTCTTGACTCCGATCGAGATGTCGCCGAGGGAAGCCTTCGTTCCGGTTCCGCTCTGGGCGACCGTCTCCATGCAGCTCAAAAGATACTTGGCAGTGCTCTCCTTGAGGACCCTTTCCTTGAGGACAGGCTCGTGCGAGAATTCCTCCACGTCCTTCTCGTCCGTTATCTTGTGGATGAACGTGAGCTGGACAGGGACTCCGCCGTTTGCGATGGCGGTCGCGGCCTGAATCATCTGAAGCGCGCTCACGGCTATTTCCTGACCGATTGCGATTGTAGGCTTGGAGCGCGCTGACCAATACCTGTCGTTCGTCTCGCGTACCGAGCCGGCAGTCTCACCGGGAAGCTCCACGCCGGTCTTGGAGCCGAAACCGAACGAGCGGATTTTCTTCAGGAACACCTCGGACTCCACGCGCTCGCTCATCTGCGCGAGGGCGTCGTTGCAGGAATACTTCAAGGCGTCGCGTGCCGTTATCGACCCGTGGCTTCCAAGACATGTGATTTGGACGCGCTCGCCGGAGGAAGTGCGCCTCTCATAGATTCCATCGCAGACGAATTTGTCGTCGGGACTTATCACGCCCTCGTCCAACAAAGACGCCACCGTGAATATCTTGAACACGGAACCTGGCTCGTAGCTTTCAGCGGCCGGGCGATCTATCATCTCCTCTTTCGAGGCGGTCGTGTAGTCGTTCAAGTTGACGCTTGGATAGCTGATGTACGAAAGAATCTCTCCGTTCTTCGCGTCCGCTGCCACGAGCATGAGGCTTGCGGCCTGAGTGGACTCCATCGCTTCCGTGGCGACCTTCTCAAGCTGCGACTGGAGGTTCGCGTCTATGGTCAGGTAGATGTTCTTCCCCTGGACCTCCTCCCCGCTCTCGCCAATCATCGGGGAAAGCGTGTCCTGCATCGAATACTCGATTCCTGCAAGTCCGTTTCCGTCCGCCCCCATGAAACCGACGAGCTGAGACGCCAAGCCGTTCTCCGGGTAAACGCGGCCGGGAATCCTGTCGAAACGGACGACAGACGAGTTGTAGCCGCTTCTGTCGCAGGCGCGCTTGAGTTCGTCGTATGTCGACTGGTCTATCTTCTTCTTCAAGTAGACGAAGCTGGCGTCCTTGTTGTCTTCCAATATCCTGAGTATTGTCGACTCCTTTTCGTTGAGGATTGGGGCGACGGTATGGGCGAACAGCTTTGAATTCTTCTGTTCGACGGCCGAAGGCGTGACTCCGAAATGGTAGAAATTCGTCGCCACCGCGAGCGGTTTTCCGTTCCTGTCGAGGATGGAACCGCGGTGTACAGATTCAATCGTGTTTTTCGTCAGCTCCCTTCTTGTCGACGTGGAAACAGCGGAAGCCGGCTCGGAGAACGAAATGACAGCGTACCTGACGATTACGACGAGGGAGAAGACGCTGGTCAGAGCCAGGACAAAAAACATCGGCCACTTTTTTATATATCCGTTTACTTGCATAAGACTTTTCCAAGAATGTTTTTGGTGGAGACGAATCCGTATGTTCGTGAATCGACAGACTCTTCATAGTTGTCGCCGACCGCGAGTATGTAGCCGTCGGGAACGTATTTCGAATCTTTCAAATTGTGATATTGGACTTCATTGAGGGGAATCCCGTCTCCGTCGATTTCGAGAGTATATAACGGATTTATCGAATATTCTAGCAAATCCCCTCCGACAGCGACGCACCTCTTCACCACGATTTTGTCGTTGTAGAGGTAGATGACAACATCTCCAGACTTCGGTTCGCTCCATTGAACCAAGAGGGAATCTCCATACGGCTTGACGATTCCGTAGGCAAGTTTGTTCACGACGATGGTCTCCCCGTCCTTTATGGAAGGCATCATCGAGCGGCCCGAAACGTGCAGCAAATCCACCACGAAAAGTTTCAGAACCACTCCGATGAATATTCCCACGCAAACCATGAAGCAGAAGTGCGACTTTTTCCATTGGGAGCGTTTTTCCCCAACATCTTCAGGCGCGACGCACCCGCTTTCTTCAACGTTGTTGCCAGTATTTTCCATTTTCATCGTCCAAAGCAAATACAAAATAACGGGAAAAGTTCCTCCCGTTCAACTTAACTTTAATTGATAGTCAGAAAAGTTTTTTATATACTACAAGAATGTCGACAAAATCAGAACCGTCTTTTTTACAAAAAATATTCGATGCGCTGTTCAACAAAAGCGATCCGGAAGTAATAAAAAGAAAGAAACTCAAGCAAATCGCGAAGAATCTCTCAAAGACAAAATTCAAATTCTACAAGTCGAGCACAGACCAAATTCTCCCCGCCTTTGCAAAATTCTTCTATGAAATCTACAAGGTCATAAGCCCTTGCCAGTACGCGTTCAACAACCAGCAGAATCCAAATGCGTACAAGATGATGGTCATAGAGTACCTTCTGTCGGAAAACCAGAAGAAAGTCCTAGACGAGCTTTCGGAGGAATCGATAAAAACGTTCTCCGCGTCCCTTTCCGTGGAGCAGCTCAAGCAGAAAGTCAAAGACCACATGAAGGTCATAGTCTCGGAAATCGACAAGAAGAAGATTGAGGAGATTGACAACCTCTACACGAAGCTCTTGGCGTTCAAGCAGTTCTGCTCGTTCGACTTCTACTTCCTCCTCAAGAAATTCGATTCGTCGCTCACCGAGGGAGATTTCTCCAAGACACCGAAATTCAACACGGTGGACGCATCGTATTTGGCCGACGACCTGCAGAATTTCATGTCGATAGCCTGGGGACTTCCCTTGGACGAAGAGTGGGACGACTTGATGAAGATGTACAAGGCGACGCGCGGTGCGGAACCGCTCAAGCCGACGACATGGAACAAAATCGTCAACCGCCTCAAGCAGTTGAGGTCAGCCGGCACGTTCGAGATGATGGCGCAGCTAATCATGAAGGATCCGCAGTTCGAAGTCAAAGTCGAATCGAAGAAGGAAAACATCGCCGAATCCTACATCGAGAAGATAAAGACACAGGCGCAGCTTGCGATAAGGAAGCTCGAAGCGGAGATGAAGAATTCGAAAATCGACAGCATAGCGGCCCAGATTTTCAAGACGACATCAATCTCTTCGACCAAATTCTACACGGAAGCCGCGAGCGAAAATTTCGTGAAGAAAGGGCTGACCGGCTACATGTACGCGAGGCCGCTCAACTACATGAAGGCGTTCCTTGTAGAATTCGTCAAAAAAGAAGTGAGGGAATACGCGGACCTCGTCCTCATAAGGGGAAAATGGACGACTCAGGAGCTTTCACAGCAAATGAGCAACGCGTACAACTCGATAATGGAGCACTCGACCGCCATAATCGAATTCGACGGCAAATTCAACGAGAACGACGGAATGTACGGCCAGAAGCTCAAGAACCTCCTCCCGAAAATCGACAGGGACAAGGAATCGAAGAACGTGGCCATCACCACGCTCAGGGACTGCAACGCGGTGGCGAAGGAGTTGGTCGTCGTGACGACGAAGGACCTCGTTTCGTTCGCGAAGAGCACGAAATCCCTCATAGAAGACCACAAGAAAGGCAGACCGGAACTCATTTCCAACTGGAAGGAGCTTGAAAGGTTCGCCGAGACCCCGATAAACGACTTGGCCGTTGACATATACAAAAAGACGGCGCTTCTCGTGACATTGATGCAGAACCTGCTGAAATAGAAAAAACGCTTCACCAAAAGGCGGAAACCGGACGGTGAAGCGTTTTTCATTTTAAAGGGAACTCCTAAACAGTTTCCGGAGGCTCAGGCTTGAGGCCTTCGACCATGAACTTATCCGGCACTTTTGACGGGCGGCCGGTGTCCTTGTTCACGCAGCACCACGTCACGTCCGCTTCGGCGCATACGACTCCGTTCTGGTTCGCAATCGTCTGGTGAATCGTGCCGGAAACGGACTTCAGCTTCGTGGAATACGACTCGATTGTCAAATCGTCATCGAAATACGCCGAAGACTTGTAGTAGATGTCAACGTGTGAGACATAGATGAAATACCCCTCGGCGACAATTCCCTTGTAGTCGAACCCAATCTGGTTGAGGAAGTCCATTCTTCCGTATTCAAGATAATTGAGATAGACGGCGTTGTTGACGTGTCCATATGAATCGCACTCGTAAGTGCGGACTTTGAATGTTGTTTTCGTTTTCATGCATGAATTATATCAGCCGGGAGCAGTCCGTGTGAACGAGGGAAGCTTCCGCTAGACAAGAAAAACGGAGAGCAGCGCGCCGAATGTAATGAACGGCACGAAAGGAATGACGAATATGCCAGTGTGGACGTATTCGACCTGATTTTTTTTCTCAAGAATCCGCTTCCTCACTTTCTTTACGACGGCGGCGAGCAGATAGAACAATATCCCCGACAAAGCGGCGAACGCTGCGGCCACGAGGTTCCTGTAGAAGCCGCAGTACACCGCCGTGTATACACCGAAAAAGATGTCGCCGATTCCAAGCCCCCCTGCGGAGAATACACGGACGCAAAAATAAAGAAGCGCGCTCGTCGCGACCGCAATGAGCAGATTCAAGAGAGCGCGGTTGAAAAAACTCGGACTTCCCGAAAAATGGTGGATCAGGAAAACCTTCGCCCCCAACAAGACGGCGAAACCGACAAGCACGAACTTGAGAGGAATCAGGAGTTTTCTGACATCGGAGTAGCAGGAAGGAAGCGCGAAAAACAGATAAATCACAGTCTCAATCAAAAGGAATGTGGAAAAACTCATACGCCCCCCGCTAGATGTCGGAAACGACATCGGAAACATTGTCACCGGTCGAGAACTTCGTGAACGAGAACATGCTTCCGTTCGAGCCGGCTTCGAGAGACTGCACTTCGTCTGTGTGCGCGGCGACCTCGTAAAGTTCCTCTATCAAATCCGACTCCGATTCACCGTCATCGGCATTTTCGGCGACATTTTTCCCGTCGAAGATTTTCGGATTTCCAAAAGTCAAATCCAAAGGATAGGCGACAAAATCCCTCGCCACTTTGTCCCCGACAGAATCGTCGACTTTTCTGCTGCGGGAACTGAACACAAGCAGTTCCTTGAAATATGGGTCGTCGTTTATATTGTATGTCTTTCGGCTCTTCTCTGAATCGAAGTAGGATATGTCGACATCCTCAAGTTCCTCAAGCTCTTCGGCATCCTTCTCGGATTCCTCGGCGTTCTCGGCAAGACGGACATACTCATCGCGGGTCTCGACAGACTCAATCTCCTCGATTGTCTCCGCCTCCGCGTCATCATTCTCGCCACCGACAAATTCCGACAAATCGACATGTTCCGATTCCTCTACCGCCTCAGCGTCCTCAACCGGCTCCGCTTCTTCTACAGCCTCCGCTTCCTCAACAGACTCAACTTCCTCGACTGCTTCCGCTTCCTCAACGGACTCAACTTCCTCGACCGGCTCAACGTCCTCGACTGGCTCTGCCTCTTCGACCGGCACTGCTTCTTCTACTGTTTCCGCTTCCTCGACAGCATCTGCCTCTTCGACTGCTTCCGCTTCCTCGACTGGCTCTGCTTCCTCTACAGGCTCAGCCTCTTCAACAGTTTCCGCTTTCTCAACCGGCTCTGCTTCTTCGACAGACTCAACTTCCTCGACAGGCGCAGCTTCTTCTACAGCCTCCGCTTTCTCAACGGACCCAACTTCCTCGACCAGCTCTACGTCTTCTACAGTTTCCGCTTCCTCGACAGCATCTGCCTCTTCGACAGCTTCCGCTTCCTCAACGGTCTCTGTTTCTTCGACAGACTCAACTTCCTCTACAGGCTCAACGTCCTCGACTGTCGCAGCTTCTTCAACCGGCTCTGCTTCTTCTACTGTTTCCGCTTCCTCGACAGCATCTGCCTCTTCGACTGCTTCCGCTTCCTCGACTGGCTCAACTTCTTCTACAGGCTCAACGTCCTCGACTGGCTCTGCTTCCTCGACTGGCTCTGCCTCTTCGACAGACTCAACTTCCTCTACAGGCTCAACGTCCTCGACTGCCGCAGCTTCCTCTACCGCCTCAGCTTCTTCAACCGGCTCTGCCTCTTCAACAGTTTCCGCTTCCTCGACAGCATCTGCCTCTTCGACTGGCTCAACTTCCTCTACAGGCTCAACGTCCTCAACTGCCGCAGCTTCCTCGACCGCCTCTGCTTCCTCTACAGCCTCAACTTCCTCAACCGGCTCTGCTTCCTCAACCGACTCCGCTTCCTTGACTGGCTCGGCTTTCTCAACTTCCTCGGCAGGCTCAGATTTCCTTGTCTGCTCAATTTTTTCAGAAGGCTCGGTATTCTTTACAAATTCGGACTTTTCAGGCTGGAGAGGGGGATTGACGGTCGCGTTTATCTGGAGTTTTCCGCTGCCGAGCACTTCCTCAAGCACGCGGCGAAGCTCATCGGAATCCACTGCGGCGGAAACCTTTCCGTCAGGGCGCAGACCGAGCGCGGAGAAAATGTCGCTCCAGCTCGAATCCAAAAGCTCGTCTATCTGAGCTGAATACTTTCTTCCGCGGCGGCCGAGGCTCCTCTTTATCTCTTCGTTTATCTCTTTCTTTCTGGACTCGAAATCAAGGCGCTTTCCGCCCTTCTCGTCGAGGCTTTCAAGGGACTCGGTGACGAACGCCAGCTGGAACTGCTTTATGCGCCTGCGGATGACCAGCATGTCGTCGTGGCGGAGGTTGAACACGAGATACACAATAAGGAAAAGAGTGACGAACGTGAGGACAAGCAGGAGAATCCGCACCGTCTGGGAGAAATACATGATGTCCTTGTCGTAAATCCACGAAATGAACCCCAAATCATCGCGGAAGCTCCTCTTCGACAAAAGCACTTTCACGTCATTGTACTTCTCGAAATCCTTGGACGCAGACGCATTTTTTCCGGCTAGCTTTGCCGGCTCGGCGGAGGCACTTTCGGAAGACTCCCCTGCATCCGCGACGTCCAACATGTCCAGTTCCTCGGAGAGGTTCTTCCCGTCGAGAATGCCGGACTCCACCATGCGCTCGCTTATTTCCGGGACGACGTAGCGGACTGAAGGCTTCGACGACTTCACGTCGGAGTTGGAGGTGGAATCGCTGTTCCACTGTTCGAGTATCAAATTTTTGAGGGAAGTGCGCCCGACATTCGACAATCCGAAAACGAAACCGCCGAAGCCGTCGAAATCAGTCATCAAGAATCCGTATCCCGTGATGTCGATGAGGTTCTCCTCAAAAAGGAACCTGCTCAAATCGCTGGGGTCGCAGTAGAAAGCGATTGTTCCCGCATACCTGTCGGACGAATCGTGGAACGGCATGGAGAATACGACCCTGTTCCTCTCCTCGTCAAGGAAAATGCGGTTGCGCTTTATCGAATTCAAATTGGAGACGCGGACATCGGAAACCTTTATGTCCACATATTCAAGTTCGGGCGAGAGTTTTGAAGAGACCAAATCCGAGTATTTCCTGTATGTCGTCGACCCCGCGGAGCGGCTCATGACATCGGACGAGAAGGAGCTGTAGAGAATGTTTATGCCGGACGAATCGATGATTCTGATTCCGACCAACGCCCTCGTGTCCATCATCAAATTCACGCGGAGCTTCTCCCTCTTCTGCACATCGGAATCGTTCGGGCGCGCGTCGGCATAGGTCCTCACAGACTCGTCCAAAACGAACGAGCCGAACCTTTTGAAGAGACTCTCAACATATCTTTCCTGCGCGTCTGAAATCTTGACCAATCGGCTCTCGATTCCGTCCACGACCATTGGCTGATAGAATTTCGCCTCTACAAATTCGAAAAGACCAGCGAACGCCAAAACCGTGAAAACGGCGAAGAGAACGACGGAAATCAAAAGACTCGCGGCAACTTTTTGTCCTGAAGTCAAAATCGCTCCGAAATTTCCCGACAGTTTTACTTTTTATTCTCGGTAGAATTTCCCAGGCTTTATATCAAATTCTGAAATTCTGCTAATATGGATTCAGGGAAATTCAGAACGTTTGAGGAAGAATCCCAAAGGAACAACATGATAGATTTGGAAGCAGAGAAAAACAAAAAAGTGACAGCGCTCCTGATAGGAGAGCCGGGCGTCGACCTCGGAGAACTCAAGGGACTGGTGGACACGCTGGGGCTTGAGACCGTCAGGGCGGTGTCGCTGACAAGAAGGGAAATCACACCCGCATACGGAATGGGAAAAGGAAAAGCGGAGGAACTTTCGGCTCTGGCGGAGGAGCTTTCGGCGGACGTAATCATCTTCGACTTCGAAATCGACCCCAGAAAGCAGCGGAACTGGGAGAAGCTTTCGAAAAGGCCGGTCTTCGACAGGCAGGAAGTGATTCTCCGAATATTCGCGGACAGGGCGCAGACGAAGGAGGCGACGCTGCAGGTGCAGCTGGCGAGGCTTGAATACTCGCTTCCGCGTCTCGCTCACAGCTACGGCGACATGGCCAGGCAGAGGGGCGGAAACTTCGGCTCTAAAGGCTCAGGCGAAACGCAGCTCGAACTCGACATGCGCGAAATCAGGGAGAAAATCAGGCTCGTAAAGAAGGAGCTAAAGCAGGTCGTGAAGGACAGGGAGACGCAGAGGAAAAGGCGAGAGAGCGTCCCGATACCCACATGCGCACTCGTCGGCTACACGAACGCGGGAAAGTCGTCGCTGCTGAACGCGCTCACGGGCGCCGACGTCTTCATCGAAGACAAGCTCTTCGCCACGCTCGACCCGACAACAAGGAAAATGCAGCTGCAGAACGGAGCGAACATCCTCCTCACGGACACGGTAGGATTCATCTCGAACCTCCCCCACTCGCTCGTGAACGCTTTCAAGTCCACTCTCGAAGAAGCTGAGCGCGCCGATCTCATGCTTCTCGTGCTCGACTCCAGCGACGAGAAAATCGAATTCCAGTATTCGACGGTCACGCGCGTCCTCGAAGAGATAAACGCGGACAAGTCCCCAAGAATCATCGTACTCAACAAAATCGACAAGCTTCTTGAGCGCGGCGACGGAGAAATCGTCCTCGCGAAGCTCAACTCGCTCTTTCCCGGAAACGTGAAGGTCAGCGCGAAGACGAGGGAGGGATTCGGCACGCTCACCGAAAAGATAAGCGAGACGCTCATGGGCAGGGAGAAGGACTACATAATCCCCACGGACAAGGCGGGAATACTCTCGGAGGCGAGGAAAACCGAATTCATAATAGAAGAGAACTGGCTCGACGACGGAGTGCACGTCAAGATGAAATCAGGAGGACTTTCATCGAACGCGAGACTTGAAGCCCTCATCGCAGAATACGAGAATGGAAGCGGCGGAGGCGAAAATGGGTAGTCGATTCAACAAATTCCTAGGCGCAATCATCTTTCTTTTGATTGTAGGAATCATAGCGTTCACGGCTATAGCGGTCGTCAAGAACCACGCAGTTCCGGGAGAGGGGCTGGAGAGGAAATTCGAGCGGCCGCCGGACGCTTCCAAAGGGAAATTCGGCAAGGACGTGCAGTACAACCTAATCGGCAAAATGTGGATTCAACTGAAAGAGGAAAAAGGAAAGAAAAAATCCACGCTGATAGTCTCCCCGTGGCTCGAATACAAGGAGGACAGGACGTTCTACGAGGAGATGGACAGGAAGCACTCGGAAATCAAGTCGATAATATCGGACTTCTTCTCCGAAAGGACGATGGAGGAGCTGCAAACCATGAACGAGGAAGCGATGAAGAGGGAGCTTTCCGGAAAGATAAACGAGATTCTCATAATGGGAAAAATCGACAGGATACTGTTCAACGACTTCCAATTCCTTGTCGAATAAAAAGATAGGTCGAATGTCGAGTTTTCACAGTGCAATGGCAGAAACGAGCGGAAGCGGGGTTCCATAGCCGAATGCACTCAGCCACCGCGAAGCGGTACTGCCGCATTCGGCT